>Ga0315903_10003137_pt1 | contig 23265 bp, 29 predicted proteins | sample LakEriMetagenome_7_FD_203524 | JGI IMG/M metagenome (GOLD analysis project Ga0315903, IMG submission 203524) | Freshwater fungal communities from buoy surface, Lake Erie, Ohio, United States - Buoy 2 MA119 | ecosystem: Environmental > Aquatic > Freshwater > Lake | place: USA: Lake Erie, Ohio... | reverse complement strand
CAAGACTCCAGCAGACCTCTTGCGCACACCGCAGCTCGGAAGGATCGCTGTTGGCGCAGCGGCGCGACTCTCAACGATCGATCCTGTGAGCGGCGCGCTTCGCGGCCGCGTCAGCTTCTAAGCGCAGCTCAGCCTAGGCGCGATCCCACAAGTTCTTCCCGAGCGCAACGAGCGCACCGATCCCGAACTTGAAGAGCAGGTCCGCCTGCACGATCTGCGCCATGACGAGCGCGTCGTAGCCTGGCTCACCAGCGAACGCCACCACCGTAAAGGCGACTGAATCAAGCGGAACGCTGATGGCGTTGCTGGAGAAGACGCGCATCAGCCATGATCGCGACCGCATGCGGTGGTAAATCTCCGTATCTACCGTCTCTGACAGAAGGATGGCGCCGAACGAGGCGATCAAGAATCGCCCTGGCGTCTCAAGGGCGGCCGCCACAGCCACATTCACCACCGCGGCAAGTCCGATCATCAGGAAGATTGGCGTCCGGCCGAGTCCCGCGCGTGCACTCGATTGGTGCGCGATATCGCGGAGCGTGAAGGTGATCCCGAAGGTGAGCGTCCCTGCGGAGAGCATGCCGAGTGGGCCGAGGTCAATGAAGATTGGGATCAGCAGGTTGCTCACGGCAACGGCAACCGTGTAGAGCGCTGCGGTTACACCAAGCCAGAACAGATGGGCTCGCTTCATCAGCACATCATCGCATCATCAATACATCACCGTGCGCGTGAGGTGGTGTGGATGATGGGTGGCGTGGTAACTCTTCCAGAGTCGGTAGTCCACCTGCGGGCTAATCAACTGCGCAGACTCTGGGCGAAGAGCATTGATCTCGTCCGTCAGGCGCGCCACCGCATAGATGGAGAGTGCACGGAGTTCCACCTCCTCTTCGCTGTCTCGAGGGATCTCGATACCGTTGTCGATCGCCTCGGTCAGGGCGGGAGTGAAGTGCGCGATCTCCATCACACGCAGCGCAACGGGAACGATGTAGTCGGCGAATGCGGTGGCGCGCCACGGATCGGTGAGCGTCTTCACACCGACGCGCGCGAGTGAGAGGTGAAGCGACCAGAGGCCGAGCTGCGCGAGCTTGGCGATCGTGACCTCGTGGCCGCGCCATCTGCTGACGTCGCGGAACCGCGGGAACTCTTCAGGGAGACGCTCCAAGAGGCCGTCACCTCCCGCATAGAGCGCTGGGGCGCATGACGCAACCCAGTGACTCCATGAGCCCTGGTACTTATCAACAAGGACCGCGCCAACGTCGTTAAGGATCTGCGCGCGTTCAGCGAGCATTGGCATCTCAATGTTGCCGTGGAAGAGTCGCGCAAGGTCGTTGCGGGTGACGCGTGCCGCCCATTCGCCGGTGAGGAGCGGCTCGCCAGCGGTGATCGCGCGGTGCATGCAGGCGACCATCGCCTCGCTGTCGACATAGGTGGTGCCGTTGTGCTCGGTCTCAAACTTCACCGACGTTACAAAGTCCGTGAATGCGAAGTTCAACGTGTTGACGAGCATGGTGAGGTTCGTCATTCGGGTCGGGTCTGGTCCAACATCAAATGGTCCAGCCAGACCGCCGCCGATCGGGGCAAACTCTTCGTACGCCATCCACTTGGCAACCTGGCGGATCGCCTCTTCGGAGATGCGCACATGCTGTGGCGCGTCGACCACAGGGAGCACCGACTGGAGGACGGGGCTCTCCCAGATCTGGCTCTCTCGCACCGCATCCTCCATTCAATCGTGACCCCCCTTCGCAAATGCGTGCCACTGCGACACGCCGTGCACAGAGTGCGCGGAGGCGCCATCATCATTGCAGACTCACCGCGCAGTGTGCGTGGTTCTAACAGGGCGAAAGGTGAACGATGAGCGAACCACGCATTCTTGTTGTTGGCAGCACGATGATGGACCTGATCGCGTACGCGCAGCGGCTCCCCGAAGTGGGTGAGACGCTGGTGGGCGACCGATTCCAGATGGGGTTCGGCGGCAAGGGGGCGAACCAGGCCGTGATGGCGGCACGCTTCGGTGCACCGGTCGCCATGGTCAACGCGGTCGGCAGCGACGCCTACGGCAGCGCACATATGGAGAACTTCGCCAAGGAGGGGATCAACACCACCTGGATGCGCACCGTGGAAGGGAGCAGCGGGGTTGCCCCGATCTGGGTTGATGCCAAGGGGAAGAATCGCATCATCATCATCCCCGGTGCCAACAACAGCACGGATCCGGCAGTTGCTGAGACGGCGGTCCGTGAGTTCGCGCCAACGATCGTGGTGGGCGAACTAGAGATCCCGCAACACGTGACACTCGCCGCATTCCGCGCCGCTCGTGCCACAGGAATCACCACACTCTTGAACCCTGCGCCAGCCGCCGAACTGGATCCCGACCTACTCGCCGCAACCGACTGGCTTGCACCGAACGAGACCGAGTTCGCCACGATCTTCGGTGGTGAACCGCGCGGCGATGGTGCGGTCGCGCGCATCAAGGCGGCGGCGGCGACGTCCGGGGCGAAGTTGGTGGTGACCCTTGGATCCGTAGGCGCCGTTATTGCGATCCCTGGCGAAGAGCTGATTAACATCCCAGCGCCAGAGGCGAAGGTGATCGACACCACCGGTGCGGGCGACGCATTCCTCGGCGCGTTCGCCTTCGGTCTTGCGAGTGGTCTCACACCCGTAGAAGCGGCGAAACTTTCGGTCGCCTGCGCCTCTGCGAGCGTTGAGCGTCTCGGGACGCAGAGCAGCTATCTCAGCCGAGAAGATGCAGCGGCACTTGCCGCCCCCTATCTAGCGAAAAGGAGTTCCTGATGGCCGCAACAGAGAAGGACGGGCGCAAGCATCACATTGGTCTGAAGCAGGGCGACGTTGGACGCTATGTGCTCCTCCCCGGTGACCCTGGTCGCGTTGAGACCATCGCGAGTCGTTTTGACAATCCACGTCTCGTGATGCAGCGACGCGAGTACACCACGTGGGTCGGCGAACTCGATGGCGTCCCAGTCGCGTGTACCTCAACAGGAATTGGCTGCCCCTCCACCGCGATCGCCGTGGAGGAGTTGCACGACATTGGCGTCGATACCTTCATCCGCGTCGGCACATCTGGCTCCATGCAGCCACACATCAAGCCGGGCTCGCTCGGTGTAATCAGCGGCGCGATCCGTGATGAAGGGACGAGCCGTCACTATCTCCCTATTGAGTTCCCTGCGGTTGCAGATCTCGACGTCACCATCGCCTTGCGCGAAGCGGCACTTGCGAGCGGCTTCCCTTCGTATGTTGGCGTGGCGCAGTCAAAGGATTCGTTCTACGGACAACACGCGCCAGAGCGAATGCCGATTGCTGATGACCTGAAGCGGCGATGGAAGGCGTGGATGGCGGGCGGCGCGATCTGTTCAGAGATGGAGGCGGCAACGCTCTTCATTGTTGCGGCAACGCTCGGTGCGCGAGCGGGGGGCACAATGCTGATCCTGGGGAACCCAGAGCAGCGACCAATGACTGCTGACGAAGAGGCCGCCTGCGATATCAACCGGGTGATCGATGCGGGAGTGGGTGGGCTGCGGCGTTTGATCGCAGCGGATCGGGCCAGCGGGCGACTTTCGCGCTGATCGCTATCCTGCGCAGATGAGCAACCTTCGCAGACACGCGGTCACCATCATCCCTGGCGACGGGGTTGGCCCAGAGGTTGCCCTTGCCACCCGACGCATCCTCGATGCCGCCGCCGCACGTGCCAGCGTCGCCTTTGACTGGGAAGAGGCAGAGGCGGGCGCCTCGGTCTTCCTGAAGGGTGATCAGACGGGCGTCCCGCAGGCGACCCGTGACAGCATTGAACGGACGCGCGTCGCACTTAAGGGACCACTAGAGACGCCAGTCGGATTCGGCGAGAAGAGCGCCAACGTCACGCTGCGCAAACTCTTTGAAACGTATGCCAACGTGCGCCCCGCGCGCGAACTTCCAGGGATCCCAACGCGCTACAAGGGCGAAGGGGTCGACATGGTGATCGTGCGCGAGAACATTGAAGATCTCTACGCCGGTATTGAACATCTGCAGACGTTTGACGTCGCGCAGGCGGCGAAGCTGATCACCAGGAAGGGATCCGAGAAGATCATTCGCTTTGCCTATGAGCTTGCACTTCGGGAGAACCGCAAGAGGGTCACGACCGCGAGCAAGGCGAACATTCTCAAATTCACTGAGGGGATGTTCAAGCGGATTGGCGAAGAGCTCGCGGCAGAGTACGCGCCGATTGAGGCGAACCACCTCATCATTGACAACGTTGCGCACCAGATGGTGAAAGACCCTGCGCAGTTTGACGTGATCGTTGCAACCAACCTGCACGGCGACATCATCAGCGACCTTGCATCCGGTCTCGTTGGCGGCCTCGGCTTTGCGTCAAGCGCGAACTACGGTGACGAGGTGGCAATCTTTGAGGCCGTCCACGGCTCTGCGCCAAAGTACGCCGGGAAGAACGTCATTAACCCAACTGCCCTGGTCCTCTCCGCCACCATGATGCTTCGCCATATTGGTGAACTCGACCTTGCAGACCAGGTGGAAGACGCCGTTCTCGCCACGCTCGAAGAGGGTAAGGCACTTCCACAAGATGTTGTTCGCCAGCAGGGCGGCGACGTAGAGGCGGCGGTGAGCACCACCGGGTTCACAGACGCCGTCATTGAGAACCTTGGTCGCGGACCAACGAGCGTCCCAACCGCGGCGAGCCGTCCGCGCGCAACGAGCGTGAAGTCGCACCCGCGTTGGGTTGACGGCGAGAAGCGACTCGCAGAGGTGGGCCCCGCAAAAGTCTTGGGCGTAGACATCTTCATGGAGTCGCTCCTCTCGCCAGCAGAGATTGGCACCAAGCTCGCTGCGCTCTCAGGGCCGACCTTCAATCTGCGCATGGTCTCCTCGCGCGGCGTGGTGGTGTGGCCAAAGGCGGCGCCGGCGTTTGATCACGTTGGCTTCTTCCGTGCGCGGTTTATTGCACGCGATGAGACACAGGATGTGAACAATGAAGAACTCCTCGCGCTGGTCACGCGCGTTGCTGGAGTTGCGCAGTGGGTGCATCTTGAGAAGCTCCGGTCGTGGGGTGGCGAAGAGGGCTTCACCCGCGCCGCGGGCGAATAGCCACCTCGGCGTTGCAGGGTTGATGTGCAAGGACGACATGGAAACTCTCGCATGCAACTAATTGCCCTCGGCTTCTTCATCCTCGCCGCTGGGATTGCGTCGTCTGTTCAGGCGATCGTCAACGCCGAAGTGGGGCGGCGCACGGATCCGATCACCGCTGCGACCGTCTCCTTCATCGTTGGACTCGCGGTGCTACTCGTCGTTGGCACGGTCAGCGGACGCCTCCAACTTGCGGAGGCGACGCAGCTTCCGCCACTTCTCTTGACGGGGGGACTCTTCGGCGTGCTGATCGTGACCGGCTTCGCCACCGTGGTACCCGTGCTCGGCGTCACTGAGTCAACGCTCATCTACATCCTTGGCTCCCTCGCCGCAGCACTCGCCATTGATGCCTTCGGCCTCCTCGGAGCCCCACAGATCCCCGTCACACTCACGCGCATTGCTGGGATCGTGCTCGCCGTGGTCGGCTTCCTTCTCGCGCGGCGATGAGCGAGCAACGACCAGGAGTGCAGCCAGAAGCAGGAGAGCCGCAGCGACCACTCGCGGAACCACTTGACGAAGAGGCACCGGACGCGGCGGATCTGCTGCGCGGCGTCTTGCAGGACGAACGCTATGAGCCAGGGATGATCATCCTTGACCGCCAAGAGGTTCCCCTTGCCGACGATGGACTCCCTGCCTACGTTGCAGAGGAGGCGCCGACTCCGTTGCGCGGCGCGTACATCTATCTCAGCGTGATCGGCTTCTTCTGTGGAACGATCGTCATCAGCGCGCTCAACCTTGGTGCGAGCTGGTCAGATCCGATCGTCAAGATCCCCGTCCTCATCGGTGCGCTCCCGCTCTTCATTGCGATGGGTGAGGCGGGGCTCCGCATTGCCCGATCCGTTCCAGCATGGTGGCCAATCAATCGCGGCCGCGCACTCTTTCGTGCTGGTTGGGTGCTGACGATCGCAACGCTCGCGCTGATCCTTGCGCTCGCAGTACGCGCCGCGCTCTTCGCGTAACGCGCCGCGCGTTTCGTTTAGCGCGCCGCGCCGAGTCCTTCAATCAGGCGCAGCATAGAGGCGCGTAAGAACTCGTCTACCCGTTGACCCGCCATCACGGCGAGCATCGGATCGAGTTCGCTTGAGGCACGCCACGACGCATCGGTGGCATTCGCATCACCAGCAGCTGGGGTGAGATCAATGATCGCTGCCACAACGGCGTGTCCACCAATGTCTGGGCGGACTTTGAGCCTGAGGTGGAGTCGCGCAGCACCGTCGGCGAGCGCCTCTACCGTGCGCCGAACGGAGACGGCGGCGGTGACAGGGATCCCTGCGACCTCGGTTGCGAGTCGACCTTCAATGTGTTCCGCGTCGGTGCGGTGGAGTGCTTCACACCCCGGAAGTAGCGCGGCAATCGCCGCTGGATCCTCACTCGTCTCAAGGAGTTGCGTAACGCTTCTGCTCAGCGTGCTGGAACCGTTGAATTCGGCCATAGAGCCCTCCAACTACTTCGCCTGCTTGCAACCCTCGTGCACGATCAATAGATCTTCGTGACACCCTCCGGCATCTCAATAATGAACTCGCTTGCAGGGATCGGTGCGTCCAACGTGATCGCAGTTACCTGCGCCTCTCGTACCACGCGATCATCATGGATCTCACTGACGTTGAGCAGGATCCCCGTTGCGCGATCGAACGTGACGCGGTAGCGGAAGGTGGCGTGGTCGCCGACGCGATCAATGATCCGTGGCGCGGCGGACTCTACCGTGAGCGCTGCGCGATTTAGGTGGGTGGACTCGTGAATCGTGCCGAGCGTGCCGCTGCGCAGCGTGTTGGCGCAGAAATGTGCGGGTCGGAGGAAGGTGCTCGCCCAACCTTTTCCAGGAAGTGGACCGAGCGTCTGTACGTGACCCGCGGTGGCAGGGAGCTCTGCGTCATCAAGTCCCGTGGGCGGAGCTCGGTGCGGCCGACGCGTGGCGGTGTTACTTGCGGCGTTGTACTGCTCAATCACTAACCCATCGGTTGCCCAGACTTCATACGCGGGACCTGTTGAGGTGGTGACGCGTGCTCGCGGACGATCAACCAGAATCTCGGTCCGAGTCAGGCTTTCGCCGCTCGTTGTGACGCTGCGGTCTTCAATGCGCAGGCGCAGGGTGCGCGCGCGGCGCTCCGCATCAGCGGCGAAGGCGAAGAGCTGGTCAAGCGTGGGGAGGCCGCCTGGCAAAGCGCTAACCACAGGGGCGAGGGTCGCCTCACTCGTGTGAGCTGGCACGGTGCTGCTGGGTGGCTCCATGCCCCCATCGTAGCGGAGCGCTGGGCGTAGACTCTGCGCATGGCAGAGCAGCACGCAGCCTCAGTAGCGCCTGGACGACCACTCCGCGAGGCGTGGATCGTTGAGGCGGTTCGCACCCCCGTCGGTCGTTACGGCGGCGCGCTCGCAGGAGTGCGCCCGGACGACCTCGCCGCCACGGTCCTTGAGGCGGTCGTTGCGCGAAGTGGAATTGATCCGGCGATCATTGACGATGTCATTCTCGGGTGCGCGAACCAGGCGGGCGAAGACAACCGCAACATTGCGCGCATGGCACTCCTGATTGCTGGACTCCCAGTTGAAATTGCCGGCCAGACGGTGAATCGACTCTGCGGCTCTGGGCTTCAGGCGGTGGCGAGCGCAGCACAGGCGATCGCCGTTGGCGATGCTGATGTAGTGATTGCTGGTGGCGTGGAGAGCATGAGCCGCGCGCCACTCGTCACCTTGAAGCCAGAGAGTGGGTACGAGCGCGGCACCCGCGAACTTGTGGACACCACAATCGGTTGGCGATTCGTGAACCCAGTCTTGGATGCGAAGTACCCAACAATCTCACTCGGTGAAACTGCAGAGCGCGTTGCCGCGCAGTGGAGCGTTTCACGCGAAGAGCAGGACGCGTTCGCCCTTGAGTCACAGCGTCGAGCCGCCGCGGCGGCGGCGAGCGGTGTGCACGCAGAAGAGATCGTTCCCGTGAAGATCGCGCAGCGCAAAGGCGATCCGATCTCTGTAGACAAAGATGAGCATCCACGACCAGAGACAAACGCGGCAAGCCTTGCAAAGCTGCGTCCTGCATTTCTTGAGGGCGGTAGTGTCACGGCAGGGAACGCATCTGGCATCAACGATGGCGCCGCCGCCCTTCTCGTGATGGAGGCGGAGCGTGCGCGTACGCTCGGGCTGAAACCACTTGCGCGCGTTGTCGCCACCTCAGTCGCTGGTGTTGACCCGTCTGTGATGGGGATCGGACCAATCCCTGCAATTCGCAAACTGCTCAAGCGCACTGGACTGAGCGCAAAAGAGATTAATCGCGTTGAGCTGAACGAGGCCTTCGCAAGCCAGGCGGTTGCCTGCATCCGCGAACTTGGGCTCAACCCGGCCACCACCAACATCCACGGTGGTGCCATTGCGCTTGGCCACCCCCTCGGCGCCTCAGGCGCCCGCATGCTGGTCACGCTCACTCGGGAGCTCACACGGAGTGGAAGCCGCTTCGGGATCGCCTCCATGTGCGTGGGGGTAGGGCAAGGGATCGCCATGCTCGTGGAGAGGGTAGAATCCTGATCTAGGCGAACGGCGCCACCAGAAGAGCAGGAGGTCAGCGATGTTGAACCAGGAGACGGCAATCAGCACACCTGTTGAGAAGCCAGCAACAGAGACGCCAGCGACCCCGCTCGTTCTCACCGATGCCGCCGCCACAAAGTTCCGCGACCTGACCAAGGGCGAGACGAACCCTGCAATCGGTCTGCGCGTCTACATCATCTCTGGTGGATGCAGCGGATACCGCTACGGAATGATGGTTGAAGAGACCGCCAACGCAGATGATCAGATCTTCGAGACGAACGGCGTCAAGGTTTATCTTGACGAAAAGTCGGTGCCGCTCGTAGTTGGATCCTCCGTTGACTATGTAGATTCACTGATGGGCGCGGGCTTCACGGTTGAGAATCCAAACTCGGTCGGCGGCTGCGGCTGCGGTTCGAGCTTCCGCACGGCGGAATCGGCCGGCGCACCCTCCGCCTGCAGCCACTGAGCCTCCCCTGAACGGGGACGCCGCACGCGACGGGCGCGAGCCCGAAGGTCAGTCAGAGACGCTCCCGACACCGCCACGCGCGTCACTGATTCCGCTCTTTCCGCTTGACCTCGTCCTCTTCCCAGGCGTGGCACTGCCGCTGCACATCTTTGAACCGCGATACCGACTGATGGTGAAGCGCTGCATGGAGTCGCGTTCTCCGTTCGGCGTGATCAACATCAGCGGAGGTGAGATCGCCGCGATTGGAACGATCGCTGATATTCGCGAGGCCACTCGTTATGTGGATGGTCGTTGGGACCTTGTCACACTTGGGACCACACGATTTCGCGTGGTTCGACTCGATCGCGACGCACCCTATCTCCGCGCTGAAGTGCAGATCCTTGACGAGCCATCCGGTGGGCCGCGCGACGAACTGACCGCAGTTGCCGAGCGCGTCTCCGCCGGGTTTGTTGACTATCTCGAGCTCCTGCGCGGTGACGGGGTGCACGAACACGGCGACGACGAAGATGAGAGTGACGACGATGGTGACGAGGGCGACGACGAAGGAGACGGCAACGTTGACGAAGTGACGGCCGAGGCGATCGATGAAGCGCTCGCCGAAGAAGATGGCAACTACCTTTCAGAAGAGGTTGTCAGTGAGATTGAGAAGCTCCTCCTTACCTCAAGTGCGGCGAGTGACTCGCTGCGAGACCAGGGTGAAGGGGTGGAGTTTGAACTCTCCGACGAGGAGGGCGAGCCGTCCGATGAAACGGATGACCTGCTTGCAACGGCGATCACGCGACTCTCTGGAGCAGAGGACCCGGTCAGCCTTTCACACATTGTGGGAGGCGTGGTGCAACTTTCCAACGAACAACGTCAGTCACTATTAGAAGCGCCAGATGCACGCACGCGACTCGTCGCGCTTGAGCAACACCTTGAGCGTGAGCGTCTGCTTCTCGCAGAAGGGATCCGCCCATGGAGTGCCGACCCCCGCGCGCTCCGCGAACGCCGCAACTAGCGCACCGCACATGAGAGGCGCACGCAGATGAATCGCTGGGCGAGCGTTGCGCAGCGCATTGAGAGCGCGACTCGAACCTCCGAGAAGGTGCACCTTCTTGCCGCCGCACTGCAGCGCGCAGACGAGGTTGACCTTGAGATTGCGGTGCGTCTCATGGGCAGCCGCGGCGTGGTGCCGAGCGGCACACTCTCGTGGGGAACGATTGCGCGCGCAGCCGAGGAGGTTGCTGGCGCACCATCAGGCTCGCTCGCAAAGTTGCTTGACGATGGTGGAGATCTTGGGCGCGCGGTGGAGGACCTCTTTGAGTCCGAGCGTCCACTCGCTGGCCCCGCCCTTGAAGAGGTGGAGCGAAGTGCGCAGACGCGCACCGAAGCACTCGCAGATGCGACGGGCACACACCCGTCAGCACACGCGAGTGCCGCCCCAAAGCTGCGTGCGCTCCCAGAGGCCTTCCAGGCGATCGCCGCATCAAGTGGTCAGCGTCGTCACGACCTGTTGGTTCAGCTCTTCTATGGGTGTTCGCCAGTCGCTGCAAAATTCCTCGTGCGCGCCCTCATTGGCGACTTGCGAATCGGTCTACGTGACGGACTCCTTGAAGCGGCGATTGCTGCCGCGTTTGACGCTGACCTGGCTGCGGTCCGCTGGGCGATGCTCCTTGAAGGAGACCCAGGGAGGGTGGCGCTGCTCGCCCGTAGCGGCCGCCTGGACGAGGCACGCCTGCAGCTCTTCCACCCAATCCCGCCGATGCTCGCCGCCGCCACCTCCGGCGTCCCCGAGGTCGTTGAGCGACTCAGCGAGCGCCCTGAGTTCGCGGGCCGCCCAGAGTTCGCGGTTGCCGTTGAGGACAAGTACGACGGTGTCCGCGCGCAGCTACACGTTGATGGTGAACGCGCCGCACTCTATGGACGTGACCTTCACGATGTGACCGTCTCATTCCCTGAGATCACCGCCGCTGCGCGCGCCGCGGGAATCAGCGGCATCTTCGATGGAGAGATTGTTGCCTGGGAGGATGGACGCCCGTTACCTTCCAGCACGCTCACCTCTCGACTGACCGGCGGGGCGCAGACACTTTCAGCACAGCAGCGCACCCTCGCACTCTTCATTGCGTTTGATTGTCTGGCGCGAAGTGGTGAGCCGTTAATCCAGCAGCCGTATCACGAGCGTCGCCGTGCGCTTGAAGAGCTGGGACTCGAGCAGATCAGCGACGGACAGATTCGGATCGCAACCCGTGTGCAAGCGGAAGGGGCCGAAGCAATTGAGACTGCATTCATCCACGCGAGGCAGCGTGGGTGTGAGGGACTCGTTGTGAAGGCACCAGACGCACCGTACGCACCCGGTCGTCGCGGATCTGGATGGCTCAAGGTGAAGCGATCACTGGACACCATTGACGTCATCATTGTTGGCGCAGAGCCAGGGCTCGGTCGCCGCCGCGCGCTCCTCTCTGAGTGCACGTTTGCCGTGCGAGACGATCTCTCTGGACGACTCGCAACCATTGGTCGTGCCACCGTTTCGCTGCCAGATGCAGAGGTCGCCTCACTCAGTCAGTGGCTCGAGGCGCACACGATTGCGCAACTCGGCTCGTATCGCAGTGTTGAGCCGCGCTTGGTGGCCGAGGTTGCCTTTGATGCAGTGAGAAGGAGTGAACGCACCGCCTCGGGCTTCGCCCTCCGCTCCCCACGGATCACGCGACTTCGTTCAGACTTGGGCCCAGACCAGGCGGCAACACTCGCCTCACTGGAGAGCCGCTGCCATCTTGGCAGCGCACAGCCTGACGCATGAACCGAGCGAGAGGAGCACGAGATGACTGATCAGATCTCGCACGAAGCGCTCCTTCAGGCCGCCGCAACGTCCACCGACGAGGCGGGGAAGGTGGCAGAGCTTCGTGCCGCGATCCCCGCAACGACCGCGGGGATCTACCTGAATGCAGGGAGCGTTGGTCCGCTCCCGCGCGAAGTGGATGCGGCAATCCGCCAAGTGCAGGAGCAAGAGCTTGCGACCGGTCGTGCCTCAGAGCACCTGATGGACGACGTGGAGGTGCGCGTGGACGAACTTCGCGGCGTCTTCGCCTCGGTACTCGCCACAGACCTTGAACTTGTTGCGGTGGCGCACAGCACCACCGAGGCGGTCATGCGTGCGCTCATTGCAACCGAACTCAAGCCAGGTGACCGCGTGGTCACTCTTGATGAGGAGTACCCAGCGATTCGCGGGAGTCTCGCCGCACGCGCCGCTCGCCAAGGGTTCAGCGTTGCGACGGTGAGTGCGCGCGACGAGCACGGGGTCGCGATCAGTGATGCGGAGATCGTCGCGCGTGTCACCGAACTTTTGGTTCCACCCACCCGCGCGATCGTGATCTCGCGAGTCAGCTGGATCAGCGGGCGCATCCTTCCGCTCGAAGAGATCCTCCCGCGTGCGCGCGCCGCAGGGATCATCAGCATTGTTGACGGCGCGCAGTCTGTTGGCGCAATGCTTGACGCTGTGGATGCGTTGGACCCTGATGTGCTCGCCTTCCCGTCGCAGAAGTGGCTCCTCGGTATTGAAGGACTTGCTGGCATGCGCCTTTCGCGCCGTGCGCTTGCTGCGGGCGGACTGCAGACGCCAATCGGCGGCTTCCTCGCCTTCCGTGAGCCAGCGCTTGACGGCGTTGGCGTGATGCACGACGACGCTCGTCGATTCCAAACCTCAGGGTTCGCGCGGCCAGCGCTCGTTGGCTCTGCACGCGCCGCCGGTTGGCTCTCCATGCAGGTGGGCCTGCCGTGGGCGGTTGTTCGTGCGGGTCGCCTCGCACGCGCCTTTGCCGCAGGCGCCGCTTCTATCCCGGGCGTTGAGCTCCTGGTCGGTCCAGGGCGCCACGCCACAATCGTCGCGCTCCGCGTGAACGGCTGGGAGGCGTCGCAGCTCGTTGAAGAGTTCAGCCGGCGCGCCTTCGCCATCACCCGACGCGTCCCTGGCGTGCCCGCCACGGCAGATCGCCCCGCCTCAAGCCCTGCCCTGCGCACTTCGTGGGGTTTCTGGAACACCGATGAAGAGGTCGCGCGAATGCTCGAGCTACTCACCCTCTTCGCTGCGCACACGCCAGAGAGCCTGCCGAAGCGCCCAACGATTGAAATCATCCAGCGCTGAGATGAGCGGCAACCGCGCTCCGCGTGGGTTCTTTGGGAAGCGCCTCTATCAGCTACAACATGCGCCGCGGCCGGTCTTTCGAGCAGTGCTCGCAAGCGGAGGAAGTGGGCTCGTCTTCATGCTGATCTATCTGGCGTATGACCTTCACGTTGAGCGTGCGCTGATGGACGGCGTTTCACCATCACTGATCGTTGGCGGCGGAGATCTGCGCACGGAGGCCGCTGCGCTCGTAGTTCTTTGTACCTCAACCTTCGGGAGTCTGCTGACGTATTTGATCGTTCCGCAGCCATCGGCAGACGGCACGAGCACCACGCGCTCAGGGTGGTCTGCACTACTTGGACTCTTTGCGAGTCTCCCCATCGCATACATTGGGCTGGTGATTGAGAGTCAGTTTCTGAAGCCGCTCCTGCTCGCGCTGTAGCGCGCGCACACCGTTAGCGCGAGACGTATCCAACCATTCGGTACCCAACGCCGCGCACGCTGACGAGAATCTCAGGCTTGCGCTGATTCCCCTCAAACTTCTTGCGGAGGCGGTTGATCGCAACACGGAGCGCTTCGTCTCCGCCACTCCAGCCCTCTCCCCAAATCTTCTGCCGAATCTCCTGATGGGTGATCGCTTCGCCGAGCCGCTCAAAGAAAAGTGCGACGAGTCGCTTCTCAATCCCTGTGAGGAGTGTGCTGCGTCCATCCACGTGCAGTGACCCGGTCGCGGGGTCGAAGCGAATGGCGTGGGGGGCAGTTGTCATGGGAGGGGAATTCTACCCGCTTGTTACAGAGTGCGCCGATCCGTTCCGCCGCCCCACCGGCTGCTTAGACGACACCGCCTGCTGCGATCGCGAGCGTGGCCGCCCCTGCAAGGGCGATCCCGATCCCCTGGCGGAGCCCAATGCGTTCACGCAGGATGACGGCGGCAAAGAGAACCGTGGTCACTGGCGCAATGGAGGTGAAGACGGCCGCGACTGCAACGCCGCTCTCTTGTGACGCCAACAGGAAGAAGAGATTGCCGAGCGTGTCACCACTCCCTGCCGCCGCGAGTGTCAGGACTAGTGCGATGCGACCGCGACGTCCGGTTGGGATTGCGCCAGGTCGAATCTCTTCTGCGCCAGGTGGGCGTCGACCGATCGCGCGTGCAATCAAGAAGAGGCTGACGAGCGCACTCACGCTTGCAACGCGCAGCCCAGTAAGCAGCCAGAGCGTGCTCTCAGATTCAACACGAGCGAAGAGGAGACTGAATCCCGCAAAGCAGAGGCCAGCAGCTACGCCGTAGAGCGCGCCACCAAACGCGGCCGCCCCACTTGATGCATCTGGATGCGCACCTGGATCACCAGCGTTCACCGTGTTTGCATCGGCACTTGTAGAGACGATGTAAATCGCGATGATCGCGAGCCCAAATCCAGCAAGTCGCAACGGCGTGGCCGTCTCTCCGCCCGCAAGTGCAACTGCAACGGGGATCAGCGCGGCTAGTGTTCCGGCGATGCTTGCAACCACGGAGATCTTTCCGTGCGCAAAGCCGTGATACAGGGAGAGCACGCCGGTACCACCCGTGATCCCCGCGATCGCGGTCAACTGCAAGGTGGCGCCATCTGGGATTGATTGACCACTGAGCAGCGCAATTGGGACAAGAATGCCGAGCGCCACACTCTGGCTCGCGGCGACCACAAAGAAGGTGGGGAGGCGACGACTCGCAATGCCGCCCACAAAGTCTCCACCGCCCCAGGAGAAGGCGGCAAGGATCCCGTAGAGAGCGCCGATCACTAGGAGCTCCCGAGATATGTCATTCGTAGATGTTCGCCTACTCCAGGAAACTCGAACGGCTCCCCCTCGCCGACGAAGCGGTGGCGCTCGTAGAAGGGGACCGCGCGGATGCGGGCGTTGCACCAGAGTGGGCGGGCTGCACCCTCACGCCCCTCCCACTCTGTGAGTGCCGCTTCAAGGAGGGCGCCGCCGAGTCCTTGGCTGCGCAGATTTGGGGCGGTGGCCATGCCGCGAAGCTGGGTGCTCCGCACCCCGCTGTCGGAGGTGACTTCATAGAGTGAGACGCACGCCACAAGGAGGTCACCCAACCACACACCCCAATGCACGCCGAGTCCCTCTTCATCTCCAGGGAGGAGCGCGCGCTCAAGTGGCCCTCCACCACGAAGCACTTCGCTTCGAAGGGGGAGGATCTCTTCTACCGTTGCGCGTCGAATCTCAGGGAGGCTCATCTCGGCACGGTACCGCGTCGCACGCGTTTGAGTCGTGGGCTACCGTTCGTGCATGCCTGAGACACGACCCGCCACCCCCGCACTTCCTACCCTTGACGCACTCACGGGTAAGCCCTTCACCATGGACCTTGCTGCAGTGAAGCGCGCGGCGGCGCGAACTGCGGGCCGACTGCAGGTCACCCCGCTCCTCAGCTCTATTGGCGCAGCGGAGACACTGCGCCGAAGCGGCGGGCCACTCCTTGGCGACGGTCGCATTCGATTGAAGTCAGAACACCTGCAGCGCACCGGCTCATACAAAGTGCGCGGCATGCTGAATCGCGTGACGCACATGGTCGAGCACTTCGGTGAGGCAGAGGTGCAGCGCCGTGGCCTGATCACCTTCAGTGCTGGCAACGCCGCCGCGGCATATGCATGGGCGGGGCGCGAATTCAAGGTGCCAGTCCATGTCGTAATGCCGCGCAGCGCCGTCCCCGCAAAGATCGCCGCGTGCGAGTCGTATGGCGCAACCGTGCACCTTGTTGACGGGTTGATGGGCGAGGCCGCACTCCTGAAAGATCAGCTCATTAAAGATCTCGGACTCTTTGATGCACACCCGTTTGATGACCCGTATGTCATCTCAGGACACGGCACGCTCGGCGCGGAGATCCTTGATCAACTTCCAGAAGCGGATGTGGTGATCGGCGGACTCGGCGGCGGCGGCATGCTCTGCGGTGCCGCCGTGGCACTCCGTGCACTGAAGCCTTCGATTCGCATCTACGGCGTAGAGCCAGAAGGCTCCGCCGCGGTGAAGCTGGCGGTCGAGGCAGGAGCTGTTGTCCCTGTGCAGCCGAAGTCGATCGCCGATGGTCTCGGCGCACCGTACGCTGGCTCATGGACGCTGCCACTCGCCGCAACGCTGATTGATGCCTGCATCACGCTTCCCGACGAAGAGATCCTCGGCGGCCTCCGCTTCCTCGCGGAGCGCTGCAAGCAGGTGGTGGAGCCCGCTGGTGCCGCTGCGCTCGCCGCCCTTCTCTTTGGACGTATTCCTGTGTCACAAGGTGATCGCGTGGTTGTCATTGTGAGCGGCGGCAACGTAGACCTGACCCGGATGCCCGAGTTTCTCTCTCGCGCCCTGCCAATTCCCGGCGCTCAATAACGCGTCAAAGCCATTGTCACGACGCCGTCTGGGGCGTACGATTGCCGCAACGTGACCGTCGTGTCACGAAGGGAGGAAACATCATGGCCGCGTTCTCATTTGAGAATTCAAAAGGGACGACGTACTACCTGCACGGGCGATCACGAAAGGTTGCCAGCGGGAAGACTGTGACGCTCTACTTCTTCGCAAAGAAGCCAGGGAAGGGTGCCGTTGCAGAGGTCCCCGAGGGTTACAAGGTGAAGGAGTCTGGTCGCACCGGTCTTCCGATCTTGAAGAAGAAGTCGGGGCTCTTCGGCTGGTTCTAAGTTTCGCGCTTAGAACCGCCGTGCCACGCAGTCGGCACGGCGATCAGTGAGACTGAGCGCATGAACGATCCGATCACTATCGTCGCGCTGATCCTGGCAGCCATCGCCGCTGTTGCTGCGCTGTTCGCCGCCGCACGATCGGGTCGTAGCGCGCCGCCCGATCCCACAAGCACGTTGCAAGCACAGCGCGTAGAAGATCAGCTGCAGTCGGTTGTTGAGCGCCTCGCGCGCATTGACGCCGCCCAGCAGGGGATCGACCGGCTTCGCGAACCGATGGATGAGCTCCTCTCCGTCTTTCAGAACAAACAGGCGCGCGGCCAGTACGGCGAAGCCCGACTCGAAGAGATCGTGCGCGACGCGCTACCAACGGATCTGTATAGCTTTCAAGAGACACTCTCCAACGGAAAGATCGCCGACTGCATCGTGGGACGCGGCGCCGCATCCAACCGTGTCTGCGTCGATTCAAAGTTTCCGCTGGAGGCGTACCAGAAGCTCGTGGCAGGTGACCCTACTGCCGCCGTTCAGTTCCGCACGGCGCTCAAGGCCCACGTCGATGCGATCGGATCCAAGTACGTCATCCCTGGTGAGACGAGTCGTCTCGCAGTGATGTTCATCCCGTCAGAGGCAATCTATGCGGAGCTCTTCACGAGCTTCCCAGACATGGAGCAGTACGCAAATGGGAAGCGCGTCGTCTTCGCCTCGCCGAACACGCTACACGCGCTCCTCGCAACGGTCAGCATGTTCCATATCGAGTCAAAGATCGGCGAGCAGGCAGCCCTGATCCAGCGCGAAGTGGGCGGGCTCACCAGAGATGTGGAGCTTCTGGCCGAGCGCATCGAGAAGCTCGCAACCCACTTCCGACAGATTGGCGACGATATTAGTGGGGCGCAGACTTCCGTGAAGCGGATCGTTAGTAAGGGGGAGCGGATCGCTAGGGTGGATCTTGGCGACGAAGCGGATCCGCCCGCCCTGCGTGAGGGGTAGCCCCGCGCATCCGCCTGCGCTAAAGTGAGCCATAGGCCCGAAACTCGGGTCAACGTTAGGGAGGAATTATGGATTCAAAGAACCTGTACATCGTTGCGGCGGCTGCGAGCCTCGCACTATCCATTGCGCACTATTTCGGAGTTGGCTTTGTTGCCAACGCTGAGACGGCAATCTACATCGGACTCTGGGTTCCAGCGATCCTTTCGCTCGGTAACCTCCTTGCAAAGAAGAGCAAGTGACAGAGCCTATCGTCTTTGTACTCGGGGTCATTGTGATGATCCCTGTGTTGATTGCGGTCTACATGGACCTGCGCAGCTAACGAAGTCGATTGCAGAGCGCTCCGTTGCGGCTGACGCTGCAGCGGGGCGTTTTGCTATGTGGCACCGTGGGTGGCGTCAGACTCGAGAAGCACGCGTCCCCGTGGAATGGTGCGGAGCGCAAAGAGTGCGGTGATCAACAGCCCCACCCCGCTCGCAACGAACACCACGGTGGAGCCTGCGGTGTCGTAGAGGACGCCTGCGACGATGCCGCCGAGTGCGGCGCCGAGCGTCCCCGCAGAGTGATAGAGCGACTGCCCTGTTGCGTGAAGGCGGCGTGGCACCAGGCGATCAACTACTTCGACGGCGCACATCAACGCGATCGCAAAGACTGCCCCCTCGGCGAGCCGTAGGAGCGTCAGCGAAAGCGCGCTGTCAAACAGTGCGACTGAAGCGGTGATCACTCCCATGATTGCAGTTGCGGCAGCGAAGCCACGTCGCAGCCCAATCCCCTTAAGCATGCGGGCCGAGGCGATCATGAAGGGAACTTCGATGAAGGCGGCGAGGGTTGCGCCGAGTCCGAGCATCGCTGCGTCACCACCAACCTCACTGATCCGCACCGGTCCAAGGCGATAGAACGAGGCGGCGCAGAGCGCCTCAAGAAAGATGATCGCAACGAAGGGAACCATCGCTGGAGCGATCCGCAGCAGTTCGCTCACGCTGCCAAATCGGTCACGCGCTGGGCGTCGAGTGCGGCGTGCCGACGCGGTGCGTGGCGGCGCGCTGCGATGCGCCGCCATGACGCTCCGATCCTTGAGAAACGGAATCGGCAAGATCGTGCAGCAGAGCCCAACGGCCAGGAGCGGGACGATTGACGATCCGCCACCGTCGCGAATCGCCACACCTGCGGCGAGTGCGGTGACCGCATAGGTGAAGCTCGTCACCGCTCGTGTCACTGCAAAGCGCGGCCCACCATCGCGCGCGATGCCGAGCGCAAGCGCATCCGCCGAACTGTTTGATGCGTTCCCTGCGACCGCCATGAGGATCGTGCCGCCGATTGCCGCGCTGAGATCGCCGAAGGCGAAGAGGAGGATGCCAATCGCGCTCGAGATCTCGCCGATCGCAAGACCTGCACGCCGGCCGACAACTCGGTCAGCAAGGTGTCCCCAGGCCGGGCCGACGGCGCTCGAGACGAGTGCTGTCGCTGCAGTCAGCAGTCCGAGCTCGCCCGCACTGAGGCCGCGGTCAATCATCGCGACTGCGTAGAACGGGTAGAAGACGGCGCCGACGACGCCGAAACCGCCGTAGATCGTCAGCACGCCGAGGCGTGAGAGACGCGAACTACTTGCCAAGGTTCTCCGGGCCGAAAGAGTTTGGTAGCAAGAAGTCAAATGGGTAGCGGTTCAGGCGTTCAATTTTCAAGTTCTCGTCGAGGCTGACGGCGACGATCGGCATCTGCAGGGAGCCCGCGAATTCACGGATGCGTTGCCGGCAGACGCCGCAGGGCGATGGTGCTTCAGACGGGGATTGAACGGCGAATGCGAGCGCGATCGCCTTTGCATTTGTCGCAAGGCGCATGGCGTTCATGGCGTGCTGTTCTGCGTGCACGGTGAGGGTGAAGTCGGCCCCCTCCATGTTCGCACCCACGTGGATTCCTCCGTCTGCGTCGGCGACCGCCGCACCAACCAGATAGTTGGAGTAGACGGCGTAGGCTCGCGGTCGAATGCGCATCGCCTCGTCAACCAGCTTCTGCTCAAGCGGCGTGAGGTCCGACTGCTGGATTCTCATCTCGGTGACCACCCTTCTACCTGACGAATGAGGCGCCGAATGTGAAGTCCGTGCAACGGCGCCAGCGGCATTGACCATAGCGGCTTGAGCCACGCCTCTGAGCCGAGCGATGCAGCATCCGCACCAGCCCATCCATACTCTCGAACGTCGTCGAAGTTGCGCACGCCGCCGCCAGCGATGATTGGGAGGCGAATGCCCGCCTCACGCAACTCGCTCACCACTCGCAGGCCGATCGGCTTGATGGCGCGACCAGAGAGTCCGCCGTAACGATTCTTCAGCAGTGGCGCGCCGCTCTTCGGGTCGAGTCGAAGGCCCTTCACCGTGTTGATCGCACTCAGTGCGGCGACACCGTTCGCTTCCGCCAAGCGCGCGTGAGCGAGGTAGTCAAAGTCCGGTGAGAGTTTCAGGATCACAGGGAAGCGCGAGGCGGGAACCGCACGCTTGAGTACCTCTTCAATGATGGGGTTGAAGTCAAAGTTCACGTTATGGCAGGAGACGTTGAACTCCACCGCAGCGAGTGATCCGGAAGGCGCCTGGCTATTCACGCGCTCAACCAGGGATGCGAACTCGTCAGCGCTGAAGCCGCCGAGCGAGAGGATGCGGTTCTGCTCAGCAGTTCGCGGGAAGTACTCGTCGAAGTAGCGGTCGATGCCGATGTTTGACCAGCCGAACGCATTGAGCCAACCCGCATCGGCCTCTTGCAGCGCGCCGCGGTAGAGGCGGAGCAGCTCAGGGATCTCCGAGATGCGCCACGACTCTTTCAGGGTGAAGTGGCCTTCGCGCGGTTGCGTCGTGACCGTGCGCACTGTCACGGCACCGAATCGTCGAAGGTCCACAAAGTTGGAGATCGGCGAAAGCCCAAGAACTGCAAACCGCCCCTTCGGCGCGCCGTATCCGAGGAGGCTTGAGCTAGTGATAAGGCGATTGCGAAGTGAGATCCCGTTGAGGTCAATCATGCCGCGATCGTAGCGCGCAGCAGGAGCACTGCGATCACCGATGCCGCCATGCCCACCAAGAGGCTGCCGCGCCAGCGTCCAATCAGCGCGCCAACAACTACCGCAACCGCCTCCGGTCCAACACGGAGCGAAGCGTCGGCGACGAACACGTTTGCGGCGGCGATTGCGCCGAGCACCGCGGGGCCAATCAGGCGAAGGTAGGCGAGTACTGGAGCAGGGAGGCGATCGGCCCCTGGCGCAAGGAGTGGGAGTGCGCGCGCGGCATACGTTCCGATCCCGCCGAGGATGGCGAGTGGAACAAGATCGGTGCGCAGCGGATCAATCATCGCGCACCTCTGCTTTGATTCGCAACGACGAGTCCAAGGAGTGGCCCCAGTAGCCCACCGATCATCACTGCAGCACTCGCGTTGATGAGCAGTGCCGCAGCAACAGCGGCGACGGCTCCTACGGCGAGTGCGGCGAGCGCCGCTCGATCTCGAACGAGTCCGACCGCAAGCCCTGCCATGGATGCAGGGAAGACAACATCAAGTCCGATCGTGGCGGGATCAGGGAGCGCCGCACCCGCGAGCCACCCTGCGAGCGTTGCAAGATTCCACGGCACGAAGATGGCGAAGCCCGCGTACCACGCACCGGGAAGATCAATGCGGCCAAGTCGTGCCACATGTGCACTGGTTAGCGCGAACGCCTCGTCAGTGAGCAGGAACGCAAGGCCTGCACGAACACGTCGCGGTAGTGCCGCCGCGTGAGGTGCAAGGGATGCGGCGTAGAGGAAGTGGCGCGCATTCAGGAGCCAGACCAAAAGCACGATGGAAGCCCATGGTGCTGCGACCGCAAGCAGTCCAACCGCCGCAAACTGCGACGCTCCAGCAAAGAGGATTGCACTGAATGCCGCCGTCTCAACCAGCGAGAGGCCACCCTCACGCGCCGTGAATCCGAAGATCGTGCCAATCACAATGGCAAGCACCCAGATGCCGATTGAGTCAATCGCGAGTCGGCGGCGCGCCGCGCGGAGCTCGTTCGCTACTGCTCCACTCATGGTGCTGGCGTCAGAACTACGACGGGGATTTCGCGGTCGGTCTTCCGAGAGTACGCCGCATAGACGCCGTACGTGACATCGTCCGTGCGCTTCAACAGGTTGCGCCGCTCGTCACCAGCTGCCACTCGCGCAACATACGGGTGTGATTGACCACGCCGAATCACACGCACGTGGGGATCGGCCACAAGATTCTCGTACCAGCTCGGATTTCCGGAGCGTCCGTAGTTACTCGCCACAAGGACAATGCGCTCGTGATCTGGGAGGTAGGTGATGACGGCGCGACGCGGCAACCCGCTTTTTCGTCCAGTAGTCTCCAGGATGATCCCTGGTCGCCAGAAGAGGCTTGGGGTGATACGCCCGTTCGTTGCGAGCGCAAGGCGCGCGTGCAACGGAACAACCAGTCCAATGAGTCGTCCGAACCAACGCTGCACAGATTTGCGCAGCGCCGATCGCGGCGTTGCCCAATCATCACGCGGCATCTATCGCTCGGCGAAAAGGTAGCGGACGGAGAGCGCGGCAGCGATCGCGCCAACGAGCGGTCCAGCAACATAGACCAACGCATACGAGAGATCGCCGTAGACGAGTGCGGGGCCGAACCAGCGTGCAGGGTTCATGCTCGCCCCCGAGACGGCACTCCCTGCGAGCATGCATGCTGCAACGACACCGCCAACATAAATTGCGCCAACTTGTGGCGCGCGCGCACCAGCAGCTGCGAGCAGGATGGTGAACACCAAGACGGACGTAAGCACCGCCTCCACGCCAATCAGCAGTGGCGTTCCTGGACCCATTGAAGGGAGTGGTGTGGCACCGCCTGCGAACCCGTAGACACTAGGCTCGCCGTCAAAGCCACCGAAGGCGAGCTTCAGCGCGAGCCCAGCGAGGATCGCCCCTAGGACTTGGACGACGATGTAGCGGATCCCCTCGATAGTTCGGATCTTCCCCACCAGCCAGAAGGCGACAGTGACCGCCGGGTTGAAGTGTGCGCCGCTGATTGGGCCGAACGCAGTTGCGAGGGCGGCGATGACCAGCCCAAACGTGAGTGACATCCCAACGAGTCCCACCGCTCCTCCGGTCTGGGCGTCTGAGATCACCGCGGCACCGCCAACGGCAATGAAGAGGAAGGTACCAACGAGCTCCGCGGAGAGGGTGGAGATGAGGGTTCGACTCGGCACGGATCGCCTCCTGACATACATCGTTCTGTGCCTAGGCGGCACTTGGAGGGAGAGTGTAGGGCAGCCCCCTATCGTCGAGCAGCGGGATGCCGTATGCTTCGGGGGCTGGCCCGGACTTCGGGCAGCATAGGATGCACGCACGCGACCGAGATCAGTCAACCGTTCCCTCTAGGGCTCGCGAGACAAACCTTCGGAACACGAG
>Ga0315903_10003136_pt1 | contig 23266 bp, 19 predicted proteins | sample LakEriMetagenome_7_FD_203524 | JGI IMG/M metagenome (GOLD analysis project Ga0315903, IMG submission 203524) | Freshwater fungal communities from buoy surface, Lake Erie, Ohio, United States - Buoy 2 MA119 | ecosystem: Environmental > Aquatic > Freshwater > Lake | place: USA: Lake Erie, Ohio... | reverse complement strand
AAAGTCATTACCCCGGAATAACCTTGATCTGAAGCAACAACTTTTGCACCAACTGGTAGCGTAGAAAAGACTGCGCTAATAGCCGCCATTCCGGATGAGTAAGAAAGTGTCTTTCCACCTTCTAGTGCAGCGATCGCAGCTTCAAGCGCTGTCCAAGTTTCATTTCCATATCGCCCGTAGCCAATTGCGCCACCTGCAACAAAAGTTGAGTTTAGTGAAATTGGTTGATTTAAAGCGCTATCGGCGCCAACTTCGGGACGACCAGCAGTAATAGCGATCGTCTCAGGGCGATGTTGTGGTTCTTTAGAAGCCATGGCGTAAGCCTAATCGTTTGCGAGTACTGCCATTGCCGCATTATGGCCAGCGATTCCGCTTACTCCTCCACCGCGCCGCGCACCGGCTCCAGCTAAGTAGATATGTGGATCAGCCGTTTCAGATCCCCAGATTAGATCAGCCCCAGAAGAATCAATAAATGGAAAATCCAGATCGCGGTGAAAAATATTGCCGCGGGGTAGACCGATCTCATCTTCAAGATCTAGTGGTGACTTGGCTTCAATTGCGAGAGAACCGTCGTGGCATACGGCTAACACGGATTCAATTGGGTCAATTAGGTATTGATTTAAGCTCTCAAGCGCTGCTTGCTTGACAGCTGCCTTAACCGATTCTGGAGATTGATCAAATAAATAAGCCGGGGTGTGCAAACCAAAGAGCGTTAGCGTCTGGAACCCCTTATCGCGTAATTCTGGCGAGAGAATACTTTGATCTGTCAAAGTATGGCAGTACATCTCTAGAGGCAAATCAGTTGGAATCTTTCCTGATTTAGCGGAGTTATATGCCCGTTCCAATTGAGAGTAACTCTCATTTACGTGAAATGTCCCGGCAAAGGCTAACTTTGGATCAATCCCTGATTTGAGTCTAGGTAAACGAGTTAACAGCATATTGATCTTTATTTGTGAGCCTTCAAGTGATATCGGCTCTTGATCTCCGCGAATCTTTGCCAAAGTTTGTGGCGCTGCAGCAAATAGCAAATCTCTACCGGTAAACATCTGACCCGATGAGGTCTTTACTGATACTCCTTTGGAATCGCTATCAATCTTTGAAACACGGGCACCGACTAATATCTCGACGCCAAGTGCAAGAGCTACTCGCTTTAACTCCGTAACTAAGGCTCCCATTCCGCCTTGCGGAACTCGCCATTGTCCAGTTCCGTTTCCAATTAAGTGATAGAGAAAGCAGCGATTTGCTTGTAAATCATCTGCAGAAACGAAAGTGCCGATCAATCCATCTGTAAGAACAACTCCCCTGACCAAGTCATCGCTAAATCGATCGCGAATGACTTCTCCGATTGGTTGCTCCATTAGATAGCTCCAACTTTGTGGAAGGCCAATATCTTCTTTAAGACTCTGAGCGCTCTTTAGTGGCTGCAACATTGACGGGGCGATTCTCTTTGCTACTTCTGCAATTTCATTGTAAAAATCTTGCCAAGCCAGACCTTCTGAAGGTGATCCGGTTAACTCTTGAAAGCTTTGCGACGTGCGCTCGTCCCAATTCTGTGAGATTAGAAGTCCGCCATCTCTTCCTTCACTCTTATTTGAATACGGTGTGTATGAAGCGATAGCACGTTCCAAGGTTTTGAAATTAACTCCAAGGTCGGTAACTATTTGATCTGGTAAGAGGGAAACTAGGTACGAATACCTAGATAAACGGGCATCGAATTCTGGGAAGGGTCGAACGCTAGTTGTGGCTCCTCCAAGTTCGTTCTCTGCTTCTAGGAGCACCACTTTTTTGCCGGCACGGGCCAGATACGCAGCGGCGACTAATCCATTGTGTCCTCCACCAACAACTATCGCATCGTACTTTTTATCTAGGGTCATAGCGAAAGTCTCTGGTTAGAGGGCTCTTGCAATACGTTCGATCGCTTCAGTAACGATTGCAGGACTTGTCGCAAAGTTAAATCGAACATGGTTTCTGCCAAGTTCGCCATAAATATGTCCAGAGTTGAATGCAACTTTGGCGCGTTCGATTAGCGCCAGGCCGGGATCTACCCCCAGATTTAATTTGCTCATATCTAGCCACGCTAAATAAGAGGCACGTGGAAGGTGATATCCAATTGATGGAATTCGCGAAGCAATTAAATTTGCAATCAAATTTCTATTTTGATCCAGTATCTCAACAGCTTCATCGAGCCAATTTTCACATTTCTCGAAAGCTGCGACAGTGGCAAAAGCGCCTAAGATCGACGCTCGGTAGTGAAGCGCTGGTGGCAACTCATTTAACTTTTCATGCATTTTTTCGCTTTGTGAAATTATAACTGCGCATTTTAAGCCAGCAATATTCCAGCCTTTACTGGATGCTGTAACCGTTACACCAACTTTGGCAGCATCGTCGCCTAACGATAAAAATGGGATAAATGGCGTCTCTTTAAAAGTTAGTGGCGCATGAATTTCATCAGAAATGACCACCACGTTATATTCTTTAGCTAAAGCAATTATTCGCTCTAATTTCTCACGTGTGTAAACTTTGCCCAGTGGATTGTGTGGGCTGCAAAGCAAGTGAACAGAAATTCCGCTCCTATAAGCAGCTTCTATCCCATCCCAATCGTGGTTCCAGCCTGTTCCGTCTGCAGATTCAGGATCAACCTTGAATGGAACATCCACCATCTCTACTCGCGTTTCTCGCATCCAGGTATAAAAATTTTGATAAACCGGAGAGCTAAATAAAACTTTATCGCCCGGCTTGGTAAATATGCGAAGAAGTTCTACAACAGCAACCCCTACATCAGTTGCAACGCGCACATAGCCTGGATTTACGCTCCAATCCCAACGTCGCTTTGCAAAACCTGAGAATGCGATACCCATCTCCGGAATTGGACCGAGATATCCCAAGTCGGAAGTGTTAACCATCTCGGAAAGAACCTGGCGAATCGGTTCAGCTACCGGAAAATCCATTTCCGCAACTGGTAAAGGCAAAATATCATTCGGAAAGGCGCGCCATTTTTCGCTGCGATGTGTTTGTAGTTCGGCGAGAGATGGAATCTTTATCTGGCTCTCTCTCACAAGAGCGAGTATGCCACTTATGCCTCGTTTGGCGAAAGGCGACGCGTTGAGTCGCGAACAACTAGCGTCGTTGGCAGTACTAGAGCTTTAGGAATAGTGCTCGGTTTACGCAGCCGCTCCATAATCGACCAAGCCGCCATTTCGCCCATTAACTGCGCAGGTTGTTCAATTGTGGTGAGATCTGAATATTCCGACATCTCATGTCCATCAAATCCAATTATAGAAATGTCATCTGGCACTTTTAGCCCGTGTCGTCGCACCGCCTGCATCGCGCCAAAGGCCATTTCATCTGACTCACAAAAAATGGCAGTCGGACGATTTGGCCGGGCTAACAAATCATCCATTGCACGCGAGGCAGTGTTAATTGTAAAGTCACCGTGCACCTCGCGAGCTGGTACCCACTCTAAACCGTTCTCGGCAAGCACCTGCATAAAGCCTTTGCGGCGATCTTGCGGAACGCTGAAGTTAAATGGGTCATCTGGGCGACCAGACATCAAGCCAATTTTCTTATGTCCTTGATTTACTAAATGCTGAGTTGCAGTGCGTGCCGCTGCCACATCATCAATGGCAACGCTTGAGCAACCTTCGTGGTGCATTCCGACGAGAGAGACGGGAATACCTAGATTAAGCATTGAATCAAACTCTTCTTCAGTCGGTGGCAAACTGATAACTATTAGTGCATCGACGCGACCTTTTAAGTGGTGGTGCTGAAAAAGTCTTTCACGACCCTTCATCTGGCTAAAGTTATAAAGCAAGAGGTCAAAACCAGCCTCACGTAACGCTTGTTCTGCGCCGCTGATTACTTGCGCGAAATACCAACGAGAAATGTAAGGCGCTACAACGCCGATGCTATTTGTTCTTCCGATCGAATCTTTATTCTGAACTGGCGCAATTGGGTAATTTAGCTTTTCGGCAGCAGCCATAATTTTCGCGCGAGTTGCATCATTTACATGTTGGAAGCCGCGCAAAGCGCGCGAAACGGTTGCTGTCGAGACTCCAGCCTCTTCAGCAACTTCTTTAATTCCGGCCATATGGCTTCTCTTCCCTAGTAGTCACTTTTATCTACCTACTTGGATTCTGCAAGAAACTGCAAAAACCTGCAAGCGACTGTAAAAGTACGCCATCCACCCTGTAAGTTGCAAGGCGAAGGTAACTGCAAGCGAGAAATAGAGAAGAACTACCTGGGTTCTAGGATCATTGAAACTGAATTAATGCACCAACGTTGATCTGTTGGGACATCAAAGCCCTCGCCCTCAAAGACGTGGCCTAGATGTGAGTCGCAACTACCACATCTAACTTCTGTTCGGATCCGAGGCGCTAAAGATCTATCTTCAATAAGCGTGACTGCATCGCTGGCGGTTGGTTGATAAAAAGATGGCCAACCACATCCGGAGTGAAATTTGGTTTCGGAGCGGAAGAGTTCAGCGTTACATGCCTTGCAACGGTAGATTCCCACAGTTTCGCAATCGGTGTATTCACCAGTAAATGGTCGCTCGGTTGCGCCGTTGCGCAGTACATCATAAGAAAGAGGGTCAAGCTTTGCTCTAAGTTCTTCTTCGTTTACTTCGAACTTCTTACTCATTTGCCTGCCGACTCAGAAAGTGACTTTGGGAAGGCGATTCCAGTGCTGGAATGGCAATCATAGCCATTGGGATTTTTAGCTAAATATTTTTGGTGATACTCCTCCGCCAAATAATATGTAACTCCATTGGCATCCAATATCTCGGTAACAATCTTGCCTATTCCTGACGCAGAAAGTGCACCCTGATATATCTCGCGAGAAGCGAGCGCCTGTTCCATCTGTTCGGCGGTAGTTGTATAAATGGAACTGCGGTATTGCGTACCAATATCTCCACCTTGGGCATTTAGTGAGGTTGGATCATGCATTGTCCAAAACTCTTCTAAAAGTCTTTGATATGAGATTAGGTTTGGGTCAAAATCGACTTGGACCATTTCAGCGTGCCCAGTACGACCAGTACATACTTCTTCGTAACTCGGATTTTGAGTGGTACCGCCCATATATCCGACGCTGGTGCTTGTAACACCCACTAAATTCCAAAAGCGGCGTTCGGCTCCCCAAAAGCAACCAGTTGCAAAGTAAGCAGTTGACGTTGTCATAGCGCGTATTCTTTCAGGAGTTGGCTATTTACGCTCGGTCAAGGATCAAAGATTGGATAGCCTTCTCCTATACCTGCGCCCCCGTAGCTCAGGGGATAGAGCACCGCCCTCCGGAGGCGGGTGCACAGGTTCGAATCCTGTCGGGGGCACGCGACGCAAATCACCCAATTCGAATGAAATCTAACCCGCTACATCCTTGTTTATCTTGTTGTTAACAGGGAGAATTACCTACTTACGCACCTAGATGCATATATTTAAAATTTATCGTTTTTGCGCTATTAAGGAGTTCAGTCATGGATTGGCGACATCAATCAGCCTGCCGCGATGAAGATCCTGAACTCTTCTTTCCAGTCGGAAATACTGGGCCAGCCCTAACTCAAATCGAAGAGGCTAAAAAGGTCTGTAATCGTTGCATCGTTAAGGATGCCTGCCTCGCTTGGGCTTTAGAGAGCGGTCAGGATGCCGGCGTTTGGGGCGGACTTTCGGAAGATGAACGTCGTGCGCTAAAGCGTCGCGCCGCTCGTAATCGTGCCCGCATGATGGAACAAAACAACTCTAATTAGTTTTTCTAAAGTTAAATCAGAAATTTAAAGAGGAAAGTTTAACTGAGCTTCTGTGCCACGATTTGTTCTCACTAAGTTAATTGAACCCTTCAACTCGTTCTCAGTCAGGGTACGTACAATCTGAAGTCCAAGATTTGCCGATTCCAAAATCGTAAAACCATCTGGCAAGCCAACGCCATCATCGAAAATTACTATCTGCGCTCGCTCTTCAAAACGCTCGACCTCAATGGTTAAATTTGCGCCCGAGTCAGCCAGGCCATGTTCAAGCGCATTATGGATAAGTTCGGTCACAACCAGCGACAGTGGCGTTGCGATACGTGGATCGAGAGAGCCGATCTCCCCTTTTCGAGCGATCGTTAACTCCCCCATTCTTGGGCTTAACTCCAAGGCGTGGGCGACAAGGCGGTCTAGCACATCATCAAATGCCACTGAGGCTTCGGTGCTGCTAGATAAAGTTTCGTGTACAAGTGCTATAGATGCGATACGACGAACCGCTTCATTGAGCGCCGCACTAGCTGCAGGATCATCGATACGACGCGACTGTAAACGAAGTAGTGCGGAGACGGTTTGCAAATTGTTCTTTACTCGATGATGAATCTCACGAATCGTTGCATCCTTAGTAACCAATTCTCTTTCACGGCGGCGCAATTCAGTCACATTCTGCAGTAAAACTATCGCACCTATGCGATCTCCTCCGGCTAGAAGCGGTAGCGCTAGCAAATCAATTGTCCCGCCGCTATTTTCGATTTCAACGCGTCTCAGAGATTTTCCAGTCAGACTTACTTCCACCGCTTCTTCGTGCGCTTCGCGCTTGACTTGCGAAACCTTGCGAGCGACTTCGCCGAGCACACTTCCCTCTAGCTCTCCAGCCCAGCCCATTCTATTAAAGGCAGATTTAGCATTCGGACTGGCATAGGTTATAACGCCACTTATGTCTAACCTAATTAAGCCATCGCCTACTCGTACAGCCGAATCAAAGAGTTCGCTCTGTTCGGTATAAGGAAAAGTGCCTTCTGCAACCATACGATAAACATTGTGTGCAACTTCGCGATAATTTAACTCTAGCCTGCTGGGTTGCCGCATAAGTTCAGCATTGCGATGTCGTGCAATTACAGCAATTACTTGTTCGCCATAAATTACTGGGATTGTCTCTTCCTTGATTAAAAGTTCGCCAAACTTTTCTGGTTGAGCATCTCTAACTATCTCCGCACCGGAAAGCGCTTGATCTATACGCGGGCGAGATCCCCAAGTTATTTCATCACCAATGACATCTTGTGGAAATACTGTGGCAGCTGTCGTCGGTCTAATATGAGCAACTGCAACGTATCCAGTAGGCCAACTCTTAAAGTCTTTTCGTAACGGAACCCATAGGATTAAATCAGCGAATGAGAGATCCGCGAGGAGTTGCCAATCAGCGGTTAACTCGCGGATCCGTCTTTTCTGATCCGCATCTAATGGACTGCGCTCACGCAGAAAACTATCTAACTGAGGCATCGCTTAACCCTTTAGCCACTGCGGCAGCGCAGCAGATATCTCCTGAGTTGCATACCAAGTCAACTCTTCGCCATCTGGAGATACTAAAAATGCGCATTGCACATCTTCCCAGCGCCCATTTTCCAATAAGTTAACGAAATTCTCGCCATGTTCGGCAACCTGCGAATCAGAAATCTCAAGTGCGAGGATAAATCCCGGGTCTGCAGAATTGCTCCGCATCTCAAGGGCTTCATCAGCGGCAAGCATAGAAAGAAGATATTCACCTTGCTCTTCATCAAGATCGTTATTCGCCGTTAAGAATTTAATTGTCGGCGCGTAAAGTGGCCCACACTCCATCAAGCCTGATTTATGGAAGGCGGAAATCTCCTCTGCTGTAACTGGAAGGTAGCCGCGCATAGCACCTAGGGTATAAGAAATATCCCTTACTCTGTAATTTGCTGAGCGATAGCGGCGATCGCCTTGCGCAGAGGTGCTTTGGCGTTTATCTCAGCCAACATCGTTCGCTCCACCCTTGCAATCGAGCAATTCTTTAAATCTTGTGGGAAGTAATGAACGGCTCTTGGAGTTAGTGGAGTTAAATCCAATGACCTGATTTCCTTCTTTTTCATTGCTACATCAAAAGGTTTCATAAAGACTGATATCCGAGCCGGGATTTTTACCTGCGAAAGTTCAAGCGATAGTTTCTTGAGACGTTTAATCTGAAGGTGATCTGAGCCAGAACATATAAATAGATCCTCAGCGAAGCGACTTGTCCAGATCTTCACTTTGGATGACCATCTTCGATCAGACAGGTCGCTGGACAAATTCTGCAAAGAACCTAAATCAATCACTATGTGATCAAAATAGCCTGCCGCTTCCATCGCTCGTGCAGAGAAATCTGCAATATTTTTCTGAGTAACTTCAGAGACTGAGAAGTTATTTGAAAGATCCCGCCATTTATCCTCATCTGCAATTTTATGGAGATCTAACAGAGTTGCGATAGCTGTTGCTTGAAAATTGGCATCGATCAGTAATGTTTTCTTCTCTAATTGCGATAGCTCATACGCAAGATTTAGCGCTAGAGTGGTTGTGCCAGCGTTATTGCCGGCTGATCCAACGGCAATTATCTTCGCCTTAATATTTGGCTTACTTTGCAGTAAAGGGGCACGCGAAAGTGGCGATCGCATATTTGCTCGAATATAAGCCACAAGATCCTCTGCGCTATTTGGACGAGCGGTGAGGTTCTCGAAACCGCGGGGCGATTGAGCTCCATCGACAAATCCAATAAATGAGATCCCCTTTCGTGCGAGAGTGTCTAGTTTTAAAACGTTAATTCCTGGAAGATCAACTGAGTAAATAACTAGGCCAACTTCAGTACTTTCCTCATCAAGAATTCTCTCTAACGTTGCAAAATCTAGCGGTCGCGCTACGACATTCCAGCCGCTTTCAAAGAGCGCTTTAGAAACCATTCCCTCAAAATCTGCATCAGCTATCGCTGTGATGATGCTGGGCTGAATTACCTCATCCATTCGAGCGAACAACTACCAATCGCCCTGATGCGGTTGCCCTTAAAAGGTTAACGATCTCGCTCTTTCCAACTGATACAGTCATGGAAACGTCGCTTCCAAAGTTGCTCGCCTTGCGATTTATCGAGTTGAGAAATACTCCAGAAATTACCTGTTCGGGGGCGGCTGCTTTCTCCATACCAATAACTTCCGGAACCCAGTAAATATCTATCGCTTCACCTAATCCAATATCTTCCGGAAGATCACTACCCCGCACTGATAGTGGAACCTGGCCGGATTGCATTTCGATAGGGGTATCGCTTATGGAGTTAATTGAAATCAACTCCCCTTTCTGGATTCTCCGCACGGCATATGCACCTGAGATCAACACACTTTTAGATAAATATCTCCCACTTGCATCTCCTAGAGATACATCAATCTCAGTGAGGTCGCTTTCCATGATTTGTGCCCCAGGAATTAATGAAACGCCTGCCACCCAGTAGGTATCACTTCGATTGCCCAGCGCGGTAAGTGCCATTGCAGAGATAACTGCAGCGGCAAATAGTGAGATTGCAACAACCAATCGAGTCTGTGCTGCTTTATCGCTTTTTTTCATAGTGGAGTACTAAATGGCATCTCTACAACTTTTTCTATCTTCTTCCACACTCCTACTTTCGAATGAGAAAAACTCACCCTTTAGGTGGAAGAGATCGTGCGAAGGCGCCTTCAGAGTGCCGCCATGGAGATTAAATTTAGAGAACAGCATCAAATTCATACCTTGGAATTAGTTTCAAGCAATCAAGATCCGGCGATGTGGAGCCATCCCCAACTCGACCTTTACTCACTCTCTGAGTTGGCCGCTAAACGCCAAGTAACAGAACTGCCTGAACAGCGCGCCAAGCTCTATTTGATACCAAGTACTTTCGGGGAAGAGTTTGAACCAGGTTTTGAGCCAGTACCGACTTCGGCAGCTGAGTTACCAGATCTTCACACTTGGACGATGAAATTTGCGGTTAGCGTTTTAGAAATCTGGGCCGGCCGTCGCCAACCTGCACAGTTGATATCAAAATGTCACAGGCATACTTATATGGATCTACTAAAACAAGTTGGAAGTCAGAAAGAGATTGGCAGAATTCGCAGCATTCATCAATGTGAGCCTTTAGATGGAATCTGCGAATCCACGATTACGGTGCGCTTTGGCGAGCGGCTGCGCGCAATGGTGATTCGCTTTGAGGGCGTTGATCAGAGATGGCTATGTACTGAATTGCGATTAATTTAAGCGCCACCGTGGCAACGCTTATATTTTTTACCCGATCCGCAGGGACAAGGGCTATTTCGTGAAACTTCGCCCTTGGTAGAAACACCAGATTCATCGCTTGCGGTGTATTGCAGCGCGGTTACATCAGTTGATTTCTCCGTTATGCCAGCAGCTTTAATCTCAGAACCATCACCTTCAACGCTCACCTGAACGTTAAAGACCAGGCTAGCTAACTCTTCTTTAATTCCATCCATCATTGCCGAAAATAATTCGTAGCCTTCGCGTTGGTACTCGACCAATGGATCGCGTTGGGCCATTGCGCGCAGTCCGATACCTTCTTGCAGATAGTCCATCTCATATAGATGCTCTCTCCACTTGCGATCTAAAACCGAAAGCAGAACTTTACGTTCGAGTTCGCGCATCACATCAGCACCAAGATCAGATTGACGTTTATCGTAGGCGACTGTGGCATCTTCCAAGATCTGTGCTGTCAGATACTCTGCATCAAGCGCTGCGCTAGATCCCACTCTCGCAATGAGGTCTTCTGGGGTAAAAGAGATCGGATAAACCAGTTTCAACGCTTGCCATAAGCGATCAAGATCCCAATCTTCGCCATATCCTTCAGTTGTTTCTGCGTTCACATATGCAACCAAAGTATCTGCAACAAATGTCTGAACCTGCGGTGAAATATCTTCACCTTCTAGAACTAAGCGTCGTTCGCCGTAAATAACTTCACGTTGGCGATTCATTACATCGTCATACTTCAAAACGTTCTTACGAATTTCGAAGTTTTGCGCTTCAACTTGAGTCTGCGCAGAACGAATTGCGTTACTGACCATCTTTGACTCAATAGGTTCATCTTCCGGCAAGCCTGCAGCAGATAGGAATCGTTCAACCAGACCAGAGTTAAATCGACGCATCAAATCATCTTGTAGCGAGAGATAGAAACGAGATTCACCAGGATCGCCTTGACGACCGGAGCGACCACGTAGCTGATTATCAATACGGCGTGATTCGTGGCGTTCAGTTCCCAGTACGTATAGGCCACCTAGGGCTACAACTTCTTCATGTCCACTTGCTACAGCAGCTTTCTGTTTTGCAATTTCCGCCGGCCACGCAGCTTCATACTCAGCTGCATTTTCAACTGGTGAAATTCCGCGGCGCTGTAGTTCAAAATCCGCCATAAATTCTGGATTACCGCCAAGCATGATGTCTGTTCCGCGGCCTGCCATGTTTGTTGCGACTGTCACTGCTCCGGCAACTCCTGCACGGGCGATAATCGCTGCTTCGCGCTCGTGATGCTTAGCATTTAATACTTCGTGTGGCACGCCTGATTTCTTTAGTAGCGCAGATAGCTCTTCAGATTTTTCTACAGAGACGGTACCTACAAGAACAGGTTGACCCTTGCGGTGGCGCTCCACAATGTCCTTTGTGACTGCCATAAACTTTCCAAGTTCAGATTTGTAAACCAGATCTGGTTGATCAATTCTCTGCATTGGTCGATTAGTTGGAATAGGTACAACGCCTAGTTTGTAAATTTGATGGAACTCAGATGCTTCCGTCATTGCAGTACCGGTCATACCAGAAATAGTCTCGTATAGGCGGAAATAGTTTTGTAGGGTGATGGTGGCTAGCGTCTGATTCTCATCTTGAATATCAATTCGCTCTTTCGCTTCTAGCGCTTGGTGTAAGCCATCACTGTAGCGGCGCCCGGACAACATACGGCCAGTGTGCTCATCAACAATGAGAAGTTCACCGTTCATTACTACATAATCCTTATCACGCTTAAAAAGCTCTTTAGCGCGGACTGCGTTATTTAGGTAGCCAATTAAAGTGGTGTTGGCAGCCTCATATAGGTTCTCAATCTTCAGAAGTTCTTCAACCTTGGTAACGCCGTCTTCCAAAATTCCAACAGTCTTCTTCTTCTCATCCACTTCATAATGTATATCGCGTTGTAATTTCTCTGCGATATTTGCAAATTCCACATACCACTTGGTTGGTTTATCCGCAGGACCGCTAATGATCAAAGGCGTCCGCGCTTCATCGATAAGAATAGAGTCAACTTCATCAACCACGGCGAAGAAGTGATCGCGCTGTACGCAATCTTCTAGTGACCAAGCCATATTGTCACGTAAGTAGTCAAAGCCAAATTCGTTATTTGTTCCATAAGTAATGTCAGAGTTATACGCAGCTCGACGCTCTACTGGTGTCATGCTATTTACGATGACACCGACTGTTAATCCAAGGAAGCGATGAATGCGACCCATCCATTCACTATCACGCTCTGCCAAGTAATCATTGGTAGTTACTACGTGAACACCACGGCCAGCAAGTGCATTTAAGTAAGAAGGAAGCGTTGCAACCAAAGTCTTTCCTTCACCTGTGCGCATTTCAGCGATATTGCCGCGATGCATCGCAGCGCCACCCATTATCTGAACGTCATAATGGCGTTGGCCAAGTGTGCGCTTTGCGGCTTCGCGAACTACTGCGAAAGCTTCTGGGAGTAGGTCGTCCAGGGATTCGCCAGATTGGTAGCGAGATTTAAACTCTTCAGTCTTTCCGCGTAAAGCGTCATCACTTAGCGCGGATGTCGCAGGTTCAAATGAATTGACTTGATCCACAACTTTGCTGAGTTCGCGAAGAATCTTTCCTTCGCCGGCTCGCATAAGGCGATCAAAAATCTTTGTCATCTACCTGCCCTTTCGAAAATCAACCCCCTAATCGTAAGGGTTAGCGGCGGCGCCCGTTACCGCGCCAAGTACCTCAAAACCTGCGGTGCGCAAGGCCCGTATCGCCTCAGCAAGGGTCGACCCAGTGGTTACAAGATCATCAACAAGAATTAGTGGTCTGGTATTCCCGAAATCCCCCGCCTTTACCAAATTATTGGAGATAGAAAAAGCCCCTGCAATATTGCTCATTCGCTGCTGAGAGTTTAACTGAGATTGATCCCGTACTGCCCTTTGGTGTTGCAGTATTTCAAAGTAATCAAAAGATTCGCAAGTAGCTACGGAACGAGTTATCTCTTTCATAAAGTCGCGACCTCGTTTCCTTGTAGCAGATCTGCGAGAAGGAATCGCGACCAGTACTCCTGTTCCATAACTCTTTGCAAAGTAACGCAAAGAGTGAGCAATAGCGTTTACCACCAATTCATCAGCAATTGCTTGGCTTGACTCTTTTGCCCTCAAAAGAACTGCTGATGCAACAGCAGAGTACTCAATAGCCGAAATAACTGGATAATTTTTCGATAAAACATTTAAATTGCGAGGATAAATGTGGGGATGCCAATTTTTGCGGCAAGTGGAACAGATTGAGATACCAAGCTGTGAACAACCAATACATCTTGATGGAAAAATTAAATCTGCCAGATTTTTCATTGCGCTATTCTCTAGCGCTTGATAAAAGAAAAAAGTTTACTTAAATATTCTGGGGATAGTCCTGTGGTTGCGGGCGAATAGGTCTTCCGCCAATCTGCTCGCCAGCGATTCGGGGTAGCGTCAGAACAAAGTGCGCACCGTGTCCAGGAAGGCCCCAAGCATCTAATTCACCATTATGTAAACGCGCATCTTCCAGCGCAATAGAAAGTCCAAGTCCGGTGCCACCACGAACTCGGGCGCGCGACGGATCTGCTCTCCAGAATCTATCGAAGATTCTAGATAGCGCTGAAGGTTCAATGCCGGTTCCATAATCGCGCACTCCAACAGCTACTTCTGTTCGTGTCGCGACGACCGTGACATTGATTGGCTTATCTTCAGCATGATCTAGTGCATTTGAAAGCAGGTTTCTCATAATGCGCTCTACGCGCCTAATATCGGCTTTAATCATTACTTGTTCGGTTTCGTGGTCAATTGAGATAGAAATTGGATGATCGTGTGCATTAGCCCGCACATCTTCCATACATCTTTCAATCAGACTTATTAAATCAAAATCTACTGGTTCTAAAACGGCAACTTCTGCATCAAATCGGCTAACTTCGAGAAGATCTTCTAAAAGTCTTTCGAATCTATCTAATTGTGCGATGAGGAGTTCTGCACTCCGCGCAATTGTCGGATCAAAACTCTCCTTCTTGCCATAGATAACCTCTGAAGCCATTCGCAAAGTCGTTAGCGGCGTACGCAGCTCGTGAGACACATCAGAAACAAATCTCTGCTGAACACGCGATAGGTTTTCCAAACGAGAAATCTGCGACTCTAGCGAGAGAGCCATTTCGTTAAATGCCGTGCCCAGAGTTGCGATTTCATCTGAACTATCTACTTTCATCCGCTGCGAGAAATCACCTTCCGTAAATTTCTTAGCAATGGTTGCTGCTTCACGAACCGGCCTTACTACTTGGCGCACAACTAACCAAGTAATCAAGCCGATAAGAAAGATAAGAGCGAAGCCTGTTAACAAGAGAGCGTTCTTGATTATAGAGAGAGTCCGGTTTTGGTTATTTAGTGAATAAACCAGATACATTTCATAGTTACCAGACTTTGGAATCTCAATCTTTCGACCAGCAATTAACACATTCGCATCTTCACGATCTTGGTAGCTCGCTCTTGCATATTGATATTCGACTAAATCACTGGAGCGCACCCGTTCGCGCAGTTCCTCGGGAACGGATGAAACTTTCAAGCCGTCAGTAGTTGTGCTGTAATCCGGCGATTCAACCTTCAATGAAAATTTGAATGGCGCTCCAAATCTCTCTAGGAATATCGATTTTCTATCTTGGCTAAGGCTCACCTCAGTCGAGGAGATGATCACATCCTGTACTGCTTTTGTTATCACAGAGACATCAGCTCTTTCGTTGAGCAAAAATTGATATTGCGCGTTGAAAAATGAAGATCTGGCTTCGGCAAGAGAGGATTCAAGATTTACTTGCTTGACGCCGTCAGAAAGTTGCGAGTAGAGCGCTGATCCGGTTAGCCATACAACACCTAAAGATAGAAGCACTGTGGAGACAATTACCTTCGAGGCAAGTGAATTCCTAACTGTGCTTGAAAATCGGTTCATATTAGGAACCGCCCATTACTCCAGCTTTATATCCAACTCCACGCACCGTCATTACTATTTCGGGGCGTTCTGGATCGTGTTCTACCTTTGATCTAAGTCGTTGTACGTGCACATTAACTAAACGTGTGTCGGTCGAATGACGGTAACCCCAGACTTCACCAAGTAAGGCATCTCTCGTGAAGACTCTTCCTGGCTCTTTCGCCAATGCAACTAACAAATCAAATTCCAGTCGAGTCAAGGCAATCTTCTTTCCGCCGCGACTAACTTCGTGTGCGGTGACATCAATTGAGAGATCGCCAATGGTCAATAGCCCCAAAACATCGGCATTAGTCCGGCGCAGGCGAGTACGAATTCTTGCGATTAACTCTGATGGATGTCGAAAAGGTTTAACCATGTAATCATCGGCCCCAGCTTCAAGGCCTTTAACTATGTCATTGGTATCGCCCTTAGCGCTGAGCATGACGATAGGAACCATAGATTCAGCACGTATTAACTTACAAACTTCAATTCCGTCTAATCCCGGAAGCATTACATCTAGCAGAACAAGATCTGGAGGATTATTTCTAAATACTTCCAGAACCTCATCACCACGACTTACTAGATCCACGTCGATGCCGGCACCTGTTAAAACGATGCCAAGCATCTCCGCAAGATCCTGGTCGTCATCGACGACCATAACTAAGGTCATTAGCTACCGTGCTCCCAAGAGTTCAAATACATATCTTGAGCTGGAGTTAAAGTATCGATTCGACCGCCCATAGAAATTAACTTGAGGCTGGCAACTGCCTTATCGATATGCGTTGGAACGCTGTGAACACCAGCAGGAAGATTCTTAGCTTCCTTAACAAGATATTCAGCTGTTAAGGCTTGATCGGAAAATGACATATCCATGACAGATGCTGGATGTCCTTCGGCGGCGCCTAGATTTACTAAACGGCCTTCTGCGAGAAGTAGCAGGCGACGTCCATCAGCAAGAACATATTCATCTGTCTGATGGCGCATCTTGGCGTTCTTTTTCTTTGCATTCTGTTCTAGCCAAGCAACATCAATCTCAATATCAAAGTGGCCGGAGTTAGCCATAATTGCGCCATCTTTCATCACTGCAAAGTGCTCATCGCGTAATACATCGCGATTTCCTGTGACGGTAATAAAGACATCGCCGACCTTCGCTGCGTCAAGCATTGGCATTACTCGGAAGCCTTGCATCATTGCATCGAGCGCTTTAGTTGGGTCAATTTCGGTAACAACTACATCAGCGCCCATACCTTTTGCGCGTTCTGCAACGCCTTTACCGCAGTAACCAAATCCTGCAACGACGACGATACGCCCAGCAAGAAGAAAGTTTGTTGCACGGAAGACAGCGTCGAGCGTTGATTGACCTGTTCCGTAGCGGTTGTCGAACATATGCTTGGTGTCGGTGTCGTTGACAGCAATCATTGGGAATGTAAGTGCACCATCTTTAGCCATTTGGTTAAGACGGATTACGCCAGTTGTCGTTTCTTCACAACCGCCTGCGATATTTGGAAGAAGTTCCTTACGAGTTGTGTGAAGAGTGTTTACAAGATCACAACCGTCATCGAATACTTGGTGAGGTTCGATATCAAGGGCGGCGTTAATGTGTGAGTAATAACCATCGCGATCGACAGCATTGCGCGCAAATACTGAAATTCCATATTCGTGAACAAGTGCAGCAGCAGTGTCATCTTGTGTAGAAAGTGGATTTGAAGCACAGAGTGCGATCTCCGCTCCCCCTGCTTTCAAAACGCGCATTAGATTCGCAGTTTCGGTTGTGACGTGCATACAAGCAGAAATTCTTACGCCAGTAAATGGCTTTGACTTCTCGAATCGTTCACGGATCTGCGCGAGTACGGGCATATTGCGCTCTGCCCACTCAATCTTCTTGCGACCTTCAGCTGCAAGTGAGGCATCAGCAATATCGTGGCGCGGAAGTGTTGATGTAATTGGTGAATTCATGTTCTTCTCCTTAAATGGTAATGAATAACAGTTGATTGGACTGTGCTTACCTAAGGCGTAGGGCTCTACTGTGCTAGGCGGCTCTGTGCATAGATTAGCGCCCGCTGACCCTTACTGGCTATTTAGACGCTAACCACGGATTGTGGCGAGCACCTCATCGCGAATCTTTTCCATGCGTGCCTGTGTTTTGGCTTCAACATTTAAACGCAATAAAGGCTCAGTGTTGGATGCGCGGACATTAAACCACCAGCTATCTCCGCTAACAGTTAAACCATCTAAATGATCAACATCTACCCCGGCTGCCCTTCCAAATTTTGCTTCCACATTTCCCATTGAAAGCTGTGAGTCAGTGACTTCAGAATTAATTTCTCCGCTACTTACATATCGGCAATAAGGTTTGAGTAACTTCGAGAGTGATGAGTTTGCTTCGCCTAGCGCGGCGATTGCATGTAAAGCCGCTAACATTCCTGAGTCAGCTTTCCAGAAATCGCGAAAGTAGAAGTGACCAGAATGTTCGCCACCAAATACAGCGCCGGTTTCGGCCATCAACTTTTTTATATATGAATGCCCGACTCTTGATCTAATCGCAGCGCCACCACGTTCTTCAACTATCTCCGCCACCGCACGAGATGAAATCAAATTATAAATAATATTCGCGCCAGGGTTTTTTGCTAACTCACGATCTGCTATCAAAGCGGTGAGAGTTGAGGGATTTACGAGATCACCATTTTCATCAACCAAGAAGCATCGGTCAGCATCTCCGTCGAATGCCAGTCCTATGTCAGCTTTATGCTTCTTCACTGCTTTCTGCAGGTCCTTTAGGTTTTTCGGATCAATCGGATTGGCTTCGTGATTCGGGAAGGTGCCATCTAATTCAAAATACATTGGAATTACTTCGCAATTTAATCTGGCAAATACCGCCGGAGCTGTGTGTCCAGCCATTCCGTTACCGGCATCAATGACTACCTTTAGCGGACGATTACCGGATAAGTCGACTAGCGTTAGCAAATGATCAACATAAGCGCTCAACATATCTTCGCTACGTTCATTGCCAACATTTCTAAAGTCAATCGGTGAGCCCTCAGTTACATAGCGCTCGATTGTCAAGAGCCCTGACTCTTTACCAATTGGCCTAGCTCCACTTAGACATAACTTAATGCCGTTGTATTCAGCAGGATTATGACTGGCGGTAAACATAGCCCCAGGAAAATTTAACTTTCCTGCGGCAAAATAGAGCAGATCCGTGGAAGCCAAGCCGATTCGAATAACATTTAAACCTTGTGAGGTTACGCCAGCGGAAAAAGCATCTGCAAATGTCGGAGATGATGGGCGCATATCCTCACCAATGACAACTGTTCCTGGCTCGCGTTCTTGTTGCAGAAAACGCGCAAATGCCACACCTGTGGCAAAGCAAAAATCGGCGGTGATCTCTACATCAACTAAGCCGCGAATGTCATAGGCTTTAAATATTGAAATACTCTGCTTCTTTCCCTAGCCGAATACAGTTAATAACCCAAAGCAATTTTAAGATGGAACCGCCCGCAGGTGGCCACGTCTACCAATCTGCGCATCTGAGTTCTTGACATCATTAGATGCGCTTTCGTTTGAAGTTACGGGATCCATATTCAAATTAGCCACTTCACGGACAGCATCTGCAATCGCCATTAAATCGTCTTCGCTCGGACCGCTACTTAAATGAGAACTCTCTTCTTTAATTACATTCCAACCGTTTGGCACTGTTAGCCGCTTTCCATGTGTTTCGCATAGATCGTAGGAATGGGGTTCGGAGAATGTGGCTAACGGGCCAAGTACCGCAGTTGAGTCGGCATAAACGTAAGTTAAAGTCATAGAAGCCAGACTTCTACAACTTACTCGTGAACAGCTACGCCCTGTTCTAGCCAACTTACTCATGGCTATAAGGCTAGTGGGGTAATGGGTGAAAAACTGGGATTGTCACGGAGTTAAGACGCCAATATTTGCAAGAGGCACTGAAGATTTAGTGAGCACACTTCCTGGTGCTAATGGGAAATAACCGTAGCCGCTTTTTGTGTAAATTAGCCCAGCTCCATAAATTCCCTTACCCACCTTGGAGAACTTTATTGACCTCACTCCATCTGGGATCTTAACCGTTGAAATTTCATCGCCTCTAACTTCGACCACTTTTCGCTTCCCTTTATCAAGAACCATTTCAATATCGAGAGTTATAGAACCGCCAATGAAAACCAACTGTGGCGCTAGACCCGATATTGCTACTGAAATGGGGCTTAACTCTGGAGCCGATGTACTCCAAATAAAGTCAGCCTTCTTCTGCGCAAAAGTTGGAGAGTACACCGATGCCACCAGCGCCTGATCAGAAGATATATGCAGGCCAAACTTACTGGAAGGAAGATTTGGATTTAACGCGAGATTTATCACCGATCCAGATTTGACCACCTTGTTTTCAAATCCGGCTGGGATAAAACTTCCATCTGTCGATATAACCTTCACTGTTACGCGCGCATCTATCTCACCCGGAACCAGAAGGCGGAGAGAATGCTTAAGGTCAACTTCCTCTCTGCCAACTTTTCGTACGGTATGAGGAATTGCAGGTATATAGATCTCTTTTCTTGCTTTTGGTGCAAAATTCACAAGATCGCCCCCGAGCGCCTTGAGCCCCTTACCTCTCTCATCAATCAAGTAGCTAGTCACTCGACCTGCTCTCGTTAATGATCTAATAACGATTTCGCGAGATCCCGGTGCTAGAGAATCTAGGCGAAACTCGCGGTAAGAGTTAGCTTCCAGAGTAATTGGTTTTGTGGGTTGCTCTCCTATCTCATTCCATATTTGCAAATCAACAATTGCATTACTGAGTCCGCTATTTACAATCAAAATTTTGCCAATACTAGTCACATCAGCGGCTCCGCCAACAAACCATTGTTCATTTTGAAGTGACGAACATATCGTTGCTCCTGCCCAAACTCCTTTGCGAATCTGCCATACGACAGGCGTAGTTCCTTGAGATTCAATTATCACTGGCGCTTTATCTTGCATATACCTGAGTGTTTGTGCAGGAACGAAGGAAAGTGACTTGGTTCCAGTCTTTCGCAGTGGAGTCTTGCTTGATGCAAGTGAGACCGCATTTGTTATCTTACTTGGAGTAGGGGGGCACACGACTGAGGGGAAATTCTTTGAAAACTCATTCTTTGATAGTCCAACGTTTAAGCCATTAGCTAAGAGCACAACCGAAATGAATGAGGCCAGAATCAGAGTAGGGCGCTGTAATTTCACGCTAACACCGCATCTTCGATCTCACGTCGGCGGCGGCCAGCAGGAAGAGCAAGGACTATTGTCGTGACAAGGACAATAATTTGGAAAGACACCCACGCACGACGTGAAGTTCCGTCATATATCAATGTAACTAAGCCCGGTTCGGCAACAGTAAACACTGGCATTCCATCAACGCTCAGTTTACGATCTAAGCGAGAACCATCCTGCAGCGCTCTCCATCCCCGACTGTAATTTTCGGTCAGAGTCAATTCGCCAGGTTCATTTACGGTGATACCTAATTCACCCTGTTGCAGCACAGAATTTTTTCCAGATAAATCAGTGAAGATAACTTCACCAGTATTTACGGAAATCTCCCAGACGATTCCCGCACTTGTCGAAGAGGCTCGAGAAAATCCTCCTAACCCATCAATGACCCGCGCAATATTTTCATCAATCGGACTCTTTAAGAATAAGTACTTTACGCCGTGAACCGCAAAGGTTGTGCTCGCAGTCAAACCACTACCATCTGCAATTTCCTGAACTGCACTTGAGATTTGCTCTCTGTCAGTCGGCGCTAAATCCGGTTCTCCTAGGCTGACATCTCCTCCGCGGGCGATGTAGTAATTCAAAGTTACCTCTTCATCAATGACACGTGGTCGAATAACCATAGTTTTGGCATCTTTTTCAATCTCAAGAAATGCTGGTAAAACTTCACCTTTGCCGGTTTGGAGAGGAGAATCTGCACCTCTAGTAACCATCCACGAGATCGAGGTTACCGAGTACAAAGCAGTAACAACCAAGAGCGTTGCTGCGGAAATATGGCGATAATTAATATTTGTAGCGATAAGTCGCTCACCCAGTTTATCTAGCATAATCACCGAAGCACTGATTGATGCGATAGTTGTGAGAGTAAGAATTGAGCCAACATAAATTTGAGTCGGTATAGATGATCCGTGGCCCGTTAATGAGACTGTGCTTAATAAAATCGCCGCTAAAAGTAGAACAAATCCAAGTTCTGCCACAAAGCGAGCTTTGGTTGATGAAAAGAGCGAGATGGTTAGAAGTAAGACAAGTGGGCTAACGATGTAAATCGGAAGAGATCCAGGCCCACCAGGATTGCCGAAGAGTGCGAAGTTCGGACCCCCACCTGAAATGAGGAACCCTGATTCAAAGAAGAAACGCTTTGGTTGGGTCAATAACTCAAAACTCCAAGGAGCGCAGATTAGAAATGGAGTGATGACTAGAGCTGTACGGCGATAGAGGCGTTGATTAAAAAGCTCGACATTGACTCCGTGTTCACTCGCCGAGTAGTCACGATAAATTGCAAAACCGCTAAAGAGCAGGCCAATCAAGAGCAGAATTGGCGAGAATGCAAAAAGAACCGAACTCAAAAGTGAAATGCCGAAGATACGACGCCATGAAAATTGATCTATCTCAAAGATTCCTTGAGATGCATTGATTAATAAGGGCAAGAAAATCAAAGCCACTACTGTGCTTAAGCGCCCAGAATTAACTGCAGATATTGCTACAGGTGAAATCGCATAAAGTAGGGATGCGCCTGCAACTAACCATCGGTTACTAGACAGCCGGCGAAGAAGTAGATATCCGGACCCGGCAATTAAAAGAGGGGCAAAGAAGAAGAGAAGAGAAGTAAACAACTTTAAACTTCCAAAAAACGGAGTAGCAAGTACCGCGAGAATAGCCAGCCAAGTTGGGGATGCAGAAGAAGTTCCCATTTCAATCGAATGCCAACCACTTAGGTAGGATTTCCACAGATCGCTTACTCCTGCAGGTTGTTCGGGAAGAGCGCCACCAAAAACTGAGCCCAAACGATTTCGAGACCAAATTAGAGTTAGTAGAAATAGAAAAATTGGCAAGGCAACCTGTGGGCGCTTAACTAGCGAAAACCAATTTCGGTTAGTTGCCGGGGTTAGCAAATCTTCTTCATCAAGATTCTCGTCTAAAATGGAGACATCACTAATTTCCGTTATCTCATCGGGGAATACACGAGCGCGAATCCATTCAGCACTCCTTGAAAGTGATTGGCGAATTTGAGACCAACGAGACGGTATAAATTTCAGTGCGATTCCGGCTGGCACTAAACGTTGTGCACGTCTTACCTTTCGGGCTTCAAGCAATTCACCAGGGTGAATAAATAAAGTTCCTACTGCCAAGATCTCATCGCTGGCATAACCGGGCAATTTTGCAAACAAGAAACCAATCGCCCGAAAAAACGAGCCTAATAGAAGTTGGACGGTAAGAAGAGGCAAACGCCACCAAGAAGAATTAACCAAGAGAACGTAAGCGGCATTTCGTCGATCTAATAAAAGTGGGCGGTGTAAAAATGCCTCAGCGACATCAACTCTTCTGCGTTCATTTGCAGAAGCTTCTGCGTGGAATGCCACTGCGCTCGAGACCGCTATAGCGGCATAACCGGCTGAATGTACGCGCCATCCAAAATCTACATCGTCACGAAATAAATCAAGATTGGGATCGAAACCACCTAGTTGTTCAAAGATATCGCGGCGGATTAAGGCACCTGCAGTGCTGACTGCAAGGACTTCATGAACTCCATCTCTCTGTCCTTGGTCATATTCCGCTGGTTCAAGTCCAGTCCAACGATTTCCATTGGCGGCAATGCTGATTCCAATTTCTAACAAGTGCGTGCGATCGTGCCAACCCAATAGTTTTGGACCAGCCATAACAACATTGGGACGGGTCTTTACCTCTGAAATTAAATTAGCTAATGCTTTGCGATGAACCGATAAATCATCATGAATTATCCAGAGCCATTCTCTTTCTGGATCTGCGATCGCGGGAAGTGTTGAAACGGCGTGAGAGATTGCTTCGCCGAAACCTGTTTCGCGATCCATTGGTAAAACTGGAATTCGTGCGCCTTTAACTAACTTTGCAGAAGAGTCAACGGAACCTGTATCAACTGCAACTATTTGGTCGACCTTATGAGTTTGGGAAGTTAGCGATACAACAACTTCGGGCAACCAGGTTGCGCCGTCGTGAAGTACGAGAATCGCGGTGACGCGATGTGAACTCATGAGAGTTACGCTGGGCGGCGCTTCAAACGGC
>Ga0315903_10003135_pt1 | contig 23269 bp, 41 predicted proteins | sample LakEriMetagenome_7_FD_203524 | JGI IMG/M metagenome (GOLD analysis project Ga0315903, IMG submission 203524) | Freshwater fungal communities from buoy surface, Lake Erie, Ohio, United States - Buoy 2 MA119 | ecosystem: Environmental > Aquatic > Freshwater > Lake | place: USA: Lake Erie, Ohio... | reverse complement strand
AAAAAAAATCTGCAGCATAACACAACGCTCGAGCACGAATTTTCGGTTATGGGTTGCCCTGTTGTCGAAAGTTGGATTATTGAGGGCGAAAAGGACAAGGCATACCATTTTGGGTTGAACGCTCCGGTTGGCTCCTGGGTTGTTGGCATTAATGTAACAGATGACGAAATTTGGCAAGAAGTAAAAGACGGATTGGTAAAAGGCTTTTCGATCGAGGGGCATTTTCATGAAATGGCCGTTAATATGACGGCCGCCAATTACGAGGACGAAATTTTAAAAGAAATTACAAATTTATTGAGTGGTTATAAGTCATAAATTGGTTCATAGTGTTTATTGTTGAGTGAAAGGGCCTCCAAACGTGGGGGCTTTTTTTATGCAATTAGGGAAATTCTTAACCGCTCCGTTTTTTCTGTAAATAATTCGCACAATGTCAAGTTTAAAAAATTCAATAAAGGCGATTTTCGAAAAGTTCGCCGTTGATCCAAAGGCATACGGAATCGATTTGGAAACCGAAGTTAATTTGGAAACCGAAGGTAAATTAAAAGACGGAACCCCGATTTATACAAGCGCTCCGGCGTTTGCTATTGGCGTTGACGTTTACACAAAAGACGAGGAAGGCAACAAGGTTCCCGCCGCCCAGGGCCGTTACGAGCTCGAAACTGGCGAGTTTATCGACGTTAACGAAATGGGTATGGTTGCCGAAATGGGATTGCCAGAGCTAGAGGAAACCGAAATGAGTTCCGAAGATTTATTGGGCGCTATCGAAAAGTTGACTGAGCGTGTGGCCTCTCTAGAAAATCAAAACGCAACGCTGAGCGCCGAGCTCACAACCGCCGAGGATAAAATCGAACAGCTTTCGGCCGTTTTGAAAAATACCAAAACCGAATTGAGCTCACTTAAAAAGCAACCCGCCGCGCCCTCGGTTAAGGAAACCAAGCGCGTTGTAATGGGTAGCGAGAAAAAAGAAAAGGCGTTTTCACAAATGACGCTAAAGGAAAGAATTTTAAAAAATATCGAAAACATTAAATAATTAAATTAGTATGGCAACAACTACAAGTTTAACAACTACCTATGCGGGTAAATACGCGGGTCGGTACATTAAAGCCGCATTTTTGGCGAACGAATCATTGCAACACGTAACGGTAAAGGAAAATATCGATTACAAGCAAGTTGTAAAAAAGCTCGTTGACAATATCACGTTCGAAGCGCCAACATGCGATTTCACACCTCTCGGAACGGTTACGATTACCGAACGCACATTGACACTCGAGAAATTCCAGGTTCAACGTAATCTTTGTAAAAACACATTCCTTGCCGATTGGGGTGCGGAATTCGTTCAGGATGGCGAGCTCGAGCCAGCATTGGCCGACACTTTGATTGCAAACATGTTGGAAGGTATCGCGGCAAAGAATGAGGAAATTCTTTGGACAGGCGCGAACGGAACAACTGGCGAATATGATGGTCTGTTGACTCTTATGAACGCGGGCGGCTCGGGCGTTAATTTCGTTGCAACTCCGGTAGCGATCGACGCGAGCAACGTTATTGCAAAAATCGCTTTGACTGTTGCGGAGTGCCCAACAGCGGTTAAGCGTTCAACCGAAAAACCTGTTATTTACGTCGCTCAAAACGTTTGGGAAGCATTCATGCAAGCGAGCGCGGCGGCTGGCAATGGTTGGTATACATACGGCGGCCCGGAAATGCCGAAATCTTATTTGGGTTATCAAATGGCAATTTGCCCAGGCATGCCGGATGATACCATTGTAATGGCTCAAAAATCAAACCTCTGGTTCGGCACAAACATTCTCGGCGATTGGAATAACATTCAAGTTGTCGATATGGGCCAATTTGCTGAGGACAACGTTCGTTTCTCGGCTAAATTTTACGCGGGATGCCAGTTCGGAATCGGTAACGAGATTGCCGCATATGGAACCTGGTTTTAAATAATTATGGGGGCGTAAAAGCCCCCTACTAACTTTTAACAAACAGAAAAACATGGCATGTATCTTAACTCAGGGCTTCACGCTCGATTGTAACGAGGGAGTCGGTGGCGTAAAAGAGGTGTTTTTGACGAATTGGTCAAACGTTGAAACAGGTATTACAATTAGCAACGGTGAAATTACCGTATTGCCTGGAATGACCATTTACCGTTATCAACCGAATAGAAACACCGGAGCGTTAACGGTTACGCCAACGCCAAACCTCGAAAACGGAACACTTTATTATGTTCAAACCGTCGAATTTACATTGGGTAAATTGGCGTTGGACAAAAAACAAGAATTGGAAATTTTGTCAAAAGCAAAAGTTGCCGTTTTTGTTCGTTTATACGATGATCAAATTGTAATGGTAGGCCGTACTGACGGCGCCTTTTTAACGGCGGGAACCTACCAGAGCGGAAAGGCAAAAGGCGATTTAAACGGTTACCAAATTACTTTGACAGCCGAGGAACCAAACCAACCTGACTTTTTGGATCCATACACACCCGGAGCCGAACCGTTCAGCAACTTTATTGGGGTTGACGTTCAACCACCATACACACCACAACCATAAAGGGAGTTTTAAAAGTTTTAAAATGGGCGGCGATCAAACGCCGCCTTTTTTTTAAATAAAAAAAATGGTTTATTTAATTACAAACACAGCGACTCAAACGTTACGACTTTCGTTAAACGAGAGTAGGCAGTATTTCGCCACGACGTTTACTCATTATCTTTTGATTTTAACCCATGAGGAAAATTCCACAACCGGGACGGATCTTGCTCAAGTTGCTGTTATTGTTAACGAAAATCAACGTATTACAACGCTCACAGTTACCACGGTTGGTTTAACTTTGCCTGGACGTTATCGTTATTCCGTATACGGCCAAAATTCAGCCGTTAATATAAACCCACAGGATGCGAACGTTGTCGGGCTTTGCCGGATTGGTTGGCTCGATATGACTAGTAACGAGAGTTATTATGATTTGCCCAACATTACAATAAACGATGATGTCATTTACAATGGATAAAACGATTAAAAACGCCGTGAGCGTAAAACTTGCGGATTACACGGTTGTAAGTTCAGCCGAGCGAATGGACCGCGGCGGTTGGGTTAATTTCGGGGTCAATAATTTATTCCCTCAATATCTTAGAGAATTGGCCCAGACTGGCGCCGTTCACGGTTCTCTTTGTATTTCCATTGGCGATATGATCGCGGGTAAATCGCTCGAGGCAGGCGTTTACGATAAACGGTTAACAGAGCTTAACACATACGACGTTTATTATGGTTGCGCTCACGATTATAAAAAATATGGCGGTTTTTATATCGAGATTATTTACACTTTTGATCGCGAGAACGTGGCCAAATTGCGCCACATTCCATTTGAGGAATGTCGTTTGGGGGTTCATGGCGAAGATGAGGAAATTTGCGGCGTGTGGCATTCGAACGACTGGGCGGCCATAAAGAAAAAAAGAAACAAACCCGAGTTTATTCCTCTTTTTAACCTAGCAAAAAAAGGCGACGAACCGCGCCAAATTTATTATTGTTATAATTATACCGGAGCGCAATTTTACCCGCGCCCAGATTATTACAGCGCTATAAACTCGATCGAGCTAGCAAAGGAAATTTCAGTTTATCACATTAACAATATAGTCAACGGCTTGATGCCGTCGTTTATTGTTTCAATGTTTCAAGGTGCTCCTGATCCGGAACAACAGCGAGAAATGAAACGCGATTGGGAGCGTGAGTTGACAGGCGCAAAAAATGCGGGAAAGTTTATAATGACTTTTAACGAGAGGGACACTCCGAAACCTGATATTACTACATTTCCACTTAGCGACGCTGATAAGCAATACCAATTTTTGAGCACCGAATCGACGTCGTTAATAATGGTTGCACACCGTGTAACAACGCCGTTACTTTTCGGAATTCGAGACGTGAGCGGCTTCGGTTCTAACAAGGATGAAATGGCCGTTGGTTTAGAAATTTTCACGAATCAGGTTATTGAGCCCGCACAGCGCAAGTTAGCAAAAGCGTTTGAGGAAGTTTTGGGTTGGGAAATGCCGGGTTTAACTATTACCGTTGTTCCAAATACTCCATTAAAAACAGAAGCGCCTGTCACGGTTGCGCCCGCTCCGGGCCCGACCGATCTCGAGGCCGAAAAAAAAAAGTGTTGCGGGGTTGAATTGGCCGAGGAAAGTTACAAGCCAACAAACGAAATGGCTCAGCGAGCCGAATTGGGTTTGAAGTGGCGCGATCAATATGGTCGTGGTGGAACCGAGGTCGGTGTTGCGAGGGCTCGCGATATTAGCAACTTGAGAAACCTATCGGTTGACACTGTTAAACGAATGAACAGTTACTTTGCACGTCATGAAATCGACAAACAAGGGAAAGGTTGGGCGCAAGGTGAGGAAGGTTTCCCGAGCGCCGGGCGAATCGCATGGGAGTTATGGGGCGGCGATCCTGGTCGTGATTGGGCGGCTCGAATAATCGCCCGAATTAAACGCGAGGAATTGAGTTCAGCCGTTGCCGACGAATTAATTGCGTTGGGCGAGGATAGCCCAGAGGGTTATATTTTAATCGATAGTTACAATGTCGATTACGACAACGACGATGCCGAAAACGAGGAATTGGTTAAAATCGAGGCGCACGAGTTGGCAAGTACCGGAAGCGCGAAAGCGATGATGCCGAGCGATCAAGACGAAACTAATTATGCCGGAGTTACATTTATGACGCGTTACAGATATTCGGGCGATCAAGTTACAGAGCGCGAGTTTTGCCAGAAAATGAAAGCCGCCGACAAACTTTATAGAAAAGAGGACATTATAGCAATGGAAACAAAGGCCGTTAACCCGGGTTGGGGCCCAAAGGGAGCGAGCGTTTACGATATTTGGTTGTACAAAGGTGGTGGAAATTGCCATCACTATTGGCGCAAAGAGGTGTATATAAATGCGAAAGGAATAAACCCGCTCGCAAAAGATGCGCAACAAATCGCGGTGGCTCGAGCCGAAAAAATGGGTTATAAAGTTCGAAATGAGGAGTTGGTCGCATTGTGGCCTATCGACATGGATTATAACGGTTTCTTGGCGGACAACCCGATTTATGGACGCGAGGGCAAAAATTACAGACGTTAAAAATTTAAATCATGGCTGAAATTCTTATTATTTCCGACGTTTACGTTAAAAAATACACGAACATAAATGGCGCGGTTGATCCAAATTTGTTGTACCCGGCGATATACCTTGCCCAGGACAAACATTTGGCGCCCTATCTAGGAACCTCGTTGTTCGAAAAGATAAAAACAGACATACAAAACAACACGCTCGCGGGGGCGTACCAAACACTGGTTGAGGATTACGCCCGCCGAGTTGTGTTATGGTGGTCAATGGTCGAAGCTGCGCCAACTTTGACGTATAAAGTCGATAACGGCACGATGGTTCAACGAACCTCGGATGATTCTCAGCCAGTTGGTGACGTTATTTTTAAGGATCAATTAGCGCGTTGGCAACAGAACGCCGAACATTACACGTCGTTAATGGTTGATTGGCTTTGCGCGAATTCGAGTTTATTACCGGAGTATTCAAACAACCAATGGCCACAGCGTCCGCCCATTACAATTCAAAAAAGTTCAGCGAGTTATATTTTTAGCTCCGGAAATACTGCGAGCTCGCGCACCGGGTACCGTTACCGTTCAATTAACCAAATTCCTTAAATATGACAAAAGTTAGTAAAACTGCTGAGAAACGCCGTTTATATACCGAAGCGTTAAAACGCTACGAACAGAAGTTACTAGCAAAAACAAAAAAAACGAAATGAGTTTGTTTAATTATTTAGGTGACGTGTTAAGCGATTCGGCAAGTTGGGCAATGGGGATCGTTATTGGAATTCTCGGGAAAATCTCTTATGAAATATACATGAAACGCGCATTATCAATTATTCAATGGATTGCCGTGATTGGCCTGTCTGTTTTTTGCGGTTATCAAACCGCGATTTATTGTCAGGTTAACGGCCACGAAACGGAATCAACCTGGGCCGTTCCGATGGCAACGCTGATGGGTGAAAAGATTTTCATCTATATTATGACTAATTACAAACGAATTTTAACCGGAGTCCTCGGGTTTTTCATGCCGAAAAAATGAGCAAAAAAAAGCGAGAAAAAAAACCTTTGGGTGAGCGCTTAAAAGGCTCAAAATTCGGTGTTTTTGTTCGCGACAAGGTAAAACCCGTGGCGGGTGATATTCTCGAAATTGCGGGCGATATTACAGGAATTCAGGCGCTCGAAACCGTTGGCGCCTTTCTTAATGGTCAAAAGCATAAAAGCGACGAACATTCGGCGTTAAATATCGAGTTTGAAAAATTACGCCTGGACTTTGAATTGGAAATGACGCGGCTCGATCTTCAAACCGAACTAGAGTATTATAAAACCGAGGTAAATGACAGAGATTCGGCGCGTGTTCGGGAAGCCGCGTTTTTAAATGCCACAGGAAAGCGCGATTGGTTATTTGGGGCAGTTGTTATAATTGGCCTTTCGTTAACGGTTGGCGTTGTGCTCTCGTTAATCTTTGTCGTTATTCCTGCCGAAAATCAACGATTGGCCGACATGACGTTTGGTTCTGTTCTCTCTATCGGCACCTCAATTTTTGCTTATTACGTTGGGAGCTCTCGGGGCTCTCGAATAAAAGACGAAAAACTTTTTTCATATGCCAAGCCGGAAAATTGAAGATTGCGAAGAAATTTTACAGTATTGTTGGCGCGATTGCTCCAATACTTTTTTGTTTTTGCACCCGGACGAACCTCAGCCGTTTATTACATGCACATACCGCTCAAACGCTGAGCAATTAAAATTGTACGCGAAAGGCCGAACGGAGCCCGGGCCAATAGTTACCCAAATTCGACAGAACGGAAAACATAATTTGAAACCCGCAAAAGCGTTCGACATAGCGTTTAAAAAAAAGAACGGAACCCTCGATTGGAGCCCCGCCCTTTTTAAAAAGTTTGCCGCCATTGTCGCGCTCCAGTACCCTCAAGTTCAATGGGGCGGTAATTGGCGAACGTTCAAAGATTTGCCACACTTTCAGGTTTAAAACCTGAGGTAAATATCATTACCTGTTAACGTGTAAAGTTCCTCGCTAACTTGTTTTTGACGCCTCACGTTCGGTTTATTGCTGTACAATAATTCGTGGCGTTCCTTTCGTAATTTATAAATCCGTATGACCTGAGTAAAGTCGTAAATAAATGGTTTCATAATTCTCGGTTTAAAAGATTTTGGGCGAGGTATCGAGCTTGTTTAATGCCGTTTAAATAGTTCCGCAGGCCGTCGCTTATGTTTACGTTTTGTTCGCTATAACTATTAATGATCGAATCGAGTTGCTCAATCAACTCAGAAAGGCAGGTCGTTTCCGGTGTCTTCATTAGTTTCTTTTTTTGGCGTTAAATCTATTTCCTCAACTTTCAAGCTCAGGAATTTTTTACCGTTCTTTGACTCTTTTACCCAACCAACTAGGTTCAACGTTTGGTTGCGCCATTTCATTGACCCGCGGTAATCGGGTTGGTTTGGTTGGGTTTTTTTCTCGTTTTTAAATAGGGAACCCTGGCCCTCTTTTTGTTCGAATGTACTCATTTGATTTATGGTTTTAAATTATAAATTTCCTCGTTTGTTAGCTCGTAAAGTTCGGCCAATATCGCCCACATTCTCGAGTTCTCTTTGATACTGGGCCGGAGTGTTCGCCGAACGGTTAAAATAAACAACTCCCTTTTTAACGCATTTACATATTCTGTTTCCATTGGCGAACCTTGTTTTTATAGTGTTCGGTTAACTGTTTAATTTCCTCGAGTGAAAGTTTTAACGGTTCGTGGCGAATAGCCATAAGTTTGGATGCGCGTTCAAACCCTATTCGCTCGGTTAACCTCGGGGCATATTCCAGTAAATTTCCGTGTTTATGTTGGTTACATTCCACACATTGCCCGTGTACGTTGTCCTCGTTAAACCTTAAATTCGGATAAGAGCCAACCGAATAAAAATGACCCGCGTCATATTTAGCCGGGAGTGGTTTCCCGCATGAAATACAGGGTTCTTTTTGATCGCGCAACCGGATAAACTCGTTAAAAATCTTTTGCAACTCGCGTCGATATTGGGAAACGCTTTTAATTTTTTCGCGCATTGCCTTAATTTCCCGCTTGCTCTTTTTGCGCTCAACAATTCGGCCCCATTCAATTAAACATCTCGGTTTTGTACAGGTTGCCTGGAGCGTGGAATAAGTCGGCACGAACGGAGTTTTACAAACTCGGCAACGTTTGGTTTTTTTTATATTTTTCATCAATAATCATCGGAACCGCAAAGCTCCAATCAATTTTATGGTGTAAACGCCTATTTGTTCGGCCCATCATTACGATCGAGGTACAGCTTGGGGCACACATTACGGTGTAAAAACTTTTCACAAATGTACCTTGTTGCAAATAAATATCGGTTAACCCGCCACTATTACTTTGAGTTTGAAATTGATCGAGTTGAATAAACGGTATTGTGAAAAAAACCCTGCCCTGACTGCCTAGCCAAACGTATGCATTAACGTCCTCGTTTACTCGGCCCATAAACTTAAATTTCCGTTCGGTGCTTAAAAAAAACGAGTTCATTATTTTACGCTTGGGGTTTTTCCCAAATTGCGCTTCCCCGCCGAACCAATCGCCACCCTGTGAAAACGCTACACTATCGATATTTGTAGACTTGTAAAATTGAAGCGTGGCGTAAATAACGTCACCTAATGTAAATCTCATATTCGGGCAAGACTCCGGGTGACGGAATTTGTCGTTAATCCTAAATTTAAAACTAGGGTAATCGTCATCAAGCATCAAAAAGTATGTTACTCCTATTTTTTCGGCAATATCAAAACATTCGTTTCTCGCATAAACAACAATACCTCGATTTTCGTAACGATCGAAAGTGTCTGTTTTGTGCTCTGACTCTTTTTTATTAAAAATATAAACCTCATCGCCAAATCGTTTTACATATTCCGGGCCTTTTTTATCTTCGTCGTCAATTATTAATTTAATCGGGCCGTCATATCCGGAGTTTCGCAATGTTTCATAAGTAATAACCCTATCGGCTCGGCCGTGAGTTAATATAAAAACGCAAAAGTTATCCCAGTTTTTCATTTTCTTTAGTGTAAAGGTCAGCGATTTCTTCGCTATATTTAACGTAACCGTTCGCGATCGCTTTATGAAAATCGATTATTACCAGAGCCGAGCGCTCCATCAACTTTTGCATTTCCTCGCTCGCCTGTGCGTAATAATCCGCAATGAGCTCGTAATTGAAAACGTTATGACGGTATGCCGCCTGAATTAAAAAATGTTTTTCGTCATCTGTAACGCTTGAATTTTCTATTTCCCTGATTAAATGACTAGTCTTGAATTTATCGACTAGCTCGAAAATATGCGGTTTACGAGCCGACGGCCTGTAAATCGGCGTTGCGATTTTAGTTGTGTAAACGTCGGGATCCTCTTTGGCGAATTCATCGCCGAACATGTTAAATTGTTTCATAATTATTATTGATTAAATTTTCGTTGTTTCGATTAATTTTTTAAATTTTAAAACGTCTTTGGGAATTCTGTAAACTTGTTTCGAGGCCGTTCGCCAATTCCCGGAAACTCGGCCAATTACTTTACAGCGTCCCTGTTTCGTGTGAAACAATACGCGATCTGAGTTAACGACGTCAAACGAGCCGTCGGAGTTTTTATAAATTTTCATGCGGTTAACGATATAAAGAAACCAACGAGCCCGCCGAATAACGTTGCCATTATATCGCCGTAACCGAAACGGTTGGTTTTGTGTTTGTCGTAAAATTCTTTTGCTAGAGCCGCCACATAAACGCTAATTAAGGCGAACGCCGGGGCTAGTAATAAAGCGGTGAGCGCGTAAATAATAACACCGTAAATAAAATGGTTGGCTTTGTCTTTTTCAAACATAGGGAGTTTCATAATTCGAAATAATTTTCAGGTTGTACGTTTTGAATATCGGTGTAATGCATAATTTCGGGGGTGAAATTTATGTTTACAAACCCTGTTCGTCCGTTTCGGTGTTTAGCTATTATAAACTCAGCGTTGTTAATACCGGAATTCTTATCATAATAGTCCTGTCGATACAGAAACGAAACAACGTCGGCATCTTGCTCGAGAGAGCCAGAGTCACGTAAATCGGAAAGCATGGGCCGTTTATCGCTTCGCGTTTCGAGCGATCGCGAAAGTTGAGCCAAGGCGATAACAGGAATGTCATTTTCTTTGGCGATCAATTTTAACCCGCGACTAATTGCGGAAACCTCTTGTTCCCTGTTGGCTGTTTTGCTTTTGGCCGCTGAAATTAATTGAACGTAATCGATAAACACAACCTCTATTTTGTGTTTTTCCCTGAGCGTTCGAATTCGGGTTTTTAAATCGTAAACGCTGAGCGCCGCGTTGTCGTCAATAAAGATAGGGAGCGCGTTTAATTCGTCAACGGTTTGGTAGTATTTAACTTTCGTTTCGCGATCGAGGCGGTGTTTTGCTAATTGCTCGGCGTTTAACCCGCTGAGAATGGAAGCCATGCGAAAAACAATTTGAACGCGCGACATTTCGAGGGAAAAAAACGCTACTGGCTTTCCGTTTTTCGCCATGTTTAACAGGACTGAAATAGCGAATGAGGTTTTACCCATTCCAGGGCGGGCGGCGATATAAACGAGATCGCTTTTTTGATGGCCTCCAAGAACACTATCGATGGCTCGAATTCCGGTTGGAATTCCGGCAATACCTGTTTTTTCTCTTGCTTCGATATTTTCGGACGTTTCCGGGGTAATCGTGGAAACGTGAGAGCTTTGGCCTTTGAGGTTATCGCGAATTAAATCGGTTAACTCGGCGCTAAATTGGTTGTAAATTTCAAATGGATCATTTTCGGGCGAAAGGGCGAGCTCAGCAATTCGGGTTGCGCTTTTAGCTAGTTCCCTTTTTAAAAACATTTCGGTTAAGTTCAGCGCCCAAACCTCCAGGTTGGCCGTTGAGCTTACTCGGTTGGTTAATTCGGCAATGTATTGAGGGCCTCCGGCGCTTGTTAGCTCTTTTGATTTCCGGAGCGTTTGGGTAACTGTTAAAATATCAATCGGCAGGTTCTCGCTTTTAAGTTTTAAAACCGATTCCATTATAAGCTCATTACGCGGATCAAAAAACTTTTTGGGTGTTAGCATACCTTCAACGCGATTCAATGCCTTAAAATCGAGCAAAACAGCTCCCAAGATAACCTTTTCCAGTTCCGTGTCACTCGGTGGTAAAAAGGTTGTCAAATTCTGCAAGGTTTTGATAGGTTCGTTCATGTGATAAATTTTGGTATTTTTGGGTTTGTGGTTGGGCCTGGGTTTCGAGCCAGCGGCCGCCTCTCATTTTTTGTCGCCAATTTTTGACTGGTTGGCCTTTTGCGTCAATCCAATTTCCGTCGTTGTAATAGTTCCACGCTTTTATTCCTTGTTCGGCGCTCGATCCTTGTTCGATAAACCATTGTTTTACCTCGTCGATCGTTGGCGGTTGAAAATTCTTTTTATTCTTTTCATTTATATTCTCATTATTATTCTTATTCTTATTCTTATTCTTATTCTTATTAGCTTCGATTTCGCTTTTAACCCGCTTCGGTTTCGCTTCGATTTCGCTTCCGTTTCGCTTTTCTTTTGGTTTGCTTCCGTTCTTAAAACGCTGAATGTTAGCCGTTATTTGCGGCTCGATCAGTGTGAAAATAGTTTTGTTCAATCCGGTTAATTCGATACGATTTTCATTCAGTGACAGTTCAAAAATAGCTCGATAAATTTCGAGTTGGTTTGTTTCCGGGAGTTCGGAAATGCACTCGTAAAACGAGCGGTAAAAAATGCAATAAGTTCTCATATAAAAAAAAATACCCTCTATTTCGCGCAATGGCTAGTCCGCACTCGATTGAGCTTTTGGCATTACGGAAACAGAGGGTTTTTAAATGTTTTCATTACGAACTAGCGTGGCAATAATAACGAGAGTTAAACGCTCAGTGTTACTTTGAAACCAAAAGATTTTAACAATTCAACCGCGCGGGTTATTTCGTTCTGCTGATTTGTAAATTCAGCCCGGGCGATTTCCCTCAGCGGCAATTTGTCAACTTTCGGCTGGGGGCTTTTCGGGGCGCTTTCGGGGCGTACTCCCTTCAGCTCTCTTTTATGAAGTGCCAAACGTTGCAAGTTAACCGCAATTGTTTTATTACTAGCAAGCCGCCCGATAGCGTAAACCTCGGGCCGAACGCGGCGAACATACCCGGCTTTCTTTAGAAAAGACAAATATGCCGTGTACGTTCCTTTTTTATAACCGTGGCTCTCGCAGGTTTGGTAAATACTTTGGGCGTCGATTTCGGGCTTTTTGCCAATGGTATCGATCAATAATTCAATTAAATCTTTATTCACTTTTAAATGTTTTTAAGGGTTAAAAAATTTTCACAATTTTCACATTTGGGACAGTTGGGAATGTTTATAATTTCATCCAATTATGTAAAATCTGGGCCTTGTATGAATGAGCGCGTTCCATCGCCTCGCATAAATCGGCCGTCGCGCTAGGATCGAATAAAATAACCGTGTGGTGTAACATTCGGTGTTCGGGTTGGCGAGGATCGTATGAAGCGAACACCCAGGCGGGCAAATTAAACGTTAACATGTTTCCCATCACTTGCCAATAATAATCGGAGTTAACACGTTTTAAATCTTCGGCCGTTTCGACCTGGGAATGTAAATAGTGGTTAACCGAATTCCAAGGACATTTTATTTCACAACCAACGCGGCCAAATTCTTTATGATCCATAAACGCGTCGGGCGAACAACCGAAATAATCGTTGAATAATTTAAACGAGGGTTTTAACTCGGTCAATTCCTCGGGGCTCTGGAGCGCAATTTGAAGTTGACGCAGGGCGTGTTCTTCCCATTCGTTGCCCCAATCAATCGCGCGAGAGGTTGCCTCATTCGAGCTTTGCCCGGTGACGGTTTCCATTGCCTTTTCGTAAATGTATTTTTTGGCTGTTTCGCTCAGCTCGCCCGCTTCGATCGCGGCCTTGGTTTTGGGGTTTGTCATTAGCGCACTAATGCCGGAACCTGTAAAACGTCCGAGGCGCATTTTATCCCAGGCGCTCGAGTTCTGGGCCACCGTTAACAGGTAGTCATTTAAATAAGGGTTACTGCTCATTTGGTTCGTTGTTTGAATTTTCGTAATAATAAAAGTCATCTGTTCTATTGAGTTTTTTTCTCAATTCTTTGATTTGCTTGCTCAGCTCGCGGTCGGTTTTCCACATGATATACAAGGGGAATAGAGCGGCGGCTGTAAAAATTAGCATAAAAGCCACAGCGAAAATTTTAACCATTGTTTTGTTGGATTAAGTTGTTTAAATGGTTTTTCTGTGCCGGGCTCATTACCGCGTCGAGGGCTCCGACAGCTTCGATTGCCTGTGCGTCGCGGTTCATTATGCCAACCTCGAGTTTATTAAATACCGCCGGGGGCAGCTCGCCAATCTGGAGTTTATACGGTTGGTAATTGTCGGCGTTTTTCCTATTAAGATCGCGTCCGAAAATTTTACCAAGCGATTGAGCGGCATTCTTTACACACTCCGATTTGAGTTTTGGAAATGCTAAATCAAGCGCGTTGGCTTTTTTATTGCTCGGGTTTAGTGCCCATTGGTTTCGTTCGGTTCCTGTTACGCCATCCGGAACCTTGTCGACCATAATAATAATTGAAGCGGCTCCGGTTCGGCGAATTTCGAAACCTGTAACTGGATGCACAGCGACAAGCTCGATAGAACCCTGAACCTCGTTGGCGATAGCGTTCCATTTAAAATTCTCTGTTCGCCATTGGCCAAAAAAGAGCTCGTCCAACGTCATTTCGATATGGGAAATAACGACGGTTTGGGCCTTTCTATCTGGCGTTGACTCAACGGCCAACTCGCTCGGAAGGGAGTTGAGCCGGGTTTGAAATTTCTGGAGCGAGTCCAGCGTTTCGGGGGCTAGCGGGTAAGCAACCATATAAGTGTAATAATGTTTAAAATGAGTAAAATTCGGAGTTCGGTTTTCACGTTTTCTTTTATCATAGCTTTTCAATGAATTTAGCGATTACAGTATTGTATTTTTCCATGAATTCGGAACGCGTTATTGGTTTACAATTCGGGCTTTTCATACTGAGCGGAACCTCGTTATAAAGCCAAACATTAGCTTGTCCGATAGTTTGCCAATCGTTAACTGAAATAATAGTTTTTTCATCGAGCATAGCGTAAAAGCTCGAGCCCTCGTTACAGAAGTAAGGGAGTTCAACCGTCAGACTGTCAACAACCTGAGGAAGTGTAATTTGGAACGTGTAAGTTGCCATTGTTTTGGGGTTTTTATAGGATTAAAAATTTGAATTGAGTTCAATCGTGTAATCGTGACCGAGGCCGCCCGCGATAAAATTGCCCTCGTTATCTTCCTCATAAGAGTAACCTAGGGCGTCGCAACGATCGATAAACGAGTTAAGAGCTTCGCGAATGTTGTTAAATTCGAACGTGCGTATGTCGTTCATAGGGCGATAGTAAATTGTTACTGTGTACATAAAATTTGGGTTTTAAATTGTTTTTATTATGATTTTTCCGCATACCGGGTAAATAATAGTGTTTACCTCGGTTCCTTTCTTGATTTTCTTTTTATTCGTTAAAATAATGTCCTCTTGGAGCAATTCGTATTTTCTGCCATAATAACCGATTTCCTCTCTGTCTTTTGTGCAGGGTAATTGTCCAATATATTTGTTGTCTATGAAAAACTCTTTGAAGTATTTACCTTGTTCGAACATAGTGTTTTTTTTATTTACTATTGAAAATTGCGCGTTGATCAGTCGCGCCCCTGAGGTTCTTTATTTAGTGGATGCTCGGCGGCTGAGTTCCATTGCACAGTAATGAATTTCATCCTGGTAATAACCCGCCTTTTCGCCGTTTGGCATTGCGTTAATCGCTTCTTGGCAATCTTTGATAATGTAGCGCAATTGCTCTTCAGTTAAGGTTTTAACTTTCTTCATGTACTCGGCGTGATTGATTTGTTTCATTTTTTTTTGATTTTGTTGTTAATTGTTAGGCAAATATATGTAGCATTTTTGATACAATCCTAATAAAATTTAATTTATTTTTCAAATAGATTGTTAATAAACGCCATAAACCCAATAACGGCGCGGGTTTTAATGTTTATAATTAGGCGTATGAATAACGTCCATAATTAGGAAACAGCTCGAAAAACATTCGCATCGCAACGGCGTCGGCGTAATCCGGGCTCATTCCGTGGGTTCTTTGAATTTCCTCTTTGCCTGTTACTGCGAGCTTTCCATCGCCCTCGGGGTTTTTACGCCGGATTAAATCGAGTTCCTTTACTATTGTATCGCGGTGTTGAAGTGGGAAAGTTATTCGGTTTAACTCGATCAGTTCAGCTAACTTAAAAAAACATTCGGCTTTCAAGTTAACGAACCGCTCGGGTTTCGTTGCTCTTGAGCCGTTCCGAAACTCGCGACATTTTAAAACGTCAACGAGCCCGGCGCCCAGGCCGTCGGCATCGGCGATTACATTGCTCAATTTTACTTTGTAATAATCAGCTATTTCACGAATAACCGCAGCGGTTTCATCTATTTTCTTTTTTCGGAGCTCTGTTATTTGAATGAGTGAGAGCCCGCGCCAAAGGGCTATTACCGTTCTGTCCTTGCCCAAGCGCGCAACGTCGGCGGTAATATATAGTTCGCCAGTTTCGTTGGGCGTCCGAAAACAGCGTAAAAGATCATCAGTGGTAAATAGGGCGTCCAGGGTTTCGTCGTAATCCCAGTCACCCTCAAGCAAGCGTTTACGATCAACCTCAGGCAACCGAGCGAGCGTTTCGGCGTATGTTGGCGGTAAATGTGGGTTGTCGGCCACACGCGATTGAATAAATACTAAATGTTCGGGTAATTGGCCCGCCCGGAATGGAGCGAAAAACTCGTTATATAACCAACCTTTCGAGGGGTTGCAAGTTAGCAACGTTTTGGGCGCTAGGTTGTATTGAGTTAATCGGTAGCGAATTCGTGAGCGGACAATATCGACGGCCTTTTTTGAAACCTGAGAACACTCATCAACAAACGCATCGGTTATTTCGAGAGAGCCCAAAGAATCAAACGAGGGATCGCTAGGGTATGCAAATAAATCTTTTAAAATTATTTCCGAACCGTTCGAGAAAATTATTATGTTACTCTGCGCGTTAAATTGGTAGTGTTTATTGGCAACCAATCCGAACATTGCCGCAACTTCGAAAAACGTTTTGAGGGTTGTTTTTTTAAGTGTATCGAGTTTCGAGCGACCAATTAACCCGCGCGTTCCCGGATATTTTAACCGCCTCATTATTTGCCAAGCGCAACCTGTAAAAGATTTTGCGCCACCGGCGGCGCCACCGAACAATACAACCTCGGCGGTCGAATCGAGGCCGAGCGCGTCCAGGCATTGGTTTTGTTTCGGTAAAAACTGAATCGCCATTTATGCAATAACTTTTATTGTTTCGAGGCGATTTTGAAAGCTATAAAGCGAATGTTCAGCCATAAGCGAGGCCAGTGCGTTTATTGTTTCCCTCGAGCTCTTATTTGCCGAGTAACGAGCTTCCATTGATTTGCATGCGTGTAAAACCGTTGCGTGGTCATATTTTGGCGTAAACAAACAACCAACTTTTTGAAGACTATATTGAGCCACCTCGGAATAAATAGCAAACATGGCGAGTTGCCGAGAAAAAACAAATTCAACCTTGCGGGTTTTACTTTTACGAAACGCTGTATTTTCAGTTATGTCGGCCACCAATTTAAAAATTATTTCGGTTATTTCCTCAGGGCCCATTGGGAGCGTTTCGAACCGTTCAACGTAATCGACAGCGGCCGCCAACATTTCGGGGCTGAAATACGGCCCGAGAATAGTTAAAACGGCCTTTTGCGATCGTAACGGAACCAATTTCATAGCTTCATGTAAATTATTGGCGGCGTTCATAAGAGTTCACATATTGGTTTCTTTGTTATTACGCTCAGCCTCTCGAGGTCTTTTAACGTCATTCGCTCCGGCTCTTTTATCCAGCGGTAAGTCGTGAACCGACTAACTTTCATTCGGGCCGAAAAGAGCGCCCGGGTTCCGAAGTGTTCAGTAATAATTTGTTTTAATTTATCGGTTGTCATTTCGTGTTTGGTGTTAATGTTTTAAGGTAATCGAGCCAGGTATCGAATGACTCCATATTGTTGAAACAATCTAGGCGGCAACCCCAACCAACATAAGGTTCGAATAAACGAACAAGTTGAGGTTTTATCTCATACCAATAAATGGTTTTCGTTTTGGCCCGCTCGTTATACTTTATTGCCCAGCGCTCGGATAGCATTAACTGAGGTTCGACAATTTTCATTTCGCCAGGCGTGTATTTACCGATTTTTTTCATAAAAATAATTGTTAAAAAAGTGTTTTGGTATTTCCGAATGACTTAACTCGCTTTTGATAACCAACCCGCCACAAGCGTTTATTTTTCTCGCAACGGTTTCTAAACTTTGGTTGATTTTACCCCAATTTTTCGAGTTATAAACAATAACGGTATTAACTCCAAAATTTAAGTCGGCGTATTTCTTTTGCGTTGTTGGATCAATAAGCGCAACGAGGGCGTAATTGGTTTGGTAATTTTTCAAAACGTCCAACCCGCCAGCGCTGAAACCGATTAACGCTGTTGTTTCCGGGTTATGTTGTAATGTTAATGGTTGGCCATACTTATAAAAATGAATTTCGTAACGGTTTAAAACCCTTTCGGGTATCTGTTCCTGCATCCAGTTTGGCGTTGCATAGTACATTCCGCCCCAAATAATTAAGGTTTTAATCACTTATAAATTGAATTTTTCGTTAATGTGTAAAGATCGCGATTAACGCTCTCGAGCTTGCGTTGCATAAAGCCGCGCACGAATTCGGTTTTAATATGCGGGTAAAGCGCGAGAATATCATAACGCCTCGCCTGGAGTTCCTCAATTTTCGGACTTTGTTTCAGCTTCATTTTCGGGTTTTTTTGTTAGTGTTTCTCTTAATTCATTAAACGCCATTTCATACCCGGCCGAATAGGCGGCGGTTAAACATTCGTGTTCGGCACTCAAAAATTTCTCGGCCATTTTTAAAACCTCGCGATAGCCAGCCGCCGCCAGCGAGTTGGGGCTCGAATTGTACCGCTTTTGAATGATTAACAGAAACTCGTTAACCGGAGTTAACTGTGGCGGTTTCGGTTCGTTAATAACTGAAATTGGTTCCATTGTAAATTGTTTTAAATTAGTAGCGCAAATATATGTTAGTTTTTTGCTACATTGACAAAAGGTTGAAAAAAAATGTTCTCGATATTGAGTTGGAGCGGCATTACACGACCTGGCGCAAGTTTGCCAAAGGGTTAACCCGGGACAGCGTAAAAGGTGATGACCTGCTTTCGGAAACGCTTTTAAAAATACTCGAGAATCAACGCGAAAAGGCCGAGAAACTGGCGGCTGAGGGAAAATTGTTTTATTACGTTAACCGTTCGTTGTACCTAATGTTCATTGATTCCTCGGGACGTTTCGGGGTTAAATATGGCAAGTTCGCACGTAATTGGGAAACCCTCAGCGAAAAGCATATGGACGAACCTCTTGCGCCTTGGATTGGCTCGAGGATCGACAACGAGTATTTAGATGCATATATTCAGTTAATGCCACAGTTGGACGCCGTTATTTTGAGGTTATATATGTTGGACGATTTCAGTTACAAGCAAGCAAGTAAAGAAACAGGAATTCCAGTTAAGCACCTTTATAAATTAGTCGAAAACGCAATTTCCAAAATAAAAAAGAATGTTTCTAGTCCCGCCACAAATCGCCGCTGAGCGATATAAAATATGTCAGTCATGCAAACACTTTCGCGCTCCGACGAAAAGTTGTGGAACCCTGATTTTGGGCGATCGCATTAGTGCCGAAGATTTAGCCGAAGCTGAAAAGGCAAACGAAATAACTCATTACCGTAAACGACTCCGGTTATGCGGTTGTAAAATGAATATGAAAACACACCTCGCCCTATTTCGTTGTCCGGTAAATAAATGGGGCCGTTATAAATTAACCGACGCCGAAACGGCCGCATTACGTGAGTTCCTTTCGGGGTTGCCAACTCAGGGCGTTTATACTCAGGAACATGTTAAACAGGCCGCAAATTGGTTTACAAAGATGACTGGCAAGAGTTACGGTTGCTCGAGTTGTAACGCGAAAGTTGTTTTTAACTATTTAAAAAAAGCGATTAAGGATGCTAGCGATGACGATTTGGGGTAATAAAAACCGCATCGCCGTTTTATAACTAAACAATATGCCGTTACCCGAGAAACAACCCAACGAAACTAAAGCCGAATTCATTTCGCGCTGTATGGCCGACGCCAAAACGCTCGATGAATTCCCGGACGCACCGCAACGCTTCGCCGTTTGTCAAGCGCAATGGTCGAAATAGTTGTTAAAAAGTGCGGTTGAGCCATCGGTGAAATAGCAATGTTTTCGGGCAAAATAGAGTTATTAACACATTAGAAAAATGGAAATTACTGAAATACTTTACTACATTGGGGCAATAGCTCTAATTTCATTCGGTATCTGGGGCACTATTGACGCAATAAGGGAAACAAAAAACAATAAATAACATGGCTTACAATTTCCAAAAGTCCGAAGTTAAAAAAGCGATCGATGGCTCTGGCGGTTACATTAGCGAAATAGCCCGCCGCCTGGGTTGCGATTGGCATACCGCCGACAAGTACATTAAACAATTCGAGTTAACGGCCGAGCTTCAAATTGAGGACGAAAAGGCAACTGACCGGGCCGAGGTTAAGTTAATGGAAGCGGTCGAAGCGGGCGAAATAACGGCGATTATTTTCAGGTTAAAAACGAAAGGCAAAAAACGCGGTTACGTTGAACGCCAGGAATTAACCGGAGCCGACAACCAACCAATAATTACAATTAGTTCGAATCTATGAAACTGAAGATTCCAGGCGATGGCTCGCAAATAACGTTACAACAATTCATGGATTATCATAATGCGGTTGATGATATTGAGCGCGTAATGGTAATAATAAACAAATCGAGGGAGTATTGCGAGAGTTTAAAAGCCGACAGCGTTCAAACAATTATAACTTTATTCGAGGAAGTAATAGATGCGAGCGCGAGTAAATTCGAACGTGTGACAATAATTAACGGAAAGCGCCTCGGGTTTATTCCGGATATTAACGGCATGACGTTTCGCGAACACGTCGATTTAGATTCATTGGCGAAAGTTATTTGGCATAAAGACGGAAAGGTTAATTATAAAGAATTCCCGCGTTTAATGGCAATCCTATTTCGTCCAGTTACGGAACAAGTTGGTGACTTTTACAACGTTCAAAAATATGACGCGGCAAAAATGAGCGATTACATGCAAGAGGTTATGGGTTTAACTCTCGAGCAAGTAAACGGAGCGTTGGTTTTTTTTTCGAGTATCGGCGCCGAATTGGTGAACAATTCTCTGGACTATTTAGACAAGATGATGACGAGGGAACTGAGCGAGATCATACGCCCTCAGGACTCGCAAAATGGGGCTGGTATCACATACTCCAGTCAGTAAGCAATAACGACATTACTAAACACGAACAGGTTTTGGATAAACAGGCAACGGAAATTTTTGTTTATTTAAGTTATATGAGAGATTACAACGCCGAGCAAGCGCGAATAATGAAACAAGCATACAAATGATTACACAAATAAGTTATAATGTTTTAATCGAGAGGTTCAAAGCGTTTGCCGCGGGCCATTACTTAATTAAGCAATTTACTCACGGCCACCCTTCGGTTATTGACATTGAAAAGGGTTTGGAGTTTCCTTGGATGCACGTTTTTCCAGTTGAGGTTGAACCACGTCCGGGCTCTCGCCTTTACTCATTCGTTGTAACGTTTGCCGATTTGCCTCGAGACAAGGAAACCCCGGCTGAATATGAGCGCGAAATAATTAGCGACTGTATTAAACTGGCCGAGGATTTAGTGGCCGAAATACAAAATGGGTTGGTTCTTTTCGGGCCAACGGTTGAGCTCGAGGGCTCGCCTTCTATTGAGGTTTTTATTCAGGAATATAGCCAGACGTTGACAGGCGTAAACCTAGCTATTACGCTCTCGGTTCCTTGGGATTGGAGCGCTTGCGATATTCCAGCGGATTGGACTGTTGGCGGTTCGGGTTCTGGAGGTTCGGGCGGCGGCGTTGGTTTGGTTTTAAAAACGAACGGCGTTAACAATGCGGTTCAGTCCATTTTGAATTTACAGCAAGGGACAAACATAACGCTAGTCGATCAAGGTAATGGAACGGTTTTAATAAGTGCCACAGGTGGCGGTGGCGGCGGCGGGGTTTCTAGTGTGGGACTTTCGATGCCGTCGGGTTTTACAGTTGCCAATTCGCCTATTACCGGAGCGGGAACATTAGCGGTTACGGTTAACGGAACCTCGAGCGATTACATTGACGGAACCGGGGCGGTTCAATCATTCCCAACTATTCCTGCGGCTCAGGTTAACAGCGATTGGGACGCCGTGAGCGGGGTTGCTGAAATTCTCAATAAGCCAAATTTAGCGGCCGTTGCAACCTCGGGCGATTACAACGACTTGAGTAATTTACCAACTATTCCCGCGGCTCAAGTAAATTCGGATTGGAATGCCGTTAGTGGCGTCGCTCAGATATTGAATAAACCAACCATTCCGGTTAATTTGGACGACCTGGGCGACGTTAATACACCGAGCCCAACCAACGGCCAGATTCTAGCGTTTAACTCGAGCTCGGGCGATTGGGAAGCAATAACACCCGCGGCGGGCGGTTCGGTTACGTCGGTTGGTTTGACAATGCCAAGCGCCTTTACTGTTTTGGGTTCGCCAGTTACCACAGCGGGAACCCTCGCGGTTTCCGGGGCGGGAACAACCTCGCAATATATTAGGGGCGATGGCACTCTCGCTAATTTCCCGAGCACCGGGGGTGGTGGCGGTCAAATTTTCTATTTTAATGGAAATGTTAGCCAGGGAAGTATTGGCGGCAATCCTTATTATCAACTCGGAACTGCGGCGAACACAGGCCCGGCGGCAAATTTCACAAGGGCGACCACTGGCGCGATCGCTCGATTCATTACTGACGTCGGTTCACCCAACCATACAATTATTCCCTCGGGCGTTTGGACGATCGACGTTTATTTAAGCGAGACTGGTGGCGGTTCGAATAATGCTGAGATAGTGGCCAAACTTTATACGTACAACGGTTCAACGTTTACGTTAATAGCAACGTCACCGCTCGAACAAATTACGAACGGCAACGTGCCTGATTTATACACTTTCACTATTTCGGTTCCGAACACCATCACGCTCGCAACCGACCGAATATATATTGAGTTTGATATTCAAAACACAAACGGCAAGACTGTCACACTTTACACTGAAGACGGCAAAATTGGCGAGGTTCATTCAACTTATGCGATTGGCCTCAGCTCGTTGAACGGATTAACGGCAAACACCCAGACGTTCGCAACAGGCACGACCGGAACCGATTTCGGAATTAACTCGGCGGGTTCGGTTCATACTTTCAATTTACCAACGGCATCAGCGTCAAATCGTGGTGCATTAAGTAGTGCGGATTGGTCTACGTTCAATGGTAAGCAAAACAACATAGGACTAACAACAGTAGGTACTAACCTTGCTACTCTAACCAATCCTAACGCCATTCGATATTTGAGAGTAAATGCAGATAATTCGGTTAGTAGTATTAGTGCATCACAACTTGCAACTGATTTGTCTATTGTTGCAACACAAACTGCAATACTGGCAACAACATTCACCAATGTCGGAACTGGTTTTGAAAGTGTGACTGATTTGTCTTTTGCGGTTACTGCGAATAAGACATATAAGTGGCGTGCTACATTCTCATTCACTGCTACTGCAACTGCTACATTTAGCATTACAGGACCAGCGTCACCAACATTCAATACTTATCGTTATATCGTATCGAATGCCGCAACTACTACAACGATTTTTAATGGTACTGCTTATGACGCGGGAACGAATGCTGCAATGAGTAGTAACGGAATTGTTAGTGGCGAGGGCATGATTCGACCAACGGCAAACGGAACGGTAACCATTCGTGTTAGGTGTTCAACTGCTGCTTTATTAACACTGAGAGCAGGTTCAACAATCGAATATCAAGAAGTATTATAATATGAGAAACATACAACCATTAGAGATTTGGAGTAATGGCGATACTA
>Ga0315903_10003131_pt1 | contig 23288 bp, 35 predicted proteins | sample LakEriMetagenome_7_FD_203524 | JGI IMG/M metagenome (GOLD analysis project Ga0315903, IMG submission 203524) | Freshwater fungal communities from buoy surface, Lake Erie, Ohio, United States - Buoy 2 MA119 | ecosystem: Environmental > Aquatic > Freshwater > Lake | place: USA: Lake Erie, Ohio... | reverse complement strand
TTAATGTTTTCTTGCTGAGTCCACCTTTGGTGATTTTGTTGAACATTTCCAAGTCGAAAGGAATTTTCTCTTCAACCCTATGATAAAAATCATACCTCGAATCATGGTCATCCAGATAGTCATGGCCAATATGATTATCAAATGAAACGGCAAGAGCATCAGAAAGGATACTGGGGATAGCATCTTTCGTATGGACTTTGTCGTTACCTTCAATGATTTTGATTGAGGCGAGGATTGCATTGTAGACTGCCCTATCTTTACAAAACTTTTCTGTGTGTTCAAACATCCAATCTTCATTGACTGGTTCATTACTTAATTGATCTATGTAATCAGTTACTTCGTTTAATTCTTTATCGCTTAAATCTTTGCGATTAGAAACTTCGATAGATAAAATTTCTTTTGTGATTGGCTTGTTGTATCTGTTAAAAAACTCTACAGTTTCATATGCGATAATCGATTCTTTTCTATCTGTGAAATACTCTCTTTTAATAAATGGGATAACTTTGCGACAATACTGTTCATCATAAATCAGATTGCTCAGAATCTTTTGTTCTATTCTCATCAATTCCGCCTGTGTAGGTTATATCATTATTGGCAATACCTTGATAGATACACTCTTCAAGAATCTTGCCGATGTATTGCTCAAATGGTTCTTTGTCAGTCAAATTCTTGCCTGCATAGTCAAGAATGTCATACTCAAATTTTAAACTTACAGTATCGTTGGGTTCATTTTCAACAAACTCAACTTTACCGTAGTTATAGATCATACCCTCAAACTCACCTTCTGTCAACTGTATTGGGTAGAGTCCATCTTTTTCGGACTCCATTACTTTGATTGGTAGATTATTCTTCAAAGTCCAATTCCTCTAATGCCTTATCTAATTCATCAGAGTTTACCATATTGGTATTACCGATAGAATATTTGGTTTTAACATAGTCATAGAATGACTTATCCATAAGAACAGGCATCCAAAAATCTTTTGTATCAGTTTCTTTTAAACGATACTTCTTATCTTCACCAGCTTTTGCATACCATCCATTTGAGGGTTTAATTACATGACCACTTTCGAGAGCGAGATCCAATAGACCGCTCCACTTGCTAATGCCACCATCAAAAGATACGCTAACAGGTATCTTAGATTTTTCTTTAACATATCTACTCTTTTCTACGTTAATAATAAAATTGTAACCTGTCAGCTCAGTTCCATCCTTTTCTTGCTGACGACCAAGAATGAAGATGTTGTCAGCTGAATAATAAGAACCAGTACCACCACCAACAATATCTTTCGGATACAAACCAATCTCTTTATATGTATGATTGACAACAACCATAGGAATATCTTTCAAGGTCAAATGTGGTGTGACCATACGAAAGAGACTTTTTAATTGTTTGGCACGACTCATGTCAGCAACAGACTTACCTTCCATTGCATCTTCTACTTCTTTCTTAGAAGCAAGATTGCCGATAGAATCAATCACAATCATAATCTTTTCACCACGATCTAAATTCTGTAACTGCTGCATAATATCAAACTTCAATTGTTCAACATCAGTAATCGGAGTGTGCAAAACTCTATCGGTATCAATACCGAATGCATCGAAGTATGACTGTGGCGTACCAAACTCTGAATCATAAAACAATAATGCAGACTCGGGATACTTTTCCATATATGACTTTGCCATTAGTAAACTAAATGCAGTTTTAAAATGCTTACTTGGACCAGCCCACATTGTAAGACCAGGAGTTAGACCACCATCAAGACGACCAGAAAGTGCCACATTAATAATAGGAATGGTGGTTGCAACCATATCCTTTTTAGTGAAGAACTTAGAATCTGCTAAGATGGCAGAGTCTTTAATAGTTGAATTCTTTTTAATTTTATCTAAGATACCCATGTTTATTCCTTTTATGATAATATGTATTATACGCTAAATGTAGTTGCAAGACAATTCAAATTAACCGAAGAAATCTTCCAATGAACTTTCTTCTTGTGTTTTCCAACCTAAAGGCTCGATTACAATTTGGAGGGCATCAAGAAAAACCTTCTCAAACTGTTTATCATAATCTATGTATGATTCCAATTGAAACTCTTTTGGTAAATGTTGACTGAAAGCAATAACATCTTCCTGCAGAGGATTGGGTGTACGAACATAGACAAACTTAATTTTATCTCCGTCACGAATAGGTTGATACTTCTTATCCAATCCCATGCGTTTACAATGATGATTATAAAGCAGCGCACCACGTACATGAATTGGTGTACCCTTGGTATAAATTGGAGAACCAGCGTACTGTTTTATACCATTTACTCCACGAGGAAATGCTATGTCATGAATTGGTAATTTATCAAATTGTTTTTTAAATTCCATTACATATGTATGTAAATCTTTCTGATCACCAGCAAGAATAACTTGTAAAGAATCTCTAAGTTTATCACGAATCACTGCTGGTGTAGATGACTTTACCATCTCCAATCCCATAACTTTAATCTTTGGTTTTGCAAACTGCACACCCTCAGAGTTATGCACATTGATAACATATCGTTTCTTAGCAGTCCAGATCGCTTTATCTGCTAAAACCTCTCGCTTCATCTGCATCTTTTGACCATAAGCATTCATATACTCAGCAAGTTCTGTATAACCTTGATCAATAAATGGTTGGAAAACTTCTTCGCAGATACGATCCATATATTTTATTTTGGAATTGGTGTCTTTTCCATCACAAACTTTTTCAATCAATTCTTCTAAAGTTAGATAGATTGAATCCGTATCAATAGCAATTACAAAGTCTTTACCTTCAGTTTTAAGAGTTTTATTAAGAAATGCATTTAATTTATTAGCCATCCATCGAATGGATAGTTGACCAGAGGTGGTAATACCTTCAGCCATACGAATGTCAAAGTAACGGAAGTATTGATTACCCATGGCACCATAAGCAGAGTTCAACGCAATCTTCATTGCCATCTGTAGGTTATTCAATCGAGAAATTTCTTTCAATAGATGTTTCTTGTTTTTATCATTCTGATATTCTTGCTCTACTTTTAGCATTTGCTTCTTAAATTTACTTCGATCGACATACATCTTTTCCATTAACTCTGGCATGAATCCCTTGTACTCTTTTGTATATGTCCATCCATTAGCAGTCAAAGAAAGATCTCGTTGTTTAAGATATGTAGCATCAATTTCTTGATTGAGTAATTTATCTACTGTTACTGATAGTTTCTCGCTCGTCAGAGTTTCTGGGCTGATGTTGTACTGCATAATCAGATGCGGATACAAACTGTTTAAGTCAAATGAGGCAACCCATTTGTGCATTCCAATAAGAGGATCTTTAACATACGCACCTTCGAATTGCGTATCTTTTCCTACACCTGCAGACTTCAAAGGTATAACAATATTCTTTTTACGCAGGTGATTGTAGATGATTGTATCCCACATACGAACCTGAGAATAAACATCTTCAAAATTAATCTTGGCATTGTACGCCATAGTAAGATGTAGTTCTAATAACCGCATCTTGTCCTCGAGTTTCTCTACAAGTTCAACATCGTGAATATTATAGTCAACGAATTCTTTCCAATAGTTGGTATAAAAATCACGGAAGTCAGTTCCAGGATTCTCTTTCTTCTTGTCACCGAGTTCTTCTTGTGCGATGTAGTCTAGTCGATAAGATTCCTGTTTTGTATATGTATATTTCTTATAGAGTTCTAGATAATCTAGTTGACTAATACCAGAGATATCATAATGCAGTTCTTCACTACCTTTGATAAATGTATTGCGTTCATTAATCAATCCCCATGGACTTAACTTTTTGGCAAATGTTTCACCAAGTTCCCTGGAGATTCGTTTGATAAGATATGGCACGTCAAAGAAATCTGTGTTCCAACCAGTAATAACATCTGGATAGTTTTGTTGCCACCAGATTATAAACTCTTTAAGCAATTGTTGTTCGTCACGACAGTAAACATATGTTACATCTTCTCTTTGATTGTCATATTCACGAGTGCCCCATGTGACAATCTTTTTAGTTTGAGTATCTTTAATCGTAATCAGAAGGACTTCTTCATTGGCACTACGAATATCTGGAAATCCATGTTCAGTTGATGTCTCAATATCAAGAGAAAATACACGAATCTGTTCCATATCCCAGTTAACATCACTATCATATGTATCACTAATGTATTGGTATGCGTAATTCGTATTACCGTAGATGGCAAACCCAGAAACATCTTCATACTTCTTAATAAATTCACGTGTCTCTTTAATGCTTCCTGGTTTCATCTCGTCAACATACGTACCTTCTAACGTATGCCAGTTAGACTTAGACTTAGAAGTGACAAAAAGCGTAGGGTAGAAATCTACCTTACGCATATATCGTCTACCTTTATCGTATCCAATGACGAACATTTTATCGCCATATGGTGCTACATTAGTATAAAATTCCATTAAGTTGTTTTTCCATACATGAGTTGCATTGCGTCCAGTGCGCAGTCGTGAACAGGATGATGTTTGATTACTTCATGTCGTTTGAAAAGTGGATGATCTACTTCTACATAGCCATTCGTAGTTCCATAGAGAATGTCAACTGCAGTTCTTACATCTCTCCACATATTATACCCTGTAATTTCTTGCAAGCCAACTCTAACTGCCAATGAATCAATTGCCATCTGATCAAGTGAACCTCGTGCCCACATTGTTTGTTTATCAGCATTTGCAAACTTACTCATGTAGTTATAAAATGCATTCAATCCATTTTCTACAGTCATGTCTTCACGAGACGGATCCAAAGAAACCTTACGAACATATTCATGCTGTGCTTTCCACCAGTCAAGTGTACCCTTAGATGATGTTCTTCCAAGTTGCAATTGTTCCTTTACATCAAATTTTACGAAACAAGAATCGTCAAGTAAGTCTTGATATGTTGGACGTTTTTCTGGATCGAAATGAATCAACGCTGCAGAGAGAATCACACAGGTTGATTCTACTCCCAGCGTCTCAATGTCAAACATAAACATTATTATTTGTCTGCCTTATAACCAATCGGTGTTGTAAGTCGATCAATCTTTTCTTCATCAGTCCACGATTCAAGATAACTATTATCCTCAGCACACAGGCAAAGAATCTCTGGTTTATCAACTTGTCTAGATCCAATAATTGTTTCACCCAACCACTTCTGTGAAAACTCTTTCATCTCTTCCATTGTGACAGTATCCTCTGCCCACTGAATATCAGTGCAAGGAAACTCTCTGTCATTATGGTCATCAGGTACTTCAATGACATAACGCATACGATATTGTGACAGTGTCTCAACTAATACAAACTTACTCATCGCTATCACCTTTCATTGCTAGTGCTCTATTCAAAGATTTCTGCGCATGACGCAGACCAAATTCCATCTCACGCTTCTGTTGTCTCACCATAGACAATTGTCTAATAGTTTCTTGATGTTGTTCATATAATTCTGTAGTGCTTTTCTTTAGTGCTTGGAAGTATGTAGTTGCTTTATGAATGGTCACCCATTTACCATCAGCAAGTTTAGTATGACCATCACGAATACGAAATTCATCAGTCCATCTCTCGCCAGTTTTATAACTTGGCATCGGTTCGAAGATGAATAAGTCTTCTAGTTTATTCTCAAGCAAAGAGAACTGATTCTCAATAGAGTCTTTACTATAAAACATTATTCATTCTCCTCATACTCATATTCTTCTTCACGACCAGCCATTTCTGCATGAATGTCACACAGAGTAGTATGCCAACCATCAGTATATGTTTTTCCTGGAGCACCACACTGTTCACAAGTACGATAACTCATACTCTCAGCAAAATTAATGTAGTTGTAGTGTTTATCAGTTGCAGCATGAACATAGAATCGTAGTCCACCGAACTTCTCTTTCACTTGAACAGCGACTGGAACCTTACTTGCTTCTTCATCCATCTTTGCTTTGGCGTTATCAATCATCTCCTGAGTGACGATATCTTTTCTCCAGTTAGGTTGTCCAAGTTTATCTTTGATATCATCATAACGACTTTGTGCTTGACGATATTCACTGGTCAAATGTGCACAGAGAGTATCGATGATGTTATACCACCCATCACCAATTTCAAATCCCCAGCACATTGCGGTGACTTGCATATTGGCATGACGATCTCGAAAGATCAGCGGATACTTTGCACATAATGCCTCATCAAGTTCACGTTTCATAATCAATCTCCATACCAAGTTCTGTGGTCTTCGGCTACGTGTTCCATTCCATCATACTCATGGATATGCCACTTGACATCGTCAGGAATCTCCACGATTGCTAGTTCCGATGCCCAACCCCATGAACCTTTACCTAACTCTTCAATCACAGCAATCAAATCTGGATCATTGCGTTGTTCATAAAAATCATACTCAGTTAGGTATGTCGCATCAGATTGCTCACCACCTGCTTTGTAATAGTCAAAGTCGTTTCCAGGAATTGGATACTTGGCAGGTACTTTATCGAATGCAATACCCTTGCGTTCAAGTAACTTCTCAAATGCGATATTCGAAATACCAAATCCGCCAAAACATCTATTAATTGCTACTTTCATTTTATATCCTTTGAATCATCTGCAACATCTTTATCATCACGCAGTTCAATGAACACTGGAAGAAACAAAGATTCTTCTCCCAATTTGTTTTTAATACGACTATTATACTTGACTGCGACAATTTTGTCAATTAAATTTTCTTTCCAATATTGCTTTCTGTGCGCATCTGTAAATCCAGATCCTACATTTACTTTTACAACTCCATCTGCAGACTCGCAAATAATTGCACCCAACATTCCAACTGCCTTTCCTTTACCTTCTTCTACTGCAACAATCTTTAGATCGCATTCTAACTCACCTTTGAATTTAATCTGAGTCTTGCTGCGTTTATCTTCCCAAACACCACTACCATCTTTAAGAATAATACCCTCATGACCCAGCGAAAGATATTCTTGAAAAATCTCTTGTGCTTGTTCTATTGTTTCTACGATAGAAGATGATACAATCCATATTTTTTTATCTTTTGAAGATTGTTTATTAACAATTGACTCGAGTGTAGAAAATCTTTTTGAATATGGAGTGGCACAGTACCCTGTCTCAAACATTACATAAGGAATAAGATCCCAGACAGATGCATGAACCATTGATGCTTCTTCGGCAGAAATTGTTCCTTTGTTGGCTTTGTTTAGGATTCCATTACCAGTCTGTCGATCAGCAAACTGATAATCGCCTTCAAGCATTACCAGAAGTTCACCATCAAAGACACAATCAACATTACCAGCAAGAGAGATAAACTCTTGCTCTAAATTGCCAAGTAGTAAAATCTCTTTACCATTTCTGCTTCTGAATTCACATTTGCCGTCACGAACAATGGCATTAAAACGCATACCGTCCATCTTCATTTGAGCATACGCTGGGAAACTAATCTTATCAACCAACTTCTGTTCAAATGGACTGCACAACATGCATGGATACTCAGGAATCAGATGAGACCAAACTTTGTTGGCAGTTGATATATCGACACCACACTTCAAATCTTTAGCGATGATTCTTTCGATAACTTTAGCATCATCAGGTGATAAAGATGAGAGAAGCATACGAAGATATTCGATTGCTGCATTACCAGTAACATTACGAGAAGATAAATCATATAGTCCATTTAGTGCATTCTCCAAAGAAGTTTGTTTAACATCAGTTTGATACTGCGGGATTTTACGCTGATAGAATTGCGTAAATGGGTCGAGAGCCAAACGCACGACTTCTCGTAAAGTTTGGTTATCACTCTGTTCAGTTAATTGCTCAATTTTGAAATTACGAGAAGCATTGGCAGCTAGACTATTCAAAAAGTTATTGATGTTCATTCTTCACCTGTTCAATATGTTTACACTTACCATGATACTTAAATCCGACACATGTACATGACATTCCATTGTCGGTTTCTTCTACATAATACACATGGTCTTTACTGCCATTAATCTTCCATCGCTTGGCATTTGACTTATCGTCATAACGCTGAAGAGTTTTAAACTTACGATAACGAGTATCGAACTTGAGTGGATTTTTAAACTTCATAAAATCGTTTGGATTATTCCATTTAAAATATCCAATAATTTTATCCATTGAGTCATTCATAAGATATGTATGATTTGGCTGAATGTCTGTAGACCAGACAGTAATTTCTTTAGCAAGAATCATGCAGCTTCCCTGAAGTAACCATAGGGAAGACCATTGAGAAAACAGAAATATTCCCAATCACCATCTGCATGGCTGGCGTCCATAATCCAACGGAGTGCAGTTTCACGATCACGTGCACCCATACAGATGGTGTTAGTGACATGCTGCTCAAACTTAGCAACTGCATCTTTCTCAGCATCCTCTTGGTCTTTGAGATTTTGCTCGATGACCTTAACACAGATCTCGATCTCTCGTTTGAGATCTTCAATAGACATTTCTTGGAAGTTCATGAAACGAGGACGAACACCATGCGCATCTTTATACGCATCCCACAACGTACATTCGAGTTGTTCACGCACAGTTAAATCGCTCCACTGTTTCATACACTCTCCTTCATGTTAATTTTCTCAAAGCCAAAATTGGCTACCACAAAAGTCTCATCAGTGCTAAGATTATGAATAATGTCACCGACGGACAAACTATGCATCTCACCAACAACTTCGATCAAAGAAGCATCATCTTCGAAAACAAAGTTTGCGATGCGAAAAACTTCGTCCATGGATCGAGCATCACAGTGAGCCACGAACACGAACTCATTAGAGATTTCTTCAATCTCTTGTGGCTTCATAAAAGACAAATCACGAGATTTTTCATGCTCAAACGGAAGTTGATAAATTGCATAACGAGTCATAATATTTGTTTCCTTTTCAAGTTTCATACAGATATTATACCTCTACTTGCAATTAAAGACAACCCCCAAATACAAAAAACCCTACTCAAAGTAGGGTTATTACAGCCTTGTAGCTACAGGCTCTCCACGAAGTGTTAAGTAAGTTAGTGCTTACTTACTTAATTCCCATCGACCCAGCCGTTGCAATTTGAATTCCAGAGCCGAATATTCTATTATACTCATTAATCATTTTAATATCTGGCTCTGCTTCAGACGCTATAGAAGTTTTATATAATTTAATATTACCAGTAGCATATGCCATGTATGGCATAAGTCCAACACCAACTCCTTGTGCTGTTTGCTGGATAACGATAGTAGCTGGGGATTTTAATTCTATATTATCAGCGAGAGCATTAAATACTTCTGCGATAATTTCTTCTCCACTAATCAATTTAAATACTTTTATATTCATGTTCACTCCATTTTTAAAATTTGATTCTTATCATCTTGCTCATAATTATATACAATGTTAGAAGAAACTACATATCTATATCCAGTAAATTCTTTTTTTGGAACTCTGTGCATAACATTTCCCTCAAATAACAATAACAATCCATGAGATGGAAGAACCTCTCTCCAAACACCATCTTCATAAAGAAATTCTATTCCTGGACAATTTTCTGGAGGATTTAAATAGTAAGCAGTAGCCCAAGTAGCTGGATAATGCGAGTGTTCTATCGCATGCTCATTTGATTTGTATTTTAATCCCCACATAGAAAGTATAACAGCATCAATATTTCTTTTATATTTCTCTAGAGAGGCTTGTTGTACTGCCATGTTTATATAATAGCACAACTCCCTAAATCCATCTTTATCTTGCATTTTCCATTCAGTCATTTGTGCTTTGACATTTGTAGAATGGTTTTGTCTGTCTTGTTGTTCGTCAATAACTCTGATAATATCAGCAGTCATTTTTGGGTCATCAACTGTTAAATTATAAATGAATGGCATTTTGCTAACCTTGTTCAACTAAAAATTCTATGTAATCGGCAGCCTCGTGTTGGTCAGTAAAATATTTTACAATAAAGTTGTCTGGTTCATAGGCATGAAGTGCAACTATCATTATCTGTGTATTTTTATATACAGATATTTTTAATAACCAGTCACCACGTCTTACCGTGATGAATGATATCATGTTTGGGGATAGTTTGGCTTTCATACAAGTATTTAGGGAGAGCCGAAACTCTCCCTACTTGTACGAATTAAATCACTTCGTATTCGTCTTTACCTACACCACACTCTGGACATTCAAAGTCAGCAGGAAGTTCATCCCACTTACCTTCGGTTGACTCATTGTGAACGTGTCCACAGACTACACATACGTGTTCCATTATAGACCTCCCAAAACTTTTTTATAGGCATTTGCGTGACGCTCTTCTACTTTTTGTAGAGCAGCAAAACGCTTTTCTGCTTTCTTAAGAATCTCTGCGAACTGATCAGCGTGATCTTTCGATTCACTAATCTGTTCAAGAGCAACACCAGCTGCATACACATCGCCTTCTTTAGTTGCGATAGCATGAAACTGCGGATACATTTCTGTATACTCATAAGTCTCACCATCAATTGCTTTCTGTAGGCATTCCTTAGTGGATGGCTTACCGATTAACAATTCAAGATGACCCCATGCGTGTTTGATTTCTTGATCAGCAGTATGCTCAAAATGTTTTGCGACATCTTCGAAACCTTCTTCACGTGCAATCTTAGCAAAATAACGATACTTGATATGAGCCATGGATTCGCCAGCCAATGCACTCTCAAGATTTTTTAATGTTACAGACATAATTTCTCACTTTGTTTTATTATTTGGATTTGGTGGCACTTTGCCATTTACCCAATCCCAATCATCATCTGTCATTGGGATCCAGTTATTCATTTACATTCTCCATACTGCCTCATTAACTCTTTTGCTTCTTTATATCTTCCATTTCTGGAAAGTTCAGCTGCAGCACGAGCATAAGCAATACCTTTCATGCAAAGATAGATTTTTCGGAAAAATGATTTCATCACTTCTCCTCATTCAATAACTGTTTCTCACCTGTTGATTTAACTGCGATCTTCTTTGGTTTCTTTGCTTCTGGAATCAAACGCTCCAAAGCAATTTTAAGCATACCATTAAAAATCTCGGCATCTTTAACTTCCACTTCGTCATTCAATACGAATGAACGAGTGAACGCACGATTAGCGATACCTTTAAACAAGAAACTATCTTCTTGATCTTCAGTTTTAATATTACCACGAACAACTAATTTACCACCATCGATTTCAATATCAATATCTTGCTGAGCAAATCCAGCTACAGCCATCTCAATGGTGTAGTGGGTGTCATCGTGTTTCTTGATATTGTATGGAGGATAGTTAGGGATGTTCTTTGTTACATCATCATGTAATTTTTGAAGAGTCTTAAATTGCTCATCAAAACCAACAAAGAATTTGTCTAGGTCTTTAGTTCCCCAGAATGTAGGGATGAAATTGTTTGTCATATTTCCTCCTTACTTAACTACAATTGCTGTAAAGAAATCATTAGTAGATTTCGCTACAGATTTTGCGAAAGATGCTTGCGCATCAATATAAGTTTGGAGTTGTTTTGCGACCTTCTCGTCTTGAACGAATGTCTTAACGAATTGAGTCTTTGCACCAGAAATGGTGTCGATGGATGTGTTGATTGCTTGTAACATATAATTCTCCTATTAAGCGAGATTGATTAAATAAACTCTGCCCCAAAGGGCACAGAGGGTTTGCTGGTTACTGGTTCCAGCGGTAGCTTAACGTACTACCAGCTTTATACGATTCGTAACTTAGTGGTCCTAAGGTGAATTCTTGGTAGTGATTTACATGGTTACTACCACCATGTCCCATCCCTTGGGATGCTTACCTATTTAGACAATATTAATCTTCTGGCAGATATAAAAAAGAAATATCTGAATTATTTATAGTATCTAGTGCGTCCTCAATAGTTTCTACGAGAGGTGCTCCAGCAAGATTAAATGATGTATTAAATAATACTGGAACCCCAGTTTTTTTATAAAATTCTTCTATCAACTCATAAAAATTTTTATTCTGTTCTTTGGTCACAGTCTGTATTCTGCATGTTCCATCAACATGAATAATAGAAGGAATCTCTTTGTGTGCTTTTGGTTTAGCCTTTACCGCAAATGACATCCAAGGAGATTCTTTTAATGTGAGCATTTCAAAATAGTCATGAACGTATTCTAGCATAATCGTTCCAGCAAATGGACGATACCACTCTCTTTTCTTAACAATGTTTACAATTTCTTTACCATTAGGATTTCTAGGATCAAATATAATAGATCTATTTCCTAGAGCACGTGGACCAATCTCACTAGATCCTTGGAAGATAGCACCGACTTTTTGTTGTAATAAAAGTTCTACTACTGTATGTTTATCTTTAATTATCATGTAATGTTCTTTCGAGCCAAAGCGCAGCGCCAATAGATGTACCTGTATCATTAGCTGCGGGATCTACAAAGAAATTATATTCTGGAAAGTGTTTTAAATATTCATAATTGTTGACGCAGTTTAGAGCATATCCACCAGAAAGTATTATATTTTTTGTATCAGAATATGATATAGCCTTTCTTATTAATTCGATTGTATGGTTCTTTGTTTCTTCTTGTAGTATTCTTGCTTTGTCTTCTTGTTTGGTGCCATTTAAATCACCATAGCTGGCTAAACCCATGACCTTCCCAGCCTCTTCTGAAGTTCCAATTATTTCCTCTGACAGCTGTGAGAATTTCATTCCACTGCTTAATCTACTAGAAAAATTAAATTCTATACCATTAATATGTTTAACAGTTTCAGTATTGGATCTAGAATATCTAACATCACTATATGCTTTATATCTTGCAATACATTTACTTTTATCAATGTAGTAGATACTTTCTATCTCCTGATAACTGGGAAACTCTAAAACATTTTTTGCGCCTCCACCATCCATAACTATGCAAATGGCATCATCAAATTTAGAAAAATAATAACCACAATAGACATGATATAAGTGATGTTCTAATTCAAAGATATAATTATGTTCGCCGACTAATTTTTCTATTTGTAAAGTAGTTTCATTAATTATCTGTTCATCAGTTACTTCTTTATTAGATTTCGGAATAATTCCAAGAGGAATACTCCTATCCCAAGAAGTGTAAATCACATAATCTGGTTTTTGTTTTAAATGTTTTTCTAAACAAATAAACTTACCAGATTTAAATGGTGGTAAACTATATTTTTTTCTATTAAATCGTTCTTCTTCAAAATAAAAATCCACCTGTCCGCCAGTTAATTGACAAACAGATGGATGATGTGATATGTTTATTCCCAATATTCTCATAACAAAACTTAAACTACACTTAAACGGATTCTGTTGCTGCTTGTTCCTTTTTAGCCAACTCAGCAACCTGTGGTTCGCCTTGTTGTTTAATTTTATTGATAAGAAGAACAACTTCTTCAAATGGATGTTTACCTAAGGTACGAAGAATCATATTAGTTTCTTCAACTGTCAATTCAAGTTTAATCATTTTGATTTCTTTCCTATGTTATATTTTGGAACTAATTCCCACTGGTCTTTTTCTTTATAAGAGACCACCTTAATTTGAGATAGAGATGCTTTTTGCTCTGCATGAGATGCATGTAAGATTTTTAATAATTCCCAATCTTCTAGCAAACCAGCAATTGCATTTCTGCGTTCTATATCTCCGTTAGTTATGTTCGACTCTTTACCATCTAAAGCAAACAATTCTTTAAAATGAACTATAAAATACCTACCCTGCTTATGTAAAATATGGCAGGATTGATACAGCTTGTTTTCTTTTCTGGAAGCGATACCGATGCGTGTAAGAGTTTCTCTTACTTTTAGGAAGTTGTCTGGTTCTGGCAGACTCACTTCAAGCATGGACTCTGGCGTCCAGTCGTAATATATCATTTCGACAGTCATTATTTTCCACCTTTATATAATTTTTCTTTTATCATAGTAATCTGTTCTTCTGTCAAAATATCTAAAGCCTGTCTGGCTTTTTCAGAAGAAAACCCAAAGTACTCTTTTACTAGAGTCAAAGATTCTGTATCGGCATCTTTCTTATGCCATTTACTGAATCTTTTTTTCTTGGGTATACTATTTAGTAAAAATGAAAATTGCCATTCTGGTGGGCAAGAAAATGCTAAATTCATAGCATTTGCCTGCATGATTGTATCTGGAAAGTATGATAATCCTCTATTAATTAGAAATGATTTATAATCTTTCTCTGCTTGTGGGTCTAAGAATAAGTTTTCTTTAGTTACATTTATGGCATTGATAAAATCAAAAGGGGTCATAATCTAAAGCCAACCTCTCTAAGATCTTGTTCGGAAGCTGCAAATCTTTTACCAGGAAACAGTTCTGATAAAGTCTGTTGTATTTCTTCCACTGAAGAACCTTGTGCCATAAATCTACTTGTAGTTTTATCGTAACAGAAAATAAGACCTTCGTGTTTTTCGAATACTATATGAATTCTATCTTGCTCTTCTTCTTCTGCCAACTCTTGTAATGCTTCTGTAATTTTTTGCATTTTCTTTTGAGCGTGATGTTCCCTAGCGTTCCATCCGCTAAACGCACCCCAAACCCAAAAAACTACTGCAATGGCTACTGTCGAAATGAAGTCCATAATAGTTCATCCTCATTTGAATTTACACTGAGACATAATCTCAGTTAATGCTGCCATTATATTTAGTTCATGATCTGCTACAAAAGCTGCTTTGTATTGATAATCTGCCAAAATAAGAACCAATGGAGGGATACTATTCATCTCAATTGTTTCAGTAGCATTATCATATAGTTCTCTAAACAAAGAAGTAGTATCTGCCTCTGAATTCTTAGAGACCCACTTTCTAACTTCGGTGAAATTCTTTTCTTTCATTAGTTTTAGTAGGTTCCTAAACGACTCTTGAGACATGTTAACCAAAATGCCAGAGTCTATCTTACCACTAACGGAATAACGCTGAAGTTCGTTTAGTATTCTACGATAATCTGGGAAATACTTTGTGATAAGTTCAGCAACTACCTTGGGGTCGAATTCAACATTTTCCTGTTTAAGGATGGATGTGGCTCTTTTAAAGAAGGCAGCAGCGATCTCCTGTTTTTCTTTAGTATCAATTTTAAATTCGATTACAGAACAACGAGAATGAATCGGTTCGATAATACGATTCTTATAATTAGCAGTGAAGATAAATCTGCAATTAGCAGAAAATTCTTCCATGTAATTGCGGAGAGCTGGCTGAGTAGAGTTTGCCTGTAGATAATCTGCTTCGTCTAAGATGATAACTTTCTTAGCATCAGTTAGAGATACTGATGTAGCAAATCCTTTGATGGTTGTGCGCAATGTATCAATATGACCACCAGTATCAGATCCGTTAAGAATAATATATTCTGCATTGATCTCATTACATAGAGCCTTAGCGACTGTTGTTTTTCCTACTCCTGCAGTTCCACAAAGAAGAAAATGCGGAAGTTCTCCATGAGCGATATAATCTTTAAATGTTTTCTTTAAAGATTCTGGTAAAATACAATCATCAATTTTCTGAGGACGATATTTTTCTACCCACAGAAAGTGTTCATCACGAATGTCCATAATATATTAACTCCTATCATTCTGCATTAAATGCTATTGAAATTCTTTCTTCATCACTATCATGCGACTCAACACTATGGCTGACCCAAGCAGGAAACATTATCGCTCTAGATTCTACAGGTTTATAAGCAACATGATTGGATGTATCCATATGTTTGCTGTCAGTAAAAGTGTTCCACATCCATGCTTGATGTTGGTCTCTTTGAAATTTTAATTCACCAGTACCATCAGTTTTAACATAATAAACACCAGAAAGAACACAAGAAGGATGTATATGTGGCACATTTCTGTCACCCTTTGTGTTCACATTAAACCAATAATCTGTTATCATTAGATTCTGTTTAAAAGAATATTTTGTAGCTATCTGTTCTATACAGTTTGTTAGTTTTTCATGCAGAGGGATTAAACAATCTGGTAATCCCCAATCACTACAATCAAGCTGTGGGTGAATAGCATCTGATTGCCAACCACCAATGTTAGAATAGACTCTTCCAGAATTTTTAATTTTTAATTCACGAATATATTCTGCAATAGAAACATTATCAATATCGCTGACTTCTGAAATCCAGATTAATGCTGACGGAAACCATCTTTCTACACGAATGGTTTCGTTCATGTTAGAACTCAAATGTAGAATCTGCCTCAACTGCTACATAATATACAAGATCGCCAGCACCTCTGAATCTAGAAATTTTCTTAGAAGAAACACTGACAGAATAATCTCCAGGTAACATTTTAAGATTTTCAACTTTAAGATTAATCTTAAATTTCTTATCAGTGGTTCCTACAGGCTCGCTGAAAGAATTACCTGTAGCATTTTTCTTATCACCAACTACAGCAGTAATAGTTGAACCATCACCAACAATAGAAATATCTGCAGCTCTCAAAACAGAAGCAGTTTTATGTATCATATTCAACATCGCTGCAGACATATCAAAATTAATATCTGCCTCTGGAAATGTGATCGCTTTTTGTGGTGCAGTTAGAACTGAGGGATCTGCAGCAAAGAATTTGATATTCATGCTACCCTGTTTAATGATAACATACTTATCTTTAAACTCTAATTCTGGATCTTCAAACAAGGACATTGCGCCCATAAATTCGTTTAAATCATAGATTCCAAAATCAGGAAATGTTTCTGTCACTGTAGCATCAGCCATCACATTCTTTTGTGCGCTGATTGTCGCTAATTTATTACCACTCTTAAGAAGAAGGTTCGAATTGATACCTGCGAAATTCTTAAACAGTGCAACAGTTTCTTTACTAAGTTTCATTTATTTTCTCCATTCAAATGATTACATTACTATGTATAAAACATTATACCCCAGAATGGGGTTTTTGACAAATTTATTTTGAATATTTGACATCATGTTCATACAAGAACATTAAGCAACACATTGCGTGCGCTAGGTGATTCTTACCAGATTCAGGATCATCTTGTTCTCCCTCTTTCCATGCCCATAGATGTCTTTGCATTGCATCAAAATATCTTCGTTTAGAATCAGGTACATGTTTCCAATTATCTGGTTCGTATTTCTCCGCACCAAATGTTAGAATTTCTACAGTTGCTTTTAATGCAAGTGGTGGTAGTAAACCATATTGTAGTTTACCACCATCAAATTTACGACCACCAGTGGTGGCATTTTGAGATTTTTTAATTTCGTCTTTAGTTGCCATAATTTTATCTCCAATGAAACCGAATATGGACACTCAAAAGAATATCCATATTCAGTTCACTGGTTATGCACGTGAGAACAGATGAGCACCACCAACTGCATTGGCAATTGCTACCATGCGACGTGATGGGCGACCGACACGATACTTAGTTGTTTCTGTGCCATCTGACAGAGTTGCTTTGTTGCTATAAATGCAATGTCCCTGATTACGCAATTGATAAATTGCATCATGCGGATTCTTAAGACCAAATGATCCACTGATCTGACGAGCAGTAACTTCTGCGCCAGTGTAAAGATAGTTAAGAAGTTTTTCTTGTTTAGACATGTGTATCTCCATAATGAAACCATCAAATGAAAAAAATCATCTGGGGTGATGGCAAACCCCCAGATGACATATAAAAGTTTTAATTAAACTTCAATACCATTCTCTCGCAGAATCTGATTGAAGTCTTCTACATCCTCATCAACAGGGGTAGAATCGTCAACGATTTTTTGCAAACGAGAAGTATCGAGTTGCTTCTGTGCTTTCTCGTCTGCAGTTTCTTTTTTAACCTTAACAGTCTTGGCTTTCTGAAGTTTCACAACTTTAGCCTTAGCCTTTGCGACCTTAGGTGTTTGCTTTGCAGTCAACTCTTGCTGGTACTGAGAAAGTTCAGCATCAGTAGGGACTGGCAACTGATAAACACCACGCTCGACTTTGTTCTTATTGAACAACCAATTAGGATAACCAACTTTCTCACCTTTGGCACCAGTGCGCTGGTCACGCAGAGCATAATAAATCGCAGCACATTCTTTCAAAGTGATCTGAGGATCTTTCTTGTACTGAGAATTAGACTCAAGAACAGATACAACAAAACGCTTTTGTGCGAGGGACAGGTTTGCAAATTTCAACATAATAAAGTTCCTTTTCAAAGTTAACAATAATAATTATACTACAGGTGCAAATTAAAGACAAGTTCTTTTTGTAATAACCCTACGATCAGAAGGGGACTTCGTCCGACTCTGGTTTCTTAGGTTCTTCTGCAACAACCACTGGTTCTGGCTGGGGGTTTGCAACCTTATCAAATAAGTCAATAAAAGCAGACTTAGTTGCAGCATCGAAACGATTACAGCAGAGTTCTACTGCTTTCTCTCGACTCTTAAAGATTGCAAAAGCACGAACAATGTGAATCATACGACGAGTTGTAATTGTTTCATCCACACCACCATCCTCGAAAGTACGACGAATTGCATCCGCCCACTTCACGAGTGTCTCTGCAAACTCTTCATCCAAACATGAATAAGTTTCCATGAGATTCTTTACAATCTTAACTTCAATCTTGGCATTAGGATATTCCTGCTCAAATGTAACAGCGAATCGTTCCAAGAATGCTTCGTTAAGAATATTAGTACCGATATAACGTCCATCATCTGAACCCTTACCTTTGGTATTTGCAGTTGCAATAATATTAAAACCAGAAGCAGGGACTATCATCTCATTTTTAAGTTTGAAATAATAAGGTTTGCCTTCGAGAATCGGCTGCAAGCAAAGCAAAGTATTTGCTGAGCCAGCATCAATCTCATCAAGAAGAAGAGTTGTGCCAGTGCGCATTGCAATAAGAACTGGACCCTCTACAATTTCTACGTTACCATCAATCAATGTTTTTGATCCAATGAGTTGTTCTTCATCAGTCATCATATTAAGGTTAACACGAATAAGTGGCTTCTTGTGTTTGGCGCAAATCTGTTCTACCATTGTGGACTTACCATTGCCAGTTGGACCAGAAATATATGCAGGGTAGAAAATACCAGACTTGATAATGTTTTCCAAATCAGTAAAATTACCGAATGGTACAAAGTTAGGATCTTTTACAGGGATCAATGCTTTAGTGTTAGTGTAGTCAACCACAAATGATTCAATCACAGGTTCAGGTTTAAGAGCAGTATTGCCAACGACAGCAGGATTGCTACCACCGATTGCATACAGACCACGTCCGACTTTATCTTTCATCAACCAAAGAGGATATTTCTCTGTCTTCATTGCAGACATTACTTCAAGCAACTGTGGACGGGATACAACACCAGTTGTTGCAGTATCAGGATACATCTCTGTGAGTTTAGACTCAAATGTACCACGAAAATCATTATCAATTTTTGCCATTACAAATCTCCATAATCAAGGTTACAAACATTATTATTACTCAAAACACAATAAAAGACAAGCATTTTCTGCAATAACCCTACTAGTCGTAGGGTCTTTGCAAACCCTTATGCTACAAGGGTTACGAAGCGATTCAATAAAATTCGACTGGTTTTTTTCACGTTTAGGAATTTTCCGAAGTTTTTTGCAATAACTTTGGCATTTGCATCTGCGTGCACATCAAGTTCGCCTTCTTGAATTACAGTTGAAGATTGTGGAATTAAAAACAACTCATCACGTCCAGTATTTGGAATAGATGCGAAACCATTGGCACGGAAACTCTTTCGCCATGTTTCGATCACTGAATGATAGTCTCCATAATAATCTGGCAAACTTGCATTTAAAAACTGACGCAAATCATTCTTTCGATTTTCACAAATATGGAATCCGATTAATGATACATTGTATCTGTCTTTAATCATACGCAATATTGTATTTGTCTGTGAGTTAGAGTAACGACTAAATTCATAAGTTTTTTGGGTTACTTCTTCACGAATTAAATTCTTAATCTTAATTCTTTTCCAAACACCATCAACTGTCTCCGCTCGAGAATCTTCAATTCTACCTGTCCATGGCATGATGCCTGAACCTTCGCCATCTGTAAGAGTAATAAAAGTCATTTTCTCAATAGAATTGTTTTTAATATAATCACCAAGTTTATTATAAATCCAAACCAATCCCTCATTTAATGGAGTACCACCAGTGCTATAGCCCTCATTCCACTGAAAGCGAGGATCAAGAACACGTCTAGCCATAGTATTGAATTCGCTAGTAGTCATTTTGTTACTGAATAACTCTAACAAATTAAAACAATCATTAGATCGTAGCAATCCTTCTTGTGTTTCTTTTAGAGTCTGCAAGTGTTTTTTAGATTCGTAAAAAGCATCCCATGCTTCTTTACTAGAGGCACGCATCTCTTCAAGTTTCTTACGATCTGTATGTTCTTTGTAAGAAGTCGTGAATGCTAGGACACGATATGGAATCTGAATTCTATTACAGAACATGGCAAGATTAATAACTTGTTTCATAGTATCTTGTAATACATCATTCATAGAACCAGACCAGTCCACAAGCATAATCATACCATGATTCTTACCTTGTGGTATACTAGTCACACGTTTAAACAAATCATCCTGAAGTTTGTATGCATAGATCTTACGCATATCAAGAGAACCAATTTTAGAAACAGAAGCACGTTTGTAAAGTTTCGCAGATTTTTTCATCTCGAATTCTTTAACCAAATAATTCACAGTACGAGAAGACTCTGTTTTAAACTGTGTAAACTCTTTAGATTTAGAAGACCAGTATGTAGACTTTTCTTCATCAGTCATGTAGCGAGTATAATAATCATACTTCTCTGAATCTTCATTCCAATCATCGTTAGATTTAGTTTCGTTTAAAATTGTTTTGTAACTAACAACTGGTTCATATTCATATTCAGTATCGAATTTCCAATACCGATATTCTGTATTTTCATCTGCAAGTTCTTCGAGTTTATTACGAAATGCTCGCTCAGTTCTAGATTCTAAATCTGTTTCTTCTTCCTCTTGTTTGCGCTCATCACTTTGACGAGAAGGAGCATTCTGATTATACGGATCCATGTCTGAATCTTCATCGTCTTCAGTGTCCCAGTCGCCATCCATATCGACGTCGAAATCACCATAGATTGGGTCATCTTCGTCTTCCTCAACATCTTGAGGGTTTTCATTTTTCATGCGTTCTTTACGCTCTTCTGCCTGTTGTTTGGAGAATGCATAAACATCTCGTGCCAATTCAATGACATCATCGATGCTTTCAGTGCGTTCAGCACGATTAACAAATTCTTTTTCATCTGGTGTAAATTTAACACCACACTGAAAACCTGCTTTAAAGTAAAGATTAATTTTATCAATAAGCAAAAGATCTTCTAAACTGGGCACCTGTTTGATACCAAAAAAGTCTCGATCATTTAGTTGTTTATACCCTTCGTTCATGCGCTTGCGCAGACCTGGATACTTGCGTTTGATTAGTTTCTCGATACGAACATCTTCGAGAATATTGAGGTAACCCATCATTTTTGGGTTTTCTTTGATGGGCTCCATATACTTTTCTTCTGTATACAGAGCATGGCCAACTTCGTGACCGATGAGCATATCTTCGATATCAGGAGTCATGTCTTTCCACATTGGAAGAGTCAACACACGTGATTTAATATCAAATGATGCTGTGCGTGTTCGTGCACGAATCACAGAAAGATTTTCTGTTGCAAGAAGTCTTGCGGATAGATCTGATGCTTTCATTTCCATTATTTATTCTCCGAATGCCATTTCAAATTCATGTTGAGCCAATGCATCTTCGACTTCAGTGCGATTGGACAACTTCACAGGGAGTATTTGTTCAAACTTACAAACATCGCCGATACCATAATCATGAGCCAGACAAGCCAGCTCGAAATCATCAAATCCTGCCCACATAGTTTCCATAATGTATCTCCATCAGTTATACCATAATTATTACCTAAAATGGAATAAAAGACAAGCATTATTTTACCCCTGTAGATACAAGGGATTGGAGGTAAGTGATCACTTACTAAGTTGTAATAATTGAAAAATCGTTACGTTTTTCAAACTTAATTACAGATCTAAACTTATCAAATAACTGGTCACCTTTATGACTAATAACAAATATGTTAGAATTGTCACCGAATGAATTCATTAGATTTAGAAAATAATCAGTTCCTGCGGTATCTAAAGATGAATCAAAAATTTCATCGAGCAATAATAAATTTGTATTGACAGAATTTTTCATCTTAGCAATTTGACGCCATGTAAAGAGAATAGCTAAATCAATGCGCATCTTCTCACCCTCAGAAAAAGATGCATATGTAAAGTCATCACGATAGCGAGATTTCACAATCTCATTAAATGCCTCATCAAGTTCAAAATGGATATAAGCATCCATCGCATTTAAATACTTGTTGATGAGTTTATTCATTACAGGAAGATACTCACGAATAATAGCAGTTTTAATACCAGTATCTTTCAGAAGAATGGATGCAACCTCTTCAAGATTTCGAGTTTCCTGTAAAGAATTTTTCTCATTAATCTTATCAAGAGCATCCTTGGCAAGTTGTTTTAACTTAGCCCTTTCTTCATCAAGATTCGTAGTGTCTGCTTTGTTTGTTTCTATTTCAGTTTCTAGATCTTTAATTTGTTTGTTTAATAATGTAACTGTCGAATTTTTCGTAGACAGATCGATATTTTTTGTAGTAATCTCATCAATGATTTTATTAATGTCCTCCAGCTTTGTGGTCAGCGTGGTTAACGCACTTTCAAGATCTGAAATCTTTTTATTGTTCTCTTGCATTTTATTATGCAAGTCATGAATAATCTTTTGTTTATGATCTTCTGGAATATCTTGTGAGCAAGATGGACATACATCATGTTCAGTGAAGAATTCTGCATTATGCTCACAGGTTTCTACTTTCTCATCGAGTTTAGTTTTTAGTTGTTTGGCTTTTTCAATGTCTTCAGATAATTTTTCTTTACCAGTAATACGTTCTTTAAGTGTAGTGATCTCCGCCACGATGTTGTCGATCTCGCTCTGTGTAGTAGAAATCTGAGTGTTGTTAGCATCAATTTTTGTTTGGACTGCCTTGATGCTTTCAGCCTTTGCATTGGAGATAGTTTGAATAAGAGTCTGCTGTGATTCGACTTTGTCTTTTGCACTTTTAATTTCTGTTTCAACCTTAGATAATTCATCTTTAGTTTCTTGTGCCTTTTCTTTTAATATCTGATTCATTATTGAAAAAATACGAATATCAAGAATATCTTCAATAACTTCCCTGCGCTGTGCTGGAGGCAATTGCATAAAAGGAACAAACGAAGCACTGCCAAGAATAACTACTTGGGTAA
>Ga0315903_10003128_pt1 | contig 23311 bp, 37 predicted proteins | sample LakEriMetagenome_7_FD_203524 | JGI IMG/M metagenome (GOLD analysis project Ga0315903, IMG submission 203524) | Freshwater fungal communities from buoy surface, Lake Erie, Ohio, United States - Buoy 2 MA119 | ecosystem: Environmental > Aquatic > Freshwater > Lake | place: USA: Lake Erie, Ohio... | reverse complement strand
TACAAGAGTATCTCGCCGATCCGACCACTGGTTCTTTATTTGGTAGACAGGAATTAGGTGATTTTGTAAATACTTCAAGTACTTTTTTTACGGGAGGTGTACATAAATTACAAAGTACGGAATTACAGAATCACATCCATGCGATTACTCAATCTGATTTCGGTGATGGAATTGTTGGAAATGACGGTGCGCCACATGAGAATCGACCACCTTACTTTGTCACCGCCTATTATACAAAAAAATTGAATTAACCATGGAAAGACTAATAAAACCAGCTATAGATGGTGGAGTACCTTACATAAATCAAGATTTTTTCAATGTTCTACAAGAAAGTAATTTACGTAGTTATAAATCATTTATGGAAAATATAAATGATACAAACGAAATCGGTAGCAATGGTATTATAGTAAAGGGAGTTAGAAACGTTACACCCGTTGGTCAAACATTATTAATATATGATTTCACCAATTCGATGATTTATTTGGATGGTGATTTTTTAGAACCAAAACCAAGTATTGCTCAAGAAGATAACAAACAAATTTTAGCTAGTAAATTCTATTTGATTAAATATACAGAGGATGAGACTCGAGAAAAAAAGGTTAGTGGATTTACAGATCCGGTGCTTATTAAAACTTATTTTGATGTATCAACGGATCTACCACCTAGTGGTGAATCATATATCGAAATAGAAGTCAAGAGTGGTAAAGAATATTGTTCGAGGTACTTGAGTAGATTGATGAGATATAATTTGGCTGAATTTGGTCAAGTTCAGATGACTTTGAAAAAAGATTTTTTTGATCAAACCGGTAAAGGTTTTGGTGAAATGTTTGGATTTGCTATTTGTAACGGTAACAATGGTACACAAAATTTAGAATCCCGATTCTTGATTAGTTATGCGACTTCATCTAATTCTACATTGTATGATATTAACACTACCACTCCAACTACTCCAACTACTACATTAACTAATTATAATCGTTTGGGAAATATAGGTGGATTAGCGAATGTATCAATAACTGTAGGTAATCTACCTAGTCATAACCATGGTGGATTGACAGATCAAAGCAATAATAACATGCGACATGGCCACGAAATTCAATATGGAAATTGGCAAAATTCACAACCCACAGTTTCTGGTAAATACTTTGCCAGATCTAGAAAAATTGCTAGTGGAGTTGACAGTATAGGTGGTCAAAATAAAAGTTACAAGACTTTTAGAACACAAACCAGAGATGATTCTCTACCTATGACGAATTATAAAGCATTAAGAAACTCACAAACTGGTCTTTGGGAACATGATTTCCCAGGACATTTGAGTGGTTCAAGTCCGATAGATTTGACACCGAACTTGGGTGACCACAACCATGCTATTTCATCTTCAATCGATCCATCACTGATTCCGCACAACAACGAACCAGCTTTCGTATATGTAATTTATTACGAAAAAATAAATCCTTATGTTTGATTTTAATTTATTTTTACTATCTTTGTGAAAATAAAATACTATGAAATATATCCTTCTCCTCCTTCTTGTTAGTAGTTGCCAGATGACTCAACTAGTCAATCTGAAATCAAATTCTTTTTCGTATAGAGAAAAAATAAACGATGAATGGACGACGTTCACCGAATGGGATACCGTTACAACTAATATCCAAATCAAAAAAATAAATTTTCTTTTCGTAAAAGACAAAATTACAATTTTCGAAAAACAACCACTCGTATTCAAAGTCATCGGACTACCAATTGAAACGACATCACAATCCGGTAAAGAAGCGATACTATTTAATTGTAAAGATGATGAAGGTCTTCGATGTCACATCATTATGATTGACCAAGGTAACAATGTTAATTTAGTAGTTTATTATAAAAATCTCAATCTATGTTATAATATACCAGAATCCAACTAAATATATACTTCATATGAAATATTTATTTGAATTTGGAATTTTTGAATCAAAAGACGATGTTAGTTTTTCGGAAAAGGATGGTAATTTATTAGTTAGAATACAAAATAAATCTTTTATGTATCAAATAACAGTAGATACAGGTCTTTTCGATTTGGATGTAGATTTAGATAATATTGTAAAACAATCTAGTGGTAATTTCAAAATTGATGGTAAGTTGAAAGGTATACCAAAAAAAGTAGAACTTTCAGCTTCCAGAGCTCAAAAAATTATTGACTTTATAAAGTTAGAATTATCTAAAACGGGTCAACCACCGAAAGTAATTATTTCCAAGAAAGAATCTTCAGAACAAAAAACGTTCACATTAACTTTGGTTTAGGATTACTCAACATCTAGTTTCCTAACTTCTGTGGTAAAAACTGGTCCATCCCATTTTTGTTCGCTAAATGGTTTTATTTGATCTTGGAAATCAAATAATAATTTTTGTGCTTGATTATTTGACATTACTTGAACATCATAACCCCCAGAATCAGTTATAGTTTTTGTGTCTGGTTTGATATCAACTGTAGAAATAATCAAAGTTATATACAACTTACCTTTTTCTTGGAAAGTTATTCCGATTTCTTTTTCTAATTCATCTTTAGCTAATTTGAATCTATATAATTGGACCAAACTATTATTTTTGTAATTACTCATCAGATAACAGAATTTTGGAACTCCAATATCTTTTGTCATAACTCGGATAGTCGCTTTTTCACCTACTTTTATTTCTCCTTCGGGATTTATGACATGACGACCCAACTTGAACTTTCGCAGAGCGTATGCTGGCATATCACCGAATATTGGATATTCAAAATTTAGAATTCTTTCCACCATGTCTTTACCCTCGGCTTTGAACTTTTTTTCACCTTTTTCTTTTTCACCCACAATTCCACTCACTTGATCACTAGTCTCTGCTTTGGGTTGTTTTCTACCTGCTTGTTTAGGTTCTGGTTTAGGTTCTGGTTTAGGTTCGGGCTCTGGCTCAGGTTCAGGCTCTGGTTCAGGCTCTGGTTCAGGCTCGACCTTTTTGATTGGTTTCAAAGAAACTGTTTTTCTGACTACATCCTCCTTAGCAGACAATGTACTGAATTCATCCTTACCAAAAGAAAAATTTTTGTCGAATGATTCATATCCATCTGCGGAAATCATAATTCGAAATTTTGATGGTCCAATTATCATAAAAGAAAACTCCGCATTTTGGTCTACTTGACCACTCGATAATTCCTCACCATTTTCATCTTGTAATACAAACTTTGCAGTAAGAATTGGTTTTTTTGTTTCTCTGTCGATGACGTTAATTATCATCTTCTTGCTTTCAATTTCACTCTTTTGAGGTACATCTGTCGGTATAACGACTGGTTGTTTTTGTTCGTCTTCAGTAGGCTTGATTTTAGCTTGTTTTGGCTCTAAAGGTTCTATCTTCTCACCTGTAGCCCTTTCTACCGCCTTTCTCATAATAGTATGGAAAGGACCAATCTTTCCATCAGTAGCTAATCTACCAATTGCATATTTTACACTTCCTTTACCTTGTTTTTCATTTTGTTCTTCTCTTTTGAGAATTTCTTTAACAGTGACAGCGTCTTGACCACTATAAGTTTTTAGATAGTTCAAAACTTTTTCATAAGTCACTGGATCTTTCAAAGCATCTGCTACCGCCGGTTTCCAAACTTGATTATAATTATCACCTTGCCAGATAGGATCAGTAGCTTTTTCAGTATAATCCAATCTCAATTTCTTCTTTCCTGCCTTCGAAGCCTTTTTTTCGAATTCGGTCTTCCCACCAATAATATCATCTTTCGGCGCGGCTTGTTCGAAGATTTGCTTCGACTCTCTGAATTGAAAAAAATTCTTGAAAAATTTCATAAAGTATATATTAATTTAAGTGAATCAAACCAACTATTCACCAAACAAAGGATTCTTTTCTCTTTTCATTTTGGGATAGAGTTCCTTTACTTTAGACAAAACTCCACTTTCTTTTTGTCCATCTTTTTTATACTTCTCTAAAAACCTGGATACAGAATCGTCTTTTTTACTTCTATCATGTAAATCCTCAACAAATAATAAGACTGGCATTATTTTCGCTTTTTGTGTTTCATCTAATTCACGACCTTTCAAAAAATCTTTCAATAATGTTACCAATTCCCTACTTTGACCAGAATTCGGTTTGATACCTTCAGGATATCCCAAAATTTCATTTTCTGGGTTCAATAATAATCCAATAGATTCTATTATTACTAATTCATTGTAAGGATCTTGAGATTCGTTATAGGTGGTATAATTAATTAAATGTTTCATATATTATATATATAAATATAGACTCAAATAAATTAAGTATGGAACATTTATTATCATTTGGAAATTATGAATCGATCAACGAGGGTGTTATCACAAGACCTGGTGACCCATTCGAGTATAAAGTTGAAGGCGATCATTGGTTAGCCAGAAGAAAAGGAAGTAATGGTAGTTGGAAACAAATTACTGGTACTGATTATCAAGATAAATTCCAAAAATCCATAGATATTTTGGATAGAGAAAATCCAAAGGCTAGAACTCCAAAAGCTCCCATGAAGAGTGGTAAAGGTTTACCTCCCAAAAAGCAGGAACCAAAGAAAAAAGAGGAAAATTCAAAGTCTCAAACTCAAGATCGGAACAGAAGAAAACCAGAAGAAGATGATATGTTGAGTGGTAAACCTATAGGTAAGATCCCAAGAGATTGGCAACCTAGAAGTGGTGTTATTTTTTTACCAGTTGAAGGAAAAGGTGATATCACAAGAGGAAGCCGTTTGAGAAGAGGAACCGAATCAGAAAACTTTCCTTGGAGGGGTTTACCTGGACATCTATTAGGTAAAAGAGACCCTAGAAATGGAATTAATTATTTGATATTACACCCCACTAAACGTTACGATATAGAGGATATAATCGAATTTATCGAAGATGGTAATTTGGATTTTATCAGAACTTATACTATGATAATTGTATTGTGGTCAGAAAAATTTCAAATTGAGGTTATTAATCAAGATATCAATGACGTTAAGAAATATTTAGGTATAACAAAGACCGTTAGTGCTTTACCTCAAAATGAAATGGATGAAGTTAATAAAGTCATCTATGATGAGCTCTGATACTTGAAATTATTTTGAATTTTTATTCAAAATATTTGGTAAGGGGGACAATATATTATTATCTTTGTAATATGAAAACATTTATCACAATTATCACTCTACCAATTATGATTTGGGCGACAGACACAACCAAAATCAAACCTTCATCCTCAAGGAAACAACCCAAAACTGAAAGTTACGATCAAGTCACACAGACTGTTGGTGAAAAAGAAAAAAATCAAAAAGCTTGTGCTAACCATTCGGACACCCTCAAATCCAAGTGTGTAAAAAGTTGCTGTAAAACAAAATCCACTAGGTAAGATATAAATAATATGGAAAAACAAGTACAAACGAAAACCGCGATGATCCTAGTTTCTTTCTTTGTTGGAAATTTAGGAATTCACCGTTACATGATGGGTTATTCTAACTGGTGGCTTCAACTCCTAACCTTTGGTGGTTGTGGAATTTGGACTCTAGTAGATTTCATTCGAATCATCACTGGTGACATGAAAATGGCTGATGGTAGAGACCTTATCTAAAATCAGTAATCAAAAGTGAGAATGGAAATTCTCACTTTTTTTTTAAAACATTTTGGTAAGTGTCGGATATATTACTACCTTTGTACTATGAAAACGAAACCAAATCCCTCCTATTTCATAACCAAAAAAATGTTTGGGAAGAAAACTCGTACCATAATACCCCAAGAGAAAATCTTCTACTTCACCCACTTCCGTAGAGAGTTTCAACATCTATCAAAGAAACAACAAGACCGTTTCATTAAGGACTTGAACAAGTTCTTTGGTGGTGACTACTTTATGGTAGAACACTGGGAAAGGAAATTAAATATAAAGCTCTAACGTGTGGGGTGATAAACCCACAAATGTCCCATAGAGTTGTCTTTGTATATGGGGATAAAGGTTAGAGGAAAAGAATATTTGAGTGTTGTGAATTAACATTAAAAGAGGATACAAACTGATTTATCACCAGTTTGTGGAAACTCCTCCATCAACCATCCAGAGGGTTTTTTTAATCAAACTTGAATGTAAGAGACCATTCACCACTCTTTGAATCAATTCTGTTTATAGTAGCGTCGGCATCCAATACTTGACTTTTCAAAAAATTTCTAAAACTAAATGGTTCAGGAAATCCGAGTTTTTCAAAACCTTTACTTGGAATATAATTGAAATTTTTAGTTTCTATTGATAGTGAAATTGCTCGATTCAATTTCTGAATATTGTCAATTCCCGAGTTTCCAGCTTTCATGATATCGAAATTTATATATTTTACATTAGCATCGAACCATCGATTCGATATCCTATTCGGAAGATGTCTTCCCAACATAACTAAATTTGCTGGCTTTTGAGATAATTCCGCTGCCGCCCCACCTAATACGCGACCACGTTTTGCTGGTTCAGATCCTTTATTCATTGCTAACTTCTGCCACAATGGTAAATCAGCAACATCATCTGCCGACTTTGTCGCTTTTAACAATGAATCATAAACATTTTTTCTGAATACACTACCTCCAGCAAGATTCTCCGGTAAATATTTCAATATTTCATCAGCAGTCATTTTTCCCTCTTTGAAAGCAGACAAGAGATTTAATAATTCATCCATATAGATTCCCTCCGATCCTTCTCTAGCTGATGCTAACTTTGGTCTGATTTCTTTACCTACCCAATCCACAAGTTTTTTACCCTCAACTCCAGTAACTATAGAAGCGTCAGTAAATGTTGAGGCGATTCTATCCGCCGTTTCTTTCCCAAGCATACCCTCTACAACACCATGGAATTCAGTTACTATTTGTTTTTTGTGGGGATCTAATAATCCAATATTCGGTTTGAAATTTAACTTTGGTGCTTTCGGTAGTGGTTTGGGTCTCAACCATTTTGGAGTGAATTTTCTTCTAAGTTCCTTCAATAATAAACCGATAATCCGCCTGAGACTCTCATTAGTAGGTTCTAAATCTTGGATGTTATAATTTTGGAAAGATTCTAAATGTTTCATATCTGACTTTTTTTTCTGAACTAAACTTTTAGTATATATTTATTTTATATCTCAAATTTGATTACATATATATAAGTATATGAAATACTTGAAATCATTTCAAAAGTTAAACGAGTCTTTACTAGATGATATTCTAAAAGGTAAAATCTGTCAACAAATTGATGATATAGATTTTGATGAAATAAGAATTGAACTTGCTGATACTGTTGGCAGGGAAGAGTTCAATGAATCAGATATAAGAAGAATAAAAGTATTAATAAACAAATATCTTTGTCAAAATAAAACCCCATTTGAAATAAAGTCAATTGAAAGTCCTGACGCAAGAGTTCTTGGGCAAACTATAAATAATATCTTAAAAGTTGAAATCAAAACAGGAGATATTGACTTTAATTGTTTTATAGAAATATACAAGTATAGTGATGATTATTTTGTCCTTAATTTAGTTATACCAATTGCTCGTTATACAAATGTAACTGATAGTAAATCATTTATTTCTAAAGGAGAAGAATGGTACTTAATCGATGGTTGGGATGGTTTTGATGAATGGGCAACAAAAACAACACCATATAACAAAAAAACAGAGTTATTTGATTTATTTACTATACCTACTAATGATTATAAATCGGGTGATAGAATTAGATCTTCTTTAGCTCATACTATAACTGACCAATATTACACTATAAGGGATTGGAGTAAAAGGACAAACTACTTCTTTGATAATGGATATCACTTTGGAACTATGGTTCAAAAAAATAGAGAAGATTTCTTTTACGGTGATGGAACTTTACAGTCCGATGGTTCAAGAAAACTCTGAATATGATTCAAAAATTTTATTTGAAAAAATCTTTCATTTTAGAAATAAATCCCCCTTTTGGTTCTTCTTCTTTAGGCTTTGCTGGAGTTTCCTCGATTGGTTTGGTTTCGATTTGTTTGCCTAATTGAAACATCGAATTAAGTAAATTTATAGAACTTTCATCAACCATAATCTGACCCTTGAAACCTAATTTATGACCAGGATCCATTGTATAAGCATCTCCTGAACCACGCATTGCCGTATCACCCTTAAATCTGATATGAACATCCATATTACCTCGGTAAAACGGAGAATTCCTTTGTTTGAAGTCTACATCATAATAAGTCCAATTCGCTCTCCAAACCAAACCATCAAGTTCTAATTCTACTTTAGTGTTGGGACTCATTTCATCACAGACAGTTATTTTAGTTCCCTTTGGAAATTGATTGAAAAACTCTTCTTCAAATCTTTCACCACTTAATTGATTTATTCTACCCATTTTTTCTGCTCTATCTTTCATTTCTGGAGTTTGAGCTTTGAATTGAGAAAAAGGGTAATCTGCAGTCCTATCTCTTAAACTTCTATAAGTAGATGGATCTAATTCTTCGAACTTTTGTAAATGCTTCATAATATTTTATATATTATTTTGAATTTGTCAAAAATTATACTATATTTGTTATATGAATAGTTCAACATTTTCTCGTCACGATATTCTAGACTTTCTTATCGAAAAAGATTTTGTTTATACAGCACAATCTTGGTTCCTAGAAAAAGGAGTGGATGGACGAATATCCAATCTAGAAGTGACTGATTGGTTTCACACTTATTTTCCGAGTCATAACTCATTCAAATTATTTCGTCAATTAGAATCCGAAAAACCACAATTTTACAATTAAATGAAGGAAATTAAATCAGAAAAAGAGTATCAAGAAGTTCTTGAAATAATCGAAGAACTATTCGATTCATTACCAAATACAATCGAAGGTGAGGAACTTTTGAGGTTGGTAAAACTTATTGAAGATTACGAAAATAAACATTATCCTATATAATACCATCAATTTTTCAAGATCCTTTCTGTGTAAATAGTTTGGATTATTTGTAATAATATATAATCTAAAATAAATCAACATTTTGAAACTTTACAATTTCAAGGATTTCACACCAAAAATTAATGAACTCATAGACTCCCCTTTCTACAGAATCACTCAAGGTGATCCAAGGATAGACATAGTCGATAACTTTATTCAATGCATCGGTTATCCAAACCAAGGTACCCACAATGTATCCGATTGGCCAAGTCGGAATGCCTGGGATTTGAAAGCTCCTATTGGATCAAATGTTTATGCACTATTCGGTGGTAAGTTAGAAGGGTTCTTAAAAAGTAAACCTGGTGTAACAAAATCCGGTAAAAAAAGAATATACGGAGACCAAGTCAATATTAAGACCACTGATCCGAATTTACCCGATGTTTTTTACACACACATAGATTCTGTTTTCACAAAAGCGGATATTGGAAAAGAGGTAAAGAAAGGTCAATTAATTGGTACTTTATGTAACATGGTACCAGCTCACTTACACATTGGACTTGAGTATGGTAATTTGTTGGATTATGTAGGAAATACAAAAAAACAAATTTCTGACGATTTCGCAAACTGGCAACCAAAAAGTGGTGTATTGTGGATTCCTACAATCGGTAGAGGTAATCCATCAAAAGAAAGTGAAGAGTCTTGGTTCGGAAGAGGAAAGAAAAATTACCCTTGGAGGGGCTTACCCGATGGATATAAAAGGAATGCAAAAAATATACAATCACTAATTTTGTTACCAAGTGATACTTTTGGGTTTGAAGATATAGTGGATTTCATCGAAGAAGGAACTTTTGATTTTTTAAGATCTCATACAATAATAATAGTACCTTGGTCAAAGCAATACAACATAGACGTAGTGAATGAAGATATTGAATTTGCTAAAAAGATATTGGGTTACAATAAATCAATCAAACCAATCGAAGGTGAAGATGAAGAAAAAGTTAAAGAGATTCTCAATAAATTAAAAACACTTTAATTTTTTTGGTTAATCTCCAAAACTCTTATATCTTTGTGCTATGAAACAAGTACTCTCACAAGTATTCACATTTGACAAAAGCTAAATGAATATGATACTTTTTATACTATTACAATTTTTCCCCCTTGGTTTGACTAATATGACAAGTCATGACCCACCTACATTTCAACCAGGTCCAAGAAATATTATTTGTTTACAATCAGTTTCTAGAGTGGATAACACTTATGTTTATCAAAAGAAAAACTGTGGTATCATATCCGACCAAGGTGTCGATATAATTTATGAGGAATATTGGATTGAAGTAGAAAACTCTATAACAAAAAATAAAAAGAAACTTATTCTTCCAAGAGACCAATGGTTTAAACTCAATATGGATAAAATATATTGTATCGATAGTTTGGATACTTGGTAAAAAAATATTATCTTTGTAACATTATGGCACAAGCACAACTAACATTCGACTTAAACGACCCAGATGATAATATGGCATTTATGAGGTGTGCCAAATCTACTGATATGGCTCTAGCCCTATGGGAATTTGCCTATAATACTAAAAAATCAATTCAAAGAGAGTTAAAGGAAGATGATGATAAATCCTATGAACTGATTGATAAGGTCTATGAAAGGTTTTGGGATATCATCCAAGAGAGGGGTTTGAAGTTAGATGATTTGATTAATTAAATATAATGTCTCTCAGATATGTTTACCTTTTCTGTTTAATATATAGTTTATGAAAGTTAAAAAACACTTACAAAGTTTCAACGAACATCAAGAAAACTTGAACATACCTGATGTTATAAGTAGTAAAATTAGGGTTTATTTTGCACACCCAGTTAATACATATGATACTATTTTAGAAAAATTCTTTTTGGAATATTTCAGCAAGTACAATGAATTTGAGATAGTAAATCCTAATAAACCAGAACACCAAGAAGGATATAAAAAAGAAGGAATGGAATATTTCAAAAAATTAGTTCAGAGCTGTGATAAACTTTATGCTTTTTCATTCGGTGATAACTCAATAGGCGCTGGAATTGCCAAAGAAATGGATTGGATGTATGAAAAAGGTGGAACAGTTGTATTTTTACCATTTTTCTCAAAATACGAGGAACAAGTAGTATCAAATTGCGATAAACAATTTAAGGTTTTATCAGTAGAAGAAACTCGTGCAAAATTAAGAAGTTATTAATTTTATTACTTATAACGTTACTCAAAACTGAATTCACTTAACTACCTACACCCTTTACTTTCCCAAGTAAATGAAAGTTGTTTATAATCCACCTGACCCAAGTTTAGTTTTTAATGATATGACACCTGGTAAGGCATATGAGTTGATTAAAGTTAATACATCCCCTTTCCTATCTAATCCAAAACACGAATCAGAGGTTTATGTAATACTAAATGATAAAGATGAAGTTAGATCTTATAGAGCCACTAACTTTACACCAATAGATATAATAAGAGAAATCGTTATAGATGATATACTCAAATGAAATTAAAAGCTATTTGTATAGAAAATTATGAACCAGAAAATAGATGGGGAAGTGAGATTAAAAGGTATAATTCCCCTATTGAAGCATACCAAGCAAGAGGTCTGACATATAACCTAACTATTGGAAAGATTTATACCATAACTATACCAGAGTGGGCTGATGGACACAAACCATCATATGAAGAATTGAAAAATCGTTTTGAGAAAATGGTTGGACTAAAAGATGATACAGGTGAAGTAATCCTAATCCCACAAGATTTCTTTAAACTAATAGATGAATATAGAAACGAACAAATAGACCAGTTACTAAAATGAAAGTAGTTTATAATGGTGGATTAGCTTACCTACATTTAACCCAAGATAAAATCTATGAAGTAGTAACAGCACCTCACGACCACTTCTTTGCTAAATACATCATAGATGATAGAGGTAAAGTAACCAACTATTCAAGTGATTACTTCACACCACTTAATAAAATAAGACAAGATAAGATAGATAAGATACTTAAATGAAAGTTGTATACAAACCAAACCTCGAAACTCTGGAAGAAGGTGATACACTCCCACAATATCTAACAGAAGGGAAAATATACACCGTTGAGAAATCTTCGACCCATAATTACTATATGATGAAATGTGATGATGGTGAAATGAGATACCTTTATAAAGAAGATTTTATCCCGATCAATAAATATAGAGAAGAACAAATAAATAATCTACTCAAATGAAAGTGGTATTCACACCAATAGATGATATACTCTCAATGAATCTAACCATTGGAAAAATATATGAAGTGATCAGTTTAGTAGATAATAAATTGGGTAATCAAAAATCAACAACAAAAGATTTTTACCTTCTAAAAAATGATGAAGGTCACAATTATAGTTATTGGATAGGTAACTTTACAGAACTTGAAATGTATAGGAAAAATCAGATAGATAAGATCATTGATTAGAAATCCAATCATCCAACACCACAAGTGCTTCCTCCCTTGATAAATCCCTAACCTCTCTACCCTTATCCTTATAAAACTGAGCCCTCATCCGATTATCCATACCCCTTTCAGTAAAATCCACATCAGTTAACTTGGGTTCGTTCTTATAAGCTTTAGGAGTTTTAGGAACTCTAGTAAATAAACCTTCTTTAGCTTTATCCTCAAGTAATTGTTCTAAACCCTCAAATGGTTTTGATTCACTTTCCTCACACATATAATGTCCCATAGCTTTTGTATAATCCAAAGGACTTGTATCTGGTGCAAATATAGAAACCACAAATCCAATAGCACCAAAATAATCGAATGGTCTAATTAATACCCTATGGTGAGTATCTTTACAATAACAAATAACTATCTTTAAAACATCCCTACCATCTTCTAATCTTTGAAATTCAGAATTGAAATCTACACGACCTATAATAGATTTACATAAATCCTGAATCTTTTGATAAAATCCTTTTGATTCCTCATCACTATTCCATACAAGATATCTATTTCCTTCTATCCAACTTTCCCTCCAAGAGTTATACTGTTCTGCACTTAACTCTTCGTAATACTTCGAAAAGTAATCAGATCCAAATTCCTCATATAATTTCAAATGTTTCATAGGTTATATATTAAAATAAATTTGGAAATCCCCATAAAACATATTACATTTGTATTATGAATACTTTATCCGATAACATACAACTCCATGATTTGGAATTTGAACCCTATCTCACTCACACTGATGTCCTAGAAAGGATTAAAGAGTTAGCTATTGAAATCAATCAAGATTATGAAGATAAGGATCCGGTATTTGTAGCTGTCTTGAATGGTTCCTTTATGTTCGCCTCCGACCTAATGAAAATGGTTGATCTTAAATCCGAACTCACATTCATCAAAGTTAATTCATATGAAGGCTTGAATACTACTAATGATATCAAACAAGTTATTGGTATCAATCAAGACTTAACTAATAGACACGTTGTAATTATTGAGGATATCGTAGATACTGGAATGACGATTGATTATATCTTGGATGAAATCAATAAACTAAATCCTAGTTCGGTTAATGTAATTACACTCTTTCATAAACCAAGTATGTATAAGTTTGACCATTATCTTAAATATATTGGATTTGAAATTCCTAATAAGTTCATTGTTGGATATGGTCTTGACTATAATGGATTGGGTAGGAATTATCAAGATGTTTATCAATTAGCAAAATAAATTTGGATCTTATCCCTTGAATTAAAATGAATCAATTCTACAAACCCCTATTAGCTTTCTTTATCGGTGGTATCATAGGAATGACCAGTATGTTATATTCCCAAAAAACTACACCCACTAAACACTATCCTATCAGTGTACAGTGTTATTGGGAAACTAATGGATATCAGTCCTATCCTAACTTTGAATGTGATTCTATTAAAGGTGATACGGCTTGGAAAGATGGGAATATGATTATAACAAAGAATATAATTAATGTTTCCTTTCAATAAACAATCCACCATTTATAAACTATAATCCATCATGAAAAAATTTAAAACATCAGAACTTCTTATCCTAGCAATTACCATTCTAGTAATCTTTACATCAGAATACTATTACCTATTCCAAAACAATGTGGATAAAGCAATCTTCATTGGTCTTTGGCCACCTACTATCCTTGGTCTCCTCAATTACTTTAACTCTAAAACCTCTAAATAAAAAATGGAAAATTTAGATATTATAATCCTAACCTCTATCGTCAGTACACTATTCATAGTCTTTCTAATAACCCTTTGGAGAGAGTTTACTACTATGTCTGATACCAACTATCAACAAAGCAAGAAAGAAGGTCCTAGAGGTCAATTGGTGAATTTTATCGGCAATCTCATGGATGATAAAACTATCGATAAAGAGCAAGTATTCAAAGCTATGTCTAGAACAATATCTGATATGGAAAATGATGGTATCTATTTTCCTCAAGAAGTCAAACAAGAATTAGAAAAACAAAGGGATGAACTATATTGTGAATATAGTGACCTCCCTTCACCTAAAGCGTATAATCACAATTAAAACAATAATCACTATGGCAAAATTAATGTGGGTAACCAACACGACTACCTGGTATGAAACAGAACTCTCACCAGAAGAAAAAGAAGAGTACTTGAAAGATCCATCAGCATTTATGGAAAATAATGATGTCTTTGGATCAGGTGAAATCGTCAGAGAAAAACACTTCGATGCTGAAGATGTTGACTTCATCGATGATGATGAAGATTATGATTCAGATGATGAGTTTGAAGATTGAAAAAAAACCCTACTAAAAAAGTAGGGTTTTTTTAATATATACGGATAATAACTTCTCCGAATTTATGAAATACCTACAATCTTTCCTAGAACAACAAGTTAAATTACCAGACCTAACTTCAGCTAGATCCGATAATACATCAACTGGACCAAGACCTATAAATCCACTCAATGTCAAGAAAAGGGCACAGAGAGAAAAAGTTATAAACCAAAAGATTGCTAACAATGAATTAAATGCAGATGGATCACCATTGACAAAAGATCAATTACAAAGAAAGAAAGCATTTGAAGAAGGAAAATTAGCAGAGTATTGGAAAAAGAAGGGTGTACAATTCACCGATCCAAATAAAGAAACATTTACATCGGAAGAACAACACGATTTACTTGTGTTATTAGAATTCGGTACTTATTTTATACCTTTGGTTGGACCATTTATATCCTCTGGTTTTACTTTATTAGATGCAGGTCTTTATTATAAAGAAGGAGATAAATACATGGCTGGCTTGTGTTTGATGTTTTCAATGTTGCCTGGATGTTTATCACTTACAAAAAAAATACCAGGAATCAAACAGTTAGGAAGAAAAGGATTGTTTGAGGTATTGCAAAAATTCAAATCGAAAAAACCATTCACTAAAACAGAAAAAGAATTCGTAGAATCACTTGTTAAGAATTCAAAGTTGGTTATGACAGAAACCGAAAAAGCTATTCAAGAAATGGCTAAAAAACTACTTAAAGAAACAAAAGGATCTTTACTGAAAAGATTAACTGTGGGTGGATTAGCTGCTCTAGCACCTTTGGCCGGTACTTTAGCAATATATGGAATCGCAAGTATCATATACGATGTGATTTGGAGTCAAATATTCCCCGAACATCAAATTGTAAAAAAGTAATCCTTGAAACAAAATCTTAATTGGATCCAGGTCCAAGGTCAAGAGATACTTGATACTTCTTCAATATACCGTTTACAACGTCGTAAACTTTTTTGTATTTATCTCCTATCGGTCCCAAGATAATTCTTTCCTTAACTTGCTCTTTACCATCTTTGTATTCACCAAATACTAAATCTATACTCCAACCATCACCCTTTGGATAACACTCAAGGTGAGTTCCAGCATAAGCATGTATAGGCATAGGTTTTCCAGATATATCTTCTCTTACCGATAAAGTAATATAAACACCTCCATTATGACCAAGTTTCATTGGATCTTGGGGTTGGGGTTTACCAGATTTAGTTCTATCATACCAAAACATTTCACCAAAATTCATTACCAAATCTCCGAAAATAAATTTACTCTTAGAATTAAATAATTTTTGCAAATTAGGTCCATAACCAGTTGATAAAGATTCTTTGATATATTCGGAAAAATTAGTAATAATCATAATGTTTAGGTTTTTTTGTATATATAATTTTTCATTTTTTGATTAATGATTTTAACCGTTCAACCACCTCTAAATCCTTGTCAGTAATACCCCCCACATCATGAGTAGTGATTTCAATCATTACACTCTTTCCTTCTAAAGAAAATAAATCGGGATGGTGATCCAACTCCGTAAATACATCACAAGATTTTTTTACAAATTCAACAGCCTCATAAATATCTTTGAAATCGAATTGTTGTTTCAACTTTTCATTTCTTTTGAATTTTTCAATCTTTACCATGTTTTATATATATTTTTATATACAAGACATTTAATTTCTTTAAAACCCCAAAGTAATTTGGGGTTTGTTTTTTTATTTTGTATCTTTACTAAATGAAATCCTTATTACTCTTTTTGTTTGTCTCCTTCTCTGCAGTTGGACAAAACCCTAATACACTCTTGTTGAAAAAAGATTCTACAAAGATTGATTTACATTTACCAAAAATAGAAAAACTCAATACCACTTCCCACTTACTGTTTGCATCTGGTGTGGTTTCTACAATGATTATTTATAATCTAAATCAAAAATCACCTATCATGTTTGGAGTCCCACTGGGTCTGTGTCTCGGTGGAATGTCAACTCATATTTATATGTCTCACATCGAATCCAAATATAAATCAAATCAATAATTCTACACTATAATTAATATGGATTTATCTAAACACTCACTCCACCATTGCGATAACCTGTGGTTTCTAAATCACTATAAATATACTTTAAAAGGAAAAGTACAACTAATCTCAATTGACCCACCCTATAATACGGGAAAGAAAATGGGTAAATATAAAGACTCATTCAATGGCATTCAAGCTTGGTTGGAATTTCTCAAACCAAGATTACTTATCTCTAAAGAACTTCTTACAGATGATGGTCTTATCTTTATTAATATCAATGATAAAAATAGCCCTTATTTAAGAATCTTATGTGATGAAATATTCGGTTATGATAATCATGTAAGTACAATTGTATGGCAATGCAAATACACCGTTAGTAATGATAAAAAAGGAATTTCCACTCAAACCGAATCAATTCTAGTTTATTGTAAGAATCCTAAAAAGATACAAATTAATAACGATGAACTAGATGCAGAGTATTCTAAAATCTATAAAAATTGGGATGGGGATCCTAGAGGTCCTTGGAGAAAAGGTGTCCAACTATTCAAAAAGAAAACTAAAAAGGTTTATACAGTGACAAGTCCCACTGGTGTTAGTTGGACTAAAGGTTGGAATTACTCTGAAGAAGAATGGTATAATACCCTTGTAAAACAAAACCTGATTTATTGGGGTGAGAAAGGAGATAAATGTCCAACTAAAAAAACCTTTCTAGGTAACTCTAAAGGAAAGGGAATCAGAAACCTTTGGTTAGGTGAAGAAGTTGGTTATACCCAAGATGGTACAAAAGATTTGGAAACTATCCTAAATATAGAAGCTAGTTTTCTTTATCCAAAACCAGTTAAATTGATTAAAAGGATTTTACAAATTGCCAGTAAACCTGATTCGATTGTTTTAGATTACTTTGCAGGTAGTGGAACCTTGGGACAAGCTGTAATTGAATTTAATAGGGAATTTGGTGGTGATAGAAAGTTTATACTAGTTCAGAATAATGAATCTAATATCTGTGAAACTATCACCAAACCAAGAATAGAAAAGATTTTAGAAACAGGAGAGTCGTTTGAATTTATCAATCATTATTGAAATTCAAACACTCTAAAATGATTGACTCTTGTCTTTCAAGTAATGTATCATCTAGATTGAAATTATTAACTGGACTTGTAAAGTAAGTTCTTTTACTCAATCTGTTTTGTAGACTCAAAGGACAATATTTAAACTTCTGTTGAAGAATCACTTGTAAATCAGATCTATAAAGAGAACTCAATTCTTCAAATATTCTATCGAACCCATTAAGATTTGTAGGACAACTTAAAATGTAAAAAGGAATCGGTTTATTATTATCTAAACACCATTTGAATATTTTAACAGCATCACCGATAGACCTTTCTAAAAAACATTTATCCACATAATGCCCTTTATCTTCTTCTACAATTAAAATCTCACCATCACGGTAAACAATCAAATCTGGATTCATATTACCAAATACACCTCTTTTCTTTAGTGGTGTCAAACCAAATGATTTATAATATTCTTTCCTCATCTTCTCATACTGATCACCGACAATATCTTTGCCTGCTTTTTCTTTTTCAACCCTCCAACGAGTGAAAGTTGGTTGATAAAAATGATCATTGAAAAGTTGTTTGAATTGGTTTGACATAGTGATACAAAGATAATATTTATTTATCAATTAAAAAATTATATTTAATATATATTTGACAAATCTTCAATTACTATGCAACACTTAAAAAGATACAAAGCATTTTTAATCACCGAACAATCTAATAGTACATTAGTACCCCAAGAACTTTATGGTATCATTGAACAAATAGAAGCAAGGTACTCTCTGATGTCAAAGACAGTTATCGAAAATCCTAATGACCCAAAGGACAAAATAAAAGTTCCGTACATTGTCGGTGCAGATTATGATGGAAATAAAATTGAAACAGAATTCAAACAATATATTAAAGATACCATCGGATTAGATAATTGGTTTAAAATGCCTGAAAACTTAAGATGTCAAATCTATGCTTATTGTTTTCAATCAGATTCAGGTAGAGATGGTATTTATAAACAAAAATGGATAGCAGGATTGAATCAAGCAATTAGCGGTGACAAGGATAGATTAAAAATAGTTTTAAAAGCACAAAAAGATAATAAAGGAAACACAATCGCTTTGGATAAAAAACAAAGTGATGATCATATGAAGAAACCAGAAGTAGAAAAGGCAATTAATAATATAAAGGATGCTTGTAAGGACGGTAGGATAAAAAACATTTACGATGAATATTTAAAAATTCTTGATGAACAATATCTAAAATCAGATTTTGATGATAACTATTATTACATTTGGAAAATGAGACCTATATCAATTGATAAACTTTTGAAGGGTGAGGCACAAGACACAGTATTTAAAGAATGGAAAGAAGCATGTAAAAAAACTTTTACCGTCTCTGGTATTGACTTTACATTCCCAGAACAATCGATATCTAAAAAAGGAACTAACACAGGAAAATCTGAGACTATTCCAGCAGAATCTTCTTCTACTAGTTCTACAACTACTAAACCTACTACTACAACTACTAACCAACCTTCTACTAACCAATCATCATCTGTAAGTCCATCTACTACTAAAATAACTATTCCAACAGGTCAGGATTTGAAAGTCAAAGATGTTTATAATTTGAAAGTTGGTGACGTTTTAGTTGGTACAAGGATGACTGGTGTAAAAAATGATGTCGAAGAAGGTCTGTGTGAGTTAAAGGTTCTTCAAACCCCTGATTCGAAAGCAAGAGAAGGTTCATTCGATGTTAAAATGAATGGTCAAACCCAAGGATTATATTTGTCTTGGGTACCAGATAATTTAGATAATCCACTTGTTTTAAAGGGTAATACAGAAACAGGTCATTTTGTTAATCTTAAAATCAAAACCTCTACCACTAACCAATCTTCCAAACAAAATAATAATAAAGAAGTTGAAATAAACACTACTAGTCTTAAATATTTACGTGAGAAATTGAGGGAAACATTCCTAGATAAAAGTGGAAATCCTAAAGGAATAACTATCGACCTAGATAGTGTTGAATTTACTATTGATAAAACAAAGGGTGGTGATTGTAATCTATCATATAAACCAGGTGAAACCGAAATTCAAAACATATCATTGGTTTATGATTCCGATTCCAATAGGTTGAATAAAAGGTTTGAAGAATCTAAAACCAAAAATCCAAATTCAAATTACATTGAAAAAGGAGAAGGTGTGAGAGTAGAAAAAGATGATCAAGGAAATGATACAAACTTCTTTTGGAAACTAACCATAATCACACCGAAGTGATTGAATAAGTAAATTACCCATAGTATATCCAATAATCGAATAAATTATTAATATATAATCAAACCTTAATTTTATCAATGAAAAAACTTTACAAATTCGAAAACTTCATCAATGAACAAGTTAAACAAACTGATGATGATAAAATATTGACTCTACCAGAAGTAAATATCCAAGGTAGGAAATTCAATAAAGAAAGAAATCCAGAGTTTGATAATATCGAATATTCTACCCAAAATACATTAGCTGATTTACCATCTACAATCAAACCATTCGAAGAAGGTGGTGAATTATATAAATCAATCATCTTTCAACCTACTAAAATGAATAAAGGAATGAAAGCAATTGTTACAAGTTATAAAAATAGATTAAGGATTTTTGTTTTCAAAAAAGATGATAAAGATTTGGGGACACAAATCGAATCTATTTTGAAAAATTCTGGTTTATCCAACATTTATCCAAGTGAAGGAACTAACTATATAATAATCGGAGGTAATTATAAAGATAGTAGACAAGCTATCAAAGCATTAGCTACCTTAAGTGATACATTTGATTTCAATACGTGTGAAATGAAATAACAAAAAAAAACTTATCAAATCGATAAGTTTTTTTTTATCCTTTAATCCTCTTTTCTTTTACCAGTCGTATGACTAATTAAAGCTTTTAATAATTGTTTGTATTTAGTTACATTAAACTTCTTTAAGTTACCAAATGCTTTACCAACAAAAAGATTGAAATCTTCTCTATCCCCAAAAGCACCATTATAAGAGCTACCCTTTTCCCAAAGCTTCTTCTTTACATCCTTCACATCTTCATCTTTATGACTGTACATATCAGAAATTAAACTTCTTAATTGACGGACTTTGGTTTTATCTCCATTGGATTGAGATTTAACTAAAGTAACAAAACCTTTTAGGACAGAATCCAATTCTTCCATAGTTACTTTAGATTCTTTAGCTTCAAATAATTCAAATTGTAATAAGTGTTTCATAAGTTATATATAAAAAAGAGGTAAAATAATTCACCTCTTTTTTTACTACACCATCTTTCAATTAAACTTATTAATAGAGAGCATAAGGATCATCATTTGCACGCTGTGATCGAGACCTTATACCAGGATCCATTTCGCGTTTACGAGCTGCTAGTTTCCTATCATATAAGAATTTACCAGTACTATCTTTTGTTGTTACACCAGTTCTTCCCATCTTTGATCTATCTTGAACTTTAAGTTTATTCATATAAAATAGGTAAAGTTGTTTTAATGATGCTTCATTGGGTAAGGTTAGTTTCTGTGGAGGACCACCATCGAAAGAAAATCCATAAACTCTAGCTTTATAACATTGCCAGAAATTCATTAACGTTTCTGCAAACATCTTATTAGCAGTTTCTTTATCAGTCATACCAGTAATGTTTGGATCTCCACCATAACATTTAGCACCGAATTTTTCAATCTCGGGGAATCTCTTATAACTCGCAATTATTTTATCAACTGTATTTGGTGTTAAAAATGGCACATCAATAGTTTCTCTCTTTTTGAAAATACTCTTTATCTTATTGACTACTCCTTTTTTAGGAGGAGCTGGCATTTTTTCACCTTTCTTTTCCCACTCTACTACCATTGGATTTATTAAATTATAACACTCCGCTACAAAAGCTTCATAGGTATTTTCATCACCCTTTATCGAACTATCAGAAACTCTCTCTTTCCCAGCATTATTTTCATCATCTTTAGTCTCATCAGAATCTTCACCTTTACTCTTTGGTTCTTCTTCTTTATTTACTATTTGTTGAACAACTTGCTTTAACTCAACCGCAGCTTGTTTTGGTTCGGAATAATCAATAGAACTCATTTTAGTAGGAATCGGACTTAATTCCAATTGCTCTTTGTACTTCCTACTCACAGTAGATAAGAATATGTAAGTACCAATACCAAATTTACCATCAGCAAATTTATCTAAAGTCAATGGTCCTTTCGGTGGAGTTATTTTTTTCCTATAATCATTTAAATGTGATTCTATTGTTCCTTCACCAAACTTCATATCCTTCTGTGTCCATAACCACTCTTGTAAATCTTTAACACTATTAAACTCTTTCTTTGCAACTTTATCCTGTAAATTCTTTACCATTTCCCAAGATGGTTCAATCATAGATTTATCTAAACCCAGTGTAGCACGATCACCTTTATCTGCTATTCCAAAAAAAGCTTTATCATTCTTAAACCAATCAGGAACTTCTAATTTCTTCGGTTGTTCTGGTTTTTCTTCACCTTCTTGTGCTTTTGGATCTGCTGGTGGTCCTAATTCCTCGTTCAAGGAAATGAAAAATTTACGATAGTTGGATAAGTGTTTCATGAGTAAAATTTTTTTATATAAACCTATATATAAAAAAAGGGGGTGAAATTAATTTACCCCCTTTTTTATACATTAACTTCATCTGATTTTTGTTTATTCATTACTACTTCATTATTATGTTTACAAATCTCATCTATATTAATTATCAAACCATCTTTTGTTATTTCAGAGTATTGAGCCAATAAATAACCGAAATCAGTAATAGGTGTATCACCTTTATAAATAAAAAGGAATTCAACCCTATCTTTCTTTTCTTTTTTATCATCCCAAAAATCATCACCCCAAAACTCGGTATTTACACGAACCTTAATCTTTGTTTTATTGTTAATTGGAATCAAGGCAAATCCAGTAATAGTTTCTTCTCCATACCAAGTTAATTTAGTCATAGGTGTTAATTTATTAAGTGAAAAATCAAATAAGAACTTTAATTCCCTAGATTGCAATTTCTTGAAAAACTTATCAATAAAACCTTGTGGAGTTTCAATCGGATTTAAACCAAGGGTTTTTCTTATAACTTGTAACCTAGCATAATTCTCAGTACCTTGTTCTACATAAGTATTACTTGATGTATAATCGTCACCTGTTTTATCAACCTTACTCACACCATCACACTTATGGTCACTTCCATAAATCGTTTTCTCTCCTAATTTCTTTAATTGGAAATCTATTAAATGTCCGATTTCATGAGTCAAAACTTTTTGGATAAATTCATCACTCTGTAAATTTCCATCAACAAAGTAATGAATATGATTACTCCCATCATCGAAAACAAAAGCCGTTGCTCCTTTGGAACTTGTCCAGCCTTTCTGTAATGGTTCAGTTATTCCAATGATTATCACATTATAAATAACCTTTTTAATCTGATCTAAACTCTTAGGATTCTTTAACTTTTTTTGTGTGTCTGGTTTTGATAACCAATCAATATAATACT
>Ga0315903_10003119_pt1 | contig 23360 bp, 43 predicted proteins | sample LakEriMetagenome_7_FD_203524 | JGI IMG/M metagenome (GOLD analysis project Ga0315903, IMG submission 203524) | Freshwater fungal communities from buoy surface, Lake Erie, Ohio, United States - Buoy 2 MA119 | ecosystem: Environmental > Aquatic > Freshwater > Lake | place: USA: Lake Erie, Ohio... | reverse complement strand
CGCTTAGCAGCTGCAACTTGGCCAAAAGGCATTAATCCAGTGGTGCACTATTCAGAATCAAAGGCGTTACACGAAAACAATACCAAGATCAAAGTGCAAGCGCATTCAGACTATATCAGAGAACTGCCAAATCTATACGGTGTGGATGCAGACATCATGATCGAAGCCAAACAGAAAGAGCTAACGTTACTTGATATCAAGTCTAAGCAATAACCACAGATTTTATATACACGATATTGAAAAGTATTAGTATATTTACATAAACAATAGAAGTTATGAATATCAAGAAGACAATTGCAAAGTGGTTTAATATCACCGAAGAAGACGTCAAAGCAAACGACTACTGTCATCCAAAGAAATTCGGTGAATCCAGATCCGTAGAGTACCAAATGGACGGATTAGCCAAGACATTCTGTAAAGTAACTGAGTGGTCTAATGGTGAAGGATTAGATATTAGCTTTGAAACAGAAGACAATGTCAAGTTAGGAACTTGGAAGAACAAGAGAATAGAACTTCACACTGACGAGTTAGAAACATTTTTTTATTGCTTAAACGATCTAGGATACTTTAAAAATTAATAGGTAGTGAAGATTCTCCTAAAGATATTAGAATGGATAGGAATGATAATAGCACTTCCTCTAGTATTCCTGTTCAGTGTCCACGGAATGGCCATAGGAATAGGCATAGCATTCATACTAATATCTGATGATGCGGAACAAATGGAACCATCAGAGTTGGCAGGCAAAGTAGGAGCACTAGCTCTACTCGTAACGCTAATAGGATTTATAATAAAGAAAGTAAAAAACAAGTAGTTATGAAAGCAAAAACAGCGGTAGAGTGGCTATGGAATGAAATAGATAACATAATACCATACCAAGATATTAACACAGCACAACAATTTAATGGATTGCTTGAACAAGCCATGGAAATGGAGAAGGATCAAATAGAGGAAGCGTTCGAGCTCGGTCAGTTAAACGAGAACTCCTATCAACACACGGGAAGAAGGATACACAAGGACAAGAAAGAGTACTACGAGAAGAGCTACTCAAACTCCAAACTGTGTCACTACAGCGGACTACCTTCCGTTAACTCTTACGAAGGCAACGACAAAACGTTCAAACAAAAAAGCAAGTGGACCAAGGTAAACAAAATAAGCCAATGAAACTTTCCATAGAAGAACAGACATTCCTACTCAAAGCCATGCAAGAGGTCAAGGAACACAAGCAACGAGAGGTAGAGGAGATCAAACAGGAACTCGATAGGATCAACAAGAAGCTCGAGGAACTAAACAAGCCTAAACTCGGTTACGGAGTATACAACGACATGACAAAGAAGGAGTCAAATGAACACAAGTAACAAAAAGAAAAGGGAGATACACGTAGGAGATAAACACGAGATCGTAATGCAACCCGCTTACAACGTGATAATAAAGGATCACATAACCCTATACCTTGGAGATCTGCCAAACGAGTACATACTGTTACCGATAGAGATAAAGGCCGACTTCAACAACATACCGCAGGAGTATCACGAGACCTTCCTTCAAATCATGTCGGCCAGGTATTCCGGATCCGTAAGATACACAGGAAGCGGTGAAAAACCCTTCCAAAAATCCTTCAAGTTAAAACGCAAGTGGTACCACTTCATAAACCTATTTAGATAAAAATAAAGTTATGAAAAAGAAAAGTAAGATCACCATTCACGACTTCGAGGGCGTGGGATTCTTTATAACGATGCTATTCGTATCGATAGTGATACCATTGGCGCTAATGACCGTGGCGTCCATGCTAGTGAAAGCGTGCACCAATTAAAACGATCCCGATAACCCGATAGACGCGTATATACACAAGAATGCAGATACACACCATTTGGCTAGGATCCGAGATACCGGTGAGGTACTACAGTAACATCGATAGGTTCAGATCCCTAAACCCAGGCTTCCAACACACGCATTGGCGACAGGAAGACGTGAACAACATAATAAAAGACTACGGACTAAAGAATCTTTACGACTCGATGCCGAGCTTCATTACCAAGTTCAACTTGGCCAAGTACGTCGTACTAGACAGGTTCGGAGGAGTGTTCACGGACCTAGACATAACTTGGAGGGTGTCCTTCTCGCAGATAGCCAAGGACCAAGGATTCGATCAAGCGGACTTGATATTGACACATCCGGCGCCTACCAAGCACTACCACATAAACAACCAGCTTTACTACCTGTTGGACGATCCGTTCATGATCTCGAGACCGAACCTGTTCATGAAGTGCATCAATTTCAGGTTAACCAGAACGCTAAGAATAGACCCAAAAACCAATACCACTCACAAGGCAGAGCCGATAGGACCGTTTCTATTGACCGAGTGGATCTACGCCCACAACGTGAGATACAGAGCTTTCAGCCAACCGGGATTCTTGGACAAGAACGGATACTACGGTTACCACGAGCAGTTGGACCTTTGGAACAAATAGAATTAACCGAAAACGTATCCTTTTCTGTTTAAAGGGATTGCTATACATTTACATAAACAACCAAACAATGCATTTTCCAGAGAACCTAAAGTACACCAAAGAACACGAGTGGATCCTAATCGAAGGAGACCAAGCGACCGTAGGCATAACAGAGTTCGCTCAGTCCGAGCTAGGAGACATCATATACGTCGAGCTACCTCAGCCAGGCAAGGAGGTAAAGAAGGACGACGTCTTCGGAACGGTAGAGGCGGTCAAGACGGTATCGGACCTGTTCATGCCCGTATCGGGAAAGGTGCTAGAGACCAACAAACAGTTGGACCAAACCCCCGAACTAGTGAACGAGGATCCCTACGGCCAAGCGTGGATGATAAAGATAGAGCTATCGGACCCGAGCCAGTTAAACGACTTGTTGACACAGGAGGAATACAGAAACATAGTAGGATACTAAAACGACAGACATGAAAATAAAGATTCAAATCTTGGAAGGCTTCTACACCACTATATGGAAGGAGCCAATCGAAATCGAAACGGACGACTATCCCCAGCTAGAGGGCATGACAAAGGAGGAAGCAATAGAGTACGTAAGCAAGAACCCTCACAACCTTCAGCTACACCAAGAGGGACTAGACATGGAGTGGAGTCTTTACGACGAGCTCATGGACCAGGACACAGAGCTAAGAAAGGAAAAGAACTACGAGACAGACATAATCGAGTGGAGACCGTAAAAACCAAACAGAAATGTACCAAGACCCAGAAAATCCAAAGGAATACGCAAGGACCCTAACAGACGCCTTAAGACAGGCAGCAGTAGAAGCCCAAGAGAGGGATCTAGACACGGAACTACTAGAGTATTGGTGCCAGGAGGTAGAGAAGCTTTGCAGACAGAGGTACAAGGAGTACGTCAAGGGAACCAGTAACAGCCACAAGCTATCGGACAAAGAGATGTTCGAGTGCTTGACCAACGCGAGCATGAGACAGACTTCCGAGGCCTTAGAAAGCTTGGTCGAGAAGGGAGTCGTAAAGATGTCGGTGAACGACAAGGGAGAGATACTATACAGAAGAGCAGAAGAAAACAATTGATATGACAGACAAGGAGACCCAAAAGAGATTGATAACCGAGATCATGAACGAGGATGCAGAAGACGGATTATACAAGGAAGAGACAGCAGTAGAATGGTTGATCAAGAGATACCACGACCACGGAACCCTATACTACGAGGACATGACCAAAGCCAAAGAGATGGAGAAGGAACAGCAGAACCAGTCCCACGTAGAAGGTTACAGAAAGGCAATGAATGACGCAAACGAATACCTAAAACAGGAATTCAATAAATTTTATAAGTAAAACTATGGCACAACAGACAGCAATAGAATGGTTATACGACCAGCTTTACGGAACACCTCGTACCCTATGGGAAGACCAGATCACAAAGATATTCGAACAAGCCAAAGAGATGGAGAAGAGGCAGATAATGAAGGCAGTGTACGATTCTATGGGAACCAACTTTGATCCAAACATGGGCAGGGCAGAACAGTACTACAACGAAACCTATAAGAAATAATATGGCACAACAGACAGCGGTAGAATTCATAGAAGAAGGAATAAAAGCAAGACAAAAACATTGGCAAGATCAATACCAGCAAGGCTATCAACGTGCACTCAGCGACATAATGTCATACATTGAAGAAGCCAAACAAACAGAGAAAGAGCAGATAAAGAAAGCATTCGCCGATGGACAAGAAACACCCATAAACAATCCTACCACACCACACTACAGTAACGAAGAGTATTACAACGACACCTATAAAAAATAAAAGTTATGGCACAACAGACAGCAGTTCAGATGCTAATAGAATACGTAAAGAAACAGGGATTCGATTTGGAATACGAAATGGAGATGTCTTTCCTAGACCACGAGAAAGAGCAGATAGTAGAGGCTTGGGATTTGAGCAGAAGGGACATCGATTATCCCGCAGACGGGGAACAGTACTATGACAAGATATACAAGCAACCAGAAGAACCCAAACCAAGACCAGAGGCCTATTACGCAGGATGGTTAGGACTATTCGAAAACAGAACAGACGTAAAACTAGGAAACAAATAAACTATGAGAATCAAAATCAAGTCCAAGACTCCAAAGCTAGGAGAACGCAGAAACAAAATCAAGTTCGCTTGGCTACCGGTAAGAGCAAAGAAAACAGAAGGGTGCGGAGAAGAGTACCTAGTTTGGCTAGAGTGGTACGTCCAAAAACAGGAGTACATGGACGAGATGCTGCCAACCGGAGAGTGGAAGGTCGTGGGATGGAAGAACAAGGGAAACCTAATTTAAAAACAAACAGGGATGCACATAAAAATAAAGACCAACGACATAGAGCTAGAGTACAGGGACATCAACGATTCTTTAGAGGAGATCACAAAGATCAAGATCCTAGAGATCGTATCAGCGGTAAGAAAGATGCCAACGGTGTCAGCATACGACGCATTAGGAGTACCCAATTCAGGAACATCAGACGGTCTAAGATGCACGTACTGCGGAGCAAACCAACTAGTAAGACCAAACGTTATGTGTACAGGAAAGTGCGACAACAAGGCAATGACACAATTCATAGACTAAAAGACATGACACCAAAAGAAACAAAAGAGGGAGTACTAGTTCTAAGCGAGAGCACACTGGGAACCATAGTAGAACACTCGTTATTAATAACAAGCCAGAAGTACAAACTGCTACTCGCAATCCAAAAGCAACCAAAGCAAGCGATATACTTCAAGGACCAAGAGATAACACCGGAGAAACTAATAGAAATCTTAGAGAACACAGAAATCCCTCAAGAGGAGATAGAAAAGCTGTGATCACAACAAGCTAAAGAGGGAGAATATTTATACAGAAGCAAAGTATAAAATGAAACTAACAAGGATACTAGAAACGGTACTAGCAGAGATAGGAGAAAACACAGGAGCTCCTTACAAATGGAAAAGAACCTCATCAACCCTAAAGGGATACGATCCAAAAAACCCAGAAGTGGCATCCGACAGGGAATACAAATTCACAGCAGAGGAAGACAAAGTAAACTACGTAGTAGATATACAGCAGTACCTAACCAAAAAGAACTTTATAAAATACAAGATAAACTTCGGAATAATCACCAAAGGATCCTACGGCTGGCAAAACTACGACGCGACTAGCAAGACAGGCAAGACGGGAAACCTAAGAAGGGTAATGGCAACCGTAATGGAAATAGTGGACAAAGAGATTGTAAACGATCCTTACAAAGAAAATTACGGACAGGTAATAAACATCTCGCCTTCAAAATCCAACAAACAAGACATGAGAAGATCCAACCTTTACATGGCCTACATAAAACAAAACATGCCATCAAACGCTAAAGTAAAGGTAAACAAAGCAGGAGACATCGAGGTCGTGTTAACTCCGCAAAAGACAAAGTGATAGCGGCAATCCCCTCTATGACACCTTGTCAAAGAAAACGGTGGTAAATTGACCTTGGACCGAGTGTGTTGAAAAACCCTTAAACAGCGATGAAAGATGGGCCCAAGTGTACCAAATCCCAAGGGATGGATTCTCGCAAGAAAAAATATATTTTCTGGGCAGACTGTAAATCCAAAGAAAAAAATATAAAAATAAAGTGAAAAAAGCTATCAACCGAGAAGATAAGCAACAATACAGAATCAAATAGGTTGTATATTTACCTTATAACAATTAAACATCTTAAACAGAGGTTATGAACAACAACAGACCAGAGAGCTACACTAAGCTCACCTACATCCAGAAGGCAGCGCGCGTTAACCGCAAACTCCGCACTGGCGACATCACACGTGTTGCTGAGGCAACCGGTTACTCAACAACCCACGTATCTGACGTAATCTCAGGTCGTAGGTTCAACGATTCGATCTTGAACAAGGCGTACGACATGACACGCGGTCGTATCTCTAACGCTGTCAAGCTCGACTCTATCCTCGGCTAATCGAGCCCCAGAGGAAAAATGGTAACAAACAAGGGAGGTCTCTACCTCCCTTTTCTTTTATTTCAGATATTTATTGCTGGTAAGAGCGACATTCCCTGTATCCGCTGGACGGATCGCTAATAGGGACGAAGAGGCAGACTACCAACCAAATAAAGGTCCCTACATAACTGATTGATTCCCAATGGATGACAACCCTAGCTCCCCGCTGAGGGTATTGTGGTTTATGCAGGTCCGGATCCCCGGATTAGACGGTTTTCAGCCCAGGAGCCCAGGATTAGATAAACTAAAAACTTTGGAAAATACTTGCCAAATGCTTTACCATGTCACCAGAAAGGGGTAATTTTACCCTGTTACCAAATCAATAGAGCATGACACTGAAATTGACCACCGCAGAGCACGTACTAGCCAACCACATATACGCCTTCGCCGTTAAGTTCGAGAAGCTCAGCCACGAACAGGCTGTAGAACGGGCCATGGCCAAGATCCAGCAGAAGAGAGAGCTGGCCAAGAAGATCAAATCAAAGCACTAAAAATAAGAGTATGATAAACATCGCTTGTCACGTAGATAACCGCTGGTACTGGGGAATAGAAAGTGCCGCTATGACTTTCACTAGTCCTGCAGGTGGTTACGTAAGAGTGGACAAACGCAAGCTAGGTGCGTTAACCGAAGACCAATGTAACCTCGTTTGGGATTTGTATGAGAGAGCTGCTGCATCGGACTCCGCAATACACGATCAGCAGATAGAGTTAACTCTCGACGAGATGAAGGAGTTGGTTAAGATTGGCAAAGTCGCAGGATCAGTATACATTAAAAAATCTAAATAACAGTTATGAAGACATTCAACCAAGTAGCAGTATCGTTTTCAGAGAGAGTAACCATCTTCGTATCCGCAACCCGATCCTACGCGTCCCTCGCAAAAGCGGTCGGTATCGTTAACACGAACCTGTACGGTTCCGACGCCTTCGAAGAGGACAGGATCGAATTCAATCCGGTCCACACGCCCACAGGAGATCTCAGTCACTTCGAGCTCACAGGCACCCCGCTCGACTTCTTCCAGATCGGCGTCAGGTACGGAGAGATCGAGGAGAAGAAGAACGTCGGTCGGATCGACTGGTCCGCCTGACCCAGAAAATAAATTTTTCCAGATCACCAGAATTCAGTATATTTACATAAACCAAAAATAAAAGTTATGAATACAGCAGCTACAGCACCGACTTCGACCTTCAACACCAGCAGAATCCTTACGCTCGAGGAGGCCATTGCAAAGGCTCCAGCGATCGCGGCTACAAGACCCGCAGACCACATCAACCTCAACAGGTACAAGTTTACCCCTACCACGGAGGTCATCAGCCACATGAACGACCTTGGCTTCGTACTGACAGACGCCAAACAGTCGGCTACCAAGCTCGACCTTAGGCGCGACTATGGTACCCACATCGTTACCTTCCAGCACCCTGAGCTCAGCATCAAGGGATCCGACGGTAAGCTCGAGGCCAAGCCAACTGTGGTACTGTTGAACAGCCACGACGGTGTGACCCCAATCAAGTTCGAAATGGGTATGTTCCGCCTAGTCTGCTCCAACGGTCTGATGATCAAGGACCAAGACTTCGGTGGATTCAGAGAGCGCCACACCAAGATGGACTTCAACGCCGTCAAGAGCCTGATAAGCGAGAAGATCGAAGGGATGTCAAAGGTAGTAGAGAAGATAAGCAGGTGGAACGGAGTAGAGATGTCAGCGGGTCAGAGGATAGCCTTCGCAACAGAGGCCTTGGCAATGCGACTCTCCTCGGACAGACAGGCAGAAGACTACGAGATCAACGAGATCCTGTCAAGCCGCAGGAGAGAGGACGACTCAAACACCCTCTGGCACGTGTTCAACAGGGTCCAAGAGAACCTGATCAAGGGAGGTTTCCAAATGAACAACAGGACCGCTAGGCCGATCACCAACCCGATCCAAGACATGACCCTCAACCAAGGGCTGTGGTCCATCGCGGAAGCCTACGCCAACTAGTAGCGCGCTGGCAGGAGTCTAGCGTACAGCAAGCGCTGCGCTAGCTCCCAGCCAAAGCGATAGTTTTCGGAGCCAGGAAGGGCCCAGGGCCGGGCCCCTGTGCTTTGGCCCTTCTCCAACACCCAGGAAAATTTCACCAAACCTAAACTATATTTACAAATTTACAATGGAAAACAAAGACGCATCTATCGACCTCACAATGTTCGCCATAAGCATCAAATCGTTGCGAAGCAGACTCAACGCCTACGACTTCGAGGACCTGTTGGAACTTCTCATGGAGGCCAACGACAAGGGGAAGCTTGACCAGTTCATCGCTCAAATCGAATCCGAACACTCGCAAGGCTCCGACCTGGCCACAAGTATTAGCAACGCGTACTACGACGTGCTCGTGGACCAGGGGGAAAAAGATCCGATCCACTAAAAAGTAAATACGTATACCGAAACCGAAAGTTTCGCCAACTCGCAAAAACGTTGTAAATTTCAAAAAAGAACAGATATGAAAACAGTTAACCTAGAGAGGGTATTCATGGCCCTAGCGTTCGTCTTCGCCCTAGTTTCAGCGATCGCAAGTTTCGATCAGGGATTCTACGCCTATGCCTGGCAGCTGATCACCTGCGTGTGGATCCTGACGAACTGGATCAAGACAGAAAGAATCGAATCACTAAACAAAAACAAATAAGATGCAGTACGCAATCCTCAGCGCGTCTAACGCGCAAGACCTACAGGCCCAAGTCAACCAAAGGCTACCCAAGGGCTGGCAGCTCTACGGTAACCCTTTCACCGAAAAGGGAGTCTACTACCAGGCCATGATCTACACGGCCAGCTAAAAGCAAATCTACCTGACGCACCCGGTTTGACTGGGTAAAAAGCAAAAACTCTTTAAATAGAAACACTATGAAGTCTTTTTCTTCTATCCTGGTTAAACTGGTGCTGCTCGGGCTGATCCTTAGCCCTTTCCTCTGTCTGTATTGGTTCCTAACGGACCCCGTTAGCTGTATCACCAATCTTATCGGGGCCTGGCTGTGGTTCATCGTTGTGATACTGCCGCTGACGCTGCTGATCGTGATACTCTGGGGCGTGTTTAGTCTGGTTAGGTCCATATTCTCTGACGTCTTAAACCTTTTCAAGTGATGGCCTACGTTTCTCTGTTCCTGCAATCGTTTATCGTCGGCGTCATGATTAGGATCGCCGTTAACGACACTTTTGGAAGAAGGGACAGGAATTAAGTATATACGTGTATAGGGCCCCATCTGGGGGAATTTTCGAATTCTTGAGATATTTATAACCATAAAATAAATTAGAATGCAAGATAACTTCGATTTGAAAGGCTACCTTAGGAACGGCAACAAGCTGTTGAACGAGAACTTGGGTAGTTACATCAACCTTACGCCCATAAACGAATTAGAGGGACAGAAGCCTCCTTTTGGAATGCCTGAGACGGACCAAGAGAATCCTTGGATGGAAGAGGTCGACGGTACAGATGCCTATAGCATGGGTCTTTGGAAGTGTTATTACGACTATCCTGGAATTTTGGTATGGTCCTACGATGACGTTCCTTTCGACCAATTGGTAGTGTACGCCACTCCGGGTTGGGACGCTGACGGCACCACTCCTGTACAGGTTGACGTGGACGGCGTTACCAAGGACATGACAGAAGTTGACGGATCAAGGTTCGCTTCGTTCCAAGAGTACGCTCAGGCCATGAAAGTTGTGCTTGACGCTGTCGAAGAAGAGTACGTGACCAAGCAAGGCGTGAAAGAGAAAGAAGACCTTGGAGGTTGGGACGGTGACGGTAAGCACAATCAGTACGACGGAGAATACGACGGACACGCAGGTCCTGCTATCACTAGCGAGCTAGAAAAGCCGGAGAAGATCTATCAAGACGACGAGGAAGATGACTCTGCAAACATGTCGAATATTGACATGATGTACAGTCTTTTCGAACTTCAACTACAAAAATTGGTACATGAGATAATAGATGAAGGATTCGAGCCGGATGATGCCGCTCAGTTCCTAAGAGATTATGCTGATCATCTAGATAAAGGAGGATTTTAATCATGGATAATTTCAATTACGAAAGCTACATGAGGGACAATCCCCTTCTTAAAGAGGATCAGAGTCCCAAAAAACAAATCGTCGCAAAGGACAAAGCTGAATGGTGGAGATTGGTAAGACAAGATCTTAATAACTGGAATGCCAAGAGTCACCCTGACGATCAGATGGATATCCAAGATTGGATAGGTGAGGTGGGTCCAAAAATTCACGGATGGATTGCGTTTAGAGACAGGGATGGAGATTGGGACGCATCTCTAACAGGATACGAAGACGATGAAGAAGAGTACGATGACGATTATTAATTAAAGAAGCAATGAGCGAGTTCAATTACATACAGTACGTTAACGACAATCCCCTGATGAAGGAAACCTCTGGCTACGGTAACTATACCCAACCAGATACCATGCTCGAAACCGAGGACGGACCTTTGGGACCTGATGAAGAATTGATGCAAGAGCAGGGTAACCCTAAGGTTGACGAGTTCGTTGACAAGATACGTGAGCTGACGCAAAAAATGGCTAGGAGTCTCAACGACAACGATCTAGAGTACCTAAAAACGAAACTACAAAAGTGGGCCGATTCGGGCTTTCAAGCTACGAGTCTATAGGTTAGAAAATAAGAATAACACTAAAAGGGCCCCTACTGAAAAGATAGGGGTTTTTTATTGAAATTATTTTCGTATATTTACATCCTATCAGGTCCCTTAGCTCAGTTGGTTAGAGCATCTGACTCATAATCAGGGGGTCCATGGTTCAAGCCCATGAGGGACCACACTAACAAAAATTTGTACAATAACAAAACTTATGTTAGTATACAAAAAAATGTTAGCATATCGCGAGGTGGACTGGAGATGGTTCCAGCTCGGTCTCATAAGCCGAATGACACGGGTTCGAATCCCGTCCTCGCAACAAAAGGACTTTAATGATCGAAGTACAAGATCGAAGTAGGTTAGTCCCACCTACACAAGCCACCTTAGCTCAACTTGGTAGAGCATCTGATTTGTACTCAGAGGGTTGTGGGTTCGATTCCTACAGGTGGCTCCAAGCTCCTTTGGCGGAATTGGTAGACGCGCTAGACTTAGGATCTAGTATCGTAAGATGTAAGAGTTCGAGTCTCTTAGGGAGCACAAAAAAAGCCTTACCGAAAACATATACTGTATCGGATTCAACAAAAAGGCTTACATTTGTATAGATACAAAAACAAACAATCGTTATGAAAAAAGCAATGCTTATCTTCGCGGCCTCTTTGACTTTGGCTGCATGTGGTGGAAGTGCAGAACAAACTTCTACTACCGACACCTTTGTGGTGCCAGGACCGGATTCTTCGCAGATTTTGCCGGCACTTACTGACTCTGCTAAGGCCGACACAGTTTCTCTGAAATCGGACGAGGAATTGGGTGGATCAGGTGGCGTTTTTGGAAATCCTGCTAGGCAGCCCCAAAAGTAACCTAATCTCAGGGATGTCGAGGGAAACGCTCGGAAAGGATACCGTTGAAACTCCTTTTGCTATAAAATCAAAAATCTAATATATGCAAGTAATGTGCGTTCAAGGACACGAAGGCGTTTTGGAAGAAGGCAATATTTATACTGTGTCTAGTATTACTAGCCATGGTAATTTTTTGCTTCACGAGGTAGAGGTTCCAGAGGGTTATACATCGTTCAGCGCTTCAAGGTTTGTGACCTTGCAATCTGATGACGATTTGACTTCTGAAATGGAAGAAGCTTTTTGGGCAGAACAACCACCAGCTGAATACAACGCATAGCTCTTTAAAATATGGGGATAACATGGTATCGATCCGAATGACGAGATAATACCGCATGCAGGCATTTGAGTATACTGCCTTAAAAGATACTAAACAATAACTGACGAAATGTCAACTATGACCTTCGAAGATCTTATGGACTTCGTTGGCACCGACTACGCTGTAGCAGCCTAGTTAGCGAGGGGCAGCTGATAGCCTAGCAACAGAACAGCACTTATGGCATTCCTGTTTGGGCCATGTAATCAAACTGGTGGTGGACCCCGACCTATACGGTTGGCCTCTTACGGTGCAGATTAGAATCGTACCAGCTTACGAAATGACCCATTGGGCTAACGTAAGACGAAAGCTAATTAGTACTAAGCATGTGAGAAGTTGGTGTTATTAAAGCTTTCGGAGACGTGGGTTCGAATCCCACTATCTCCACCAATTTAGTTCCGTAATCAAACCCTAAGTATATGAAAACAGTTTTGTTGTCTCTATTGTTAATGTGTTCTGTGTTTTGTTATTCGCAAAACGGAGGACAAGGAAACGAAAACAATGTTTTGAGAATTGAGTATGCGGGATACAGTAATGGTAACCACATCTTCAAAATCATCAACAAAGTCAATTGCGATCTAGGTATTAAGATCGATAAGATGGGAACAACTTCTTCCCAAATAATGACTCCTCTTCAAGAGACGGTCGTTCTAGTCACAGCTCCACAATCCCCTCAAATTACACTCAAAGCAAAGAGAGAATCAGGAGCCAATTGTAGGCAAAATCCAGACAATGGTTGGGTAGAGTTGCAGTCTTTCATCGTTTTACCAATTACTTTTGGAGGCATAACAGCAACCAAGATCGGTCCAAACCTTATCAAGCTCACGTTCGATGTAGAAGAGGATCACACGATCACGAACTACGGTATTATGCTCAGTCCTGACGGAAAGAATTTCAAGAGGATTCACGTACTGTTTCCAAACGGAATCGTGCCTTACGGTTCAACAGGTCACAAAAAATATTCTGTGCTTATTAAATTCTAACCCATGAAATACATATTTTTATTCCTTCTGTTTTTTATCTCCTGTACCAAACAGGAACAAGTGCAACCCCAATCAGAGGTTTCTCAACCCGTATTGATTCAAATAGAAGCCGTACATTCGGACGGAAATATTGTGCTCTCTCCAGTAGTGGTGGCTAGGTAATCGATATTTATTATTGATCCCTCCCTGTTTAATTAGTTACGACTTTTTGTAACCAATAAAAACAGACCATGAAAAAGCCCGTCCTCGTATTTGCAGGATTGATCGTACTGCTTCTCGCCACTTGCACAAAAGAAAACACATCCACCAAATTAGTCAATACTAAACCCGAGATTTGCGATTTTGGTCCTCTAAACAATAATCCTTTCCAAACAAGAGAGGAGTTCGAAATGGCGAGAAGCGGAGGAGGAAGCACAAAACTAAGAGATTCTGATAGGGACGGCGTTGCCGATATAAATGATAACTGTCCTAAAACAAAGAATACGGATCAGAAAGATACCGATGGAGATAAGATAGGAGACGCTTGTGATCCTTATCCTTACGGTAACGAGCCATCTTTAGCGTCAGTGTTATTGCTTGATTTTGATGGGTACACATTACCAACTAACAACTCTTGGTATAACGTTACAACACCTTACTACTGTCAGCCAAGCGGTCTGTATCCCGATCAGATACAAGCTATTCTAGATAGCGTTAAGAAGGATTTTGCAAAATACAACATTACAGTTACTACTGATGAGAATGTTTATTTAGCCGCCAATCAGTACAAGAGAATGAGAGTGGTAATTACTACCTCAAGCGAAATATATCCAGGCGTGGCCGGCATCGCTTACGTGGGCTCAATGTTTGGAGGTGCTCCCGAATGCTTTGTGTTCTCAAACACGATGTCTTTTAACGCATTAAGAATTAGATTAGCCGCTTCTCACGAATCGGGTCATACAGTAGGACTTCTTCATCAGGCGCAATGGGACGCAAATTGCAATCTTATCTATACTTATAAGCCTTGCGATTTTAACGGAACCGGTCCAATCATGGGTTCCATTGGAGCGAGCTGCTTACCTTTGTGGTGGATAGGTCCCACTCCAAACGCGTGTACTAATATTCAAGACGACAACGCAATACTCATATCGAATCTCGGATTGAAGTAAACACTAGGAAGATATATTTTACAGGCAAGACAAAACTTCTTATATTTACCTAAACAATCAGTTATGATATACGCAATTTGGATCGTAAGCATTATTTATTGCATCGTTAAGATGTACAGATCCTATATCAAAAAAGGAATAGATCCCATTTACGCTACTCCTGGTCTAGAAACTCTCGCCATCTTGGTGATGGCTCCAGTGTTGATGGCAGTTGACGCTAGCCTCACATGGGTTAGGAAGTTCAAAGAGTACAGGGAAGACAAGCAAGACAAAGTATTTTAATATTGTAAGGTGGTGAAAGAAGGATATCTCAGTTATAACTTTGGCAGACACACCCACTCGTCTCGTGGGCGCTGAAATCGAAACAGATGTTTGGATATGGGTTGACCACAAAGCCGGCTATTTTGTCCAACATCGAATCGCAGCGTGGAGGTTCGAATCCTCCCCTTACAGCGCGACTGAACACGTGCCGACTCACAAAATGGTTGAAGTCCTGCTAGCAACAGGAGGCAGTAACCTAGGCTAAAGGTAACAACCATTTTAATTTATTAGCCCGCAGGCCACGGGATCGAAAACTCAGGAACGCCTCTCTAATTGCCTTGAGATAGTATCGAAAAGGATTACGAAGCGCACCCGCCCTCTAGATCGTTAGCTAGCGGTGTAAAGCAATCCCACTGGAGAATAGGATTGCAAAAAGGTTGATTGGAATGCATTAATCAGCAGGGGACTTGTAAACCCCATTGCTAGACAATGACAAACACAGGTCAGAACTGATGCAATATGCTGAATTAATATACCGGTTAGAAATGCCAATCGTAAAAGCAGGTGTCCACGCACCCATCTCCTGCTTTCCTAAAACTTTGACACGCACGGCAACCGAAATCACACCGGTCCATGATTAGGCAATGCTAACGAACACACAGAGTACCTCACGATGCGTAGGTAAGTCTCAAGCTCTGTTGACTGCCGGGAAAGATCGGCTCCTTAGTCAGGTGGCGGAATTGGTAAAGCCATGGCTGGTGAAATACAGTAACCAGAGTGAAGAATAAAAAGAGTTCTTGCAGGTTCGAATCCTGTCCTGACTACTATTTATTGTTATGAAACTGGACTATAAAAAAGTCGGTATAGGATTGTTGATCCTTGCCGTATTGACTGTAACTATCGTATCTTTGACTAACGACGACAGAGAAGAATACTTCAATCAGATAGAACTTCCCACAAACAATTCTGTTGTCAATTCTTTGGATCGTCTTCACTACTATGACACTATATTGGCCGTAGGATTGGACGCAGCAGGCATAAACGGAGTGACTGTCGTGATAAACGATCTGACAGATGCTGCTAAGAATCAATTCAGCGGAGAGTTAAAAGCTCACATCAGAAAGTTCAACGGCGTGTATTATCTGTTCTCTGGATCTTTGAGTAGGGCAGAAGCGATACAAGTTATGGCTCACGAAATAGTACACATTCAGCAGTACGAATCGGGTAAGTTGGTCTACGAGAACGAACAAATGATTTGGGACGGAGAAGACTACACATTTGCTTTGGAAGACGAATACGAAAAGAGACCCTGGGAAAGGGATGCTTTTGATAAACAGAACTCTGTGGAAGCTTCTATCTTAGGCATATTATACTAAGAAAATAAATTTCTCCGTTATTATTTATTGGTGTACATTTACCTAAATAAAAGTTATGTACAAGTTACCAACCTCCCCCTACAACACTAGGCAAGAAGAGTATCGAGAGGATCCTTGGAAGATGCTCATGATTTGCTTTATGCTCAATCAGACCAGCCACAAACAGGTAGACCAGATCAGACACGAATTCTTCGAAAGGTTTCCTACAGCAGAGTCATTGTTTTTGGCTGAGGATTCAGAAATATCTTCCATGATCAAGATCCTTGGTTTTTACAACAAGCGAGCCAAACAGTGGAAGAAGTTTTGCATGCAGTGGATAGAGTTGGTTAGAAAGTACGAAACTACCCAAATCCCTCTTTTTGAACTAGAGAAATTGCACGGAATCGGCAAGTATGCGCTAGACTCTTGGAAAGTGTTTCAATTATACCAGTACGATACGCAAGTCGAGGATCACGTTCTTAACTGGTACGTGGATTGGGCAAGGGCAGAAATGGAGCGAGAGAAACGAGAGTCTTCTCCTTGGCAACCGATGCTTGTGTACTATCTGCACTACGTAGACGAGAGGCACATCATAAACAACTGGAACGTGTGTAGGGATTATACGTGTTGCGTTATGGCAAGGACTCAGTTAGAAGCCATAGAGAAGGTAAAAGCGATCGCGGCAAAACAACCAGGTCACAAGAACATCAAGATCATGGGATTCGGTCACGCTAAGGAAGAGTGGGTAAACGAGGACGGTCCGTTGGTCAGCGACGAGAGCTTCTATAAGAACGCAGTTAACGCAGTTTTTGAACGTATAAAAGCTAGAAATTTATCAGCTCAAGATATTTATAAAGGACAGGAAAAACAAAAATACAGTTTCGAATGACAACACGACCGTCTTCAAAGTGGATACAACCCACAAGGTACTACGAAGAATTTTTACACTACTACAATTTAGCAAAAAGACAGCAGGAACTCTGCAACTTGGGAGTCGAGAAGCACGCAACTTGCGGCATTCCTGACGACCTAATGTGTCACGTTGAACTTTACGATGTGGTAGAAAGGAAGTACGCAGGATTCTCTCAAATCGTCAACGACGTTTTCTACGGTTGGTCAGAAGATCATCCTTATTGGAAAAAGATGGAGCAGGGTCTCTGCTTCAAACAGAGGGAAACCATCGCCAAGAACTGGACAGGTAAACGCGATGTGTTTGAACTCAAAGAGTGGATCTACCTGTTCCTATTTCACAGGCTTACAGGATCCGCAATCAATTACGCAACCAAACCCTCTGGCTATCACAACACACTTCTGTTTCAGATGCACGAAGCGGATAATATACCTCAGATGGTGGATATCATCAAGGGAGCATGGAGACCGTTCTACACGTCTATCGGTTACCAGTTCCCTAGCTTTCCTAAGCCACAGGGTAAGTACAAGCGTGGAGGAGATTATTTCCTTTGCGAATTCGTTCCTCAGCTGGCCGAAGACGTTGCAAACTTCTTGGAGCAGGGAGGTAAGAAAGATTTGAGGGAAGTAGGCGATTTCATGTTCAAGTGGAACAAGGATCACGGACTTAGAGCTTTCAAGTTTCAGTACGCAGCATTCATCGCTGACATTGCTGACTGGTTCCCTGATTTTGTTAATCGTGAGAGCGTGTTCTATTACGGTACAAATGCCAAAGAGTGTATCAGTTACCTAGCGAAGAAGTCAACCAGAATGGATGAAGAGACTTTCTTGGATTCTGTTATGCAGAAAGTGTACGAAGATACGGGCGGTGTACCTTACAACATGGAGGACGTTGCGTGTGACTTCATCAGGTGGGTAGAGAATTACGTAAAACCTGGTTCAGATTACGATCACCTAGATTTCGATCACGTGTGGAACAGTTCGTCTATCAAAGATCACCCGTACGGAAGACAGAGGGCAATGCTTGATCTTAACCTGATCCCTTCATTTAACGGTATCAAAGAGCATCCTTCGGACGACAAGATCATCAAGTCTGTAGGCATGACCGAAGACCAATACAAAGAGAAGGTAAAAATACTTTACAACCTATAAACAAAACACTGTGCACATTTAGACCGAAACACTGTGCACATTTCAACTAAAACACTTTACACATTATGAGCCAAATACTTTACAATAATACGTGCAAAGTAGAATTTAAGGGTAAAAAACCCAAGGACTCGTGGATGAAGGACTGGCCGCTTGAAGACAGGATAGAAAAGTTCTTCGAGTTCTGTCAGAAATTCGACGATCGCCAGGATCCACTGCTCAAGGACGAATATCAAATCTTCTCTCACAGGCTACACTGGCACGAACACCCGTTCTGTGAATTCATGCAGAAGGTAACAGACAATCACGAGCGCATGTTTCTTACCTTAGTGTTCAGCTTTACCAACGAACACTGGGGAACATTTACAAAACTTTTAAACGAAGGTATCAGTGCAACAAAAGAACACTTTATCGAAAACAGACACGCTAGAAACGATCTTTTCCAGATCTACTACCCTAAGGGAACTAACGTTAAACAGTGGATTTTGGACGGTCCACTTCGAGCCGCTTCTGACTTGCGTGCTTTACTTGACGACGTAGAAGTTAGGGGTCGAAGAAGGTACACGATGATGGAGTTTGCTAAGTTACTCGAAGCTTACTTCAAAGAGAGACAGGGATTCAGGAGTCCGTTGTATCCTTGCAAAAACACCGCTCGTTACGTAGCGATGTCCTACCCTCACCTGGTTGATCCTGAGTCAGTGTTGTTCGGTGGTACGGGACACTTCGATGGTCTACACCAGATATTCGGTGGACAGAACCTGAACGGAAAGGTGCAGTACAAGATAGACGAGAACGGACAGTTTTTGCCAGAGAACAAGCACGCAGAATCTTGGCTCAATCAGATGGCAACCCTAGTCAATCACCCTTCTAATCCTATGACGAGTCAGAAGTACTTGAACGTAGAAGACAAAACATGTTTCTTTTGGAAACACATAGCTATATCACATGGAGAAAAGAGACCAACCAAAAACATCCCTTATACTTGGATATTTGATTCTAAATTTAATCTTAGTAATCATCCTGACTTCATTGACAGGATTGTTGAGAGAGAATTGATGTACTAATAGATCTAAGATTTTATCTTATCCAGCAGTCTCGGGTGTGTCCTGGGACTGTTCTGGTATCTGGCCTGTATCCTTACGGAACCACTTACCCTGAATGTTCTCGTTGTAGGACGGTACGTGCAGCACCTCGTACTTCATTTGGTAGTAAACTTCGTAGTAGCTCATCTCCTTCTTAGTGAAACACGGTCTGAGTACTCGCCTCTCGAACTTGCTCTTGTCCGTTAGGTCCTCCAATAGGGTCTTGGAACTACCGTAGTAGCTTTGCCAATTGCTTTCTTTAACTTATTTCTTTTTCTTTGGAATTTTTCCTGGCTTGATCCACTCTGCGATCTGTTTCTTAGTGAGCGTCTTTGTGAGAGTGTTGTGTAGAATCTTTTTGCCTACGTAGATCTTACCGTTCTCCTTGTTCTGTATGAGATAAACGAAACCTACGCAGTTTTCTGGGAAGTCTGATAACTGCTTCATTTCTTTGTTTTCGTACAACCAATTCATTAAAACCTTTAGTATAAATATTAGCTATCCCACTTTATAACGAAGGTCATGTCTGTATTTGATGGAATTGGATATGGAGTGGAAAGCTTCCCTACAACTAAAAGTTCGTTCTGATCGTTGTATAGTCCTACAGTCGTTGCGTAAGGTCTAAAATCTGATCCTGTTATGAAGTCTATGTATTGACCGTTGGATCCTGATATGGTTGCGCTTGGATTCTGAGTATAATTAAAGTCGTTCTCATTAACATGACACCTAACCTCGTTTTGATATATCGTAGTTTGAGCTTGGAAAGACATCGTGTATGGAGAGTAGGCTATTGGCATATTACGGTATTAAAGCGTTAATATAATTTTGATCCGTAATTACTATAACTCCTTGAGAATATAATATATTTCCTACGTGAGTATTAGAATTTTTTGAATCAATAACGTTTCCGTTTCCATCGTCTATTAATCGATATCCACTTCCCGTAATCAAAAAAGAAGTTCTAGAAATTTGTTCTCCGAATACAGTCCTAGGAATAGCTACGACCGTTATCTGAGCGTTAGATTCTGTTGGAAAATATCGATAATCTAAGTCTAAGGTGCCAGAAGCGGCAGTTGATTGGGGAGAAGAATTCCAAAAACTAGAACTAAAAAGAACAGATCCTGTGATGTACTCTTGGTAGTATAACTGTTTTACTAGCACGTAATTTAAAGACGTAACGCCGCTAGAAGCGTATGTTGAATTCACTCCTCTATTTACTGTGATTCCTTTGGAAGTAAACGACGCGCTAGGATAACTCGTAGAGTACTTGAGCAGAATCGGAGTTGTAGAAATTTCTGAACGTTTTATCGTATTCTGTCCGCGACTCATCTGCTATTTTATTTTACCAATCTAGTTTTACCCTTATCAGCGCTTCTTTCGTGAAATCTTTTACTAACGGTTTGGAAAGCTTGGCTACTGCCAAAAGTTCGTTGTTGTTATTATACATTCCAACAGTTGTTATGTAAGTCTGTGGACTGTTGATAAAGTTAGAATATATCATTTCTCCGCTTGATCCGGATACGAAGGAAGGATTCGTAGAGTAGTTATACCCAGCGTTAGGAATCCTTACGAATACGTAGTCAGAAGAGATAGTCTCTTGAGAGTTCAATTGGAAACTAGCACCGTCTTTTATTGCTGTAAATAGCTGAACGTTGTTATAACTTGCGCTATTATTATTAGTTCCGTTTACGCTTCCTGAATAAAGAGAGATTGCTACTCCACCGTTTGCAGAAGGAAGAGCTAACGCTCTTGGATTCAAAACTATTGCTCCGATATCTGGCAAGAAAAGACCGTAAGATCCTGAAGCTGTGTAACCTTTTTGAGGAGCTCCTGACACCAAAGGAGTACCTGCGGCAGATCCGTTGGATCCTGAAATGACTTGATACACTCTACCACCGTCTACATAAGATACTATAGATACGTCCTTAGAATTATCCGTTAAGCGTATTGTGTTACTTCCGTAAGTTAGTGTCAAATTAAAAGTTCCCAAAAAGAGACTTTCTTTGTATCTATTTCTGTCTATTGCTAAAACAAATAGATCACTAGAACCAGTGTTGCCTGTTCCGAAGTTAAAGTTGCTCTCTGCATCTCCAAAGATTATGTTTCTGTATTGACCGAAATTTATCCTAGTTGGAGTATTCTGAGTAACTAGCGGATTCAAAGGCCCTGATCCTGATCCGTTGATCTGTCCGTAAGCGATAGAGAATTGAATCGCAGAGTTCGTCTGACTTACGTCTGCATTGTATACGTCTAGATAATACGCGTTATTTGTTGAAGCGGTGAAAAACGTTGATAGCGTAGGTATGTTAGTACTCCACGCAGGCGCAGTTACTGAGTCAGAAGATATTACGAAGTCTGTTGGTGCTAGTGCTGTAAATGACATGTTTAGTTAATATTATCGGTTAACTTTTGTGATTTGAACTGGTACAGAAATCCTTGCTCCTGAATCTCTACCTACAACAACCAAAGTTGTGTAAAGCGTTGAGTTAGAACCGAACAACGTATTGATTGTAGTAGCAGTGATGTTTATTGTAGTACCTACAACAGTCTTACTAACGTTAGTTCCAACAGTTGTGGTTGAGTTAAGGGCGGCCGCCTCAGGAGTGTTAATTCCAACACCGTTGAAAGCAGCCGTAGTTCTAACGTCTCCGATTGTTGCTACGTATCCAGAAGCTTCGAAAGTAGAAGTGGCTCCGAGATAGTTCAAGGTCTGAGGAGTTATAGATAGAGAAGCTCCCTGCTTCAATGTAATGCTTGTGTATCCAACGCTGATCACAGGAATCTTGGCAGTTCCGCGAGGAAGGGTGATCAACTTATACTTCATGATCTCTTGATCGTCGGGATAAGCTTGCAATATCGGCATAGCTTCTATCGCCTCTCCGTAGAAAGCAGATCCAGAAGGATGATAAGGATTGTAGAGTGTGTAATCGATCTCGTCGTCTGACAAAGAGAATTGGGTTATTTGAAAAGAACCGTCGTTCCTTGAAAGAAGCTCCCTACCTTTTTTTGTTAGGATAGCGTCTACAATTACAGATGTGCTACTTAAATATGACATGAGTTAAAAATTGCGTTGTTTATAAATAAATATCTTTCTTTTGACTTTTTAAAATTTAAGGACTTGGTGGCAAAAGATTTTGTGCTCTCAAAGCTTTAACGGTATTACCTGCGTTCTCTTTTACTGTTGCGTCTATGTATTGAGGAAACAACAATCCTTCTTCTATAATAGTTGAGTCCTTTGGATTATACCTCAACATCACGTTCGTTTCGTCAGGAACGTGTTTCCAAACGATGTATCTACAAGCTCTGTATGGTGCACCGGTTACAGGATCTATAGGAACACCAGATCCAGATGAAAATAGTGCGGCGTTAACAGGTTCGCTCATGTTAACTAGCAATCTAGATCCAGTAGGACTATTTGAAGTGCTATCCAAATATCGAATACTTTTTACTGTGTATTCAAATCTTTCATTCCATCCCAAAGAAAGAGAATTGTAAAATGACACCTTATCTCCTGGTTCCAAAATAAAGGGTGTAATTACAGGATCCAATCCTGATGCGCTCCAATAGGTATCAGAGGGCGAATTAAATATCAGATTATCTTGGTAGTTAGCGAATATGTGATCGAACACTAGTTCGTTGGATTGAGAAAGATAATAAAGACAACTCTTAGATCCCGTTACTGCTGTTAAATAGCTTGTGTAAGAGAAGGCGCTTCCTCCGTCTCCTCCACCTCCAAGAGTGGCGATTGACAACAAAGTCACCCCACAATCCGCGGGTACTGACGAAGGCCAGTGATTTCCTGAGGCTGAGCTCCATCCGTTTCCATTTCCTGTAGAAGGAAATCCAAAAATACTATTATATGCAGTAGATCCAGTAAAGCTTCCACTAAGTATGGTTACGATAGACGTAGGTAGAAATCTTTCGCAAGTTTGTGTATTCAGATTTAAACTCGGTCTTATTGTTAAATCTACTCCGTAAGGCAGTGGACTACTTGGTCCAATGTAAGAAGCTGAAAAATAAAAATCGTAGTCGCTCGTTCCAGATCCAAAATCGTTTTCGTAAACCCAATATTCCACAGTATAGTTAGAAAGCTGCAAATAAGGATCCGAGGGATTAGGTGTAACTCCACCACCTCCGGCTATATATATGATCGTTTCT
>Ga0315903_10003117_pt1 | contig 23363 bp, 19 predicted proteins | sample LakEriMetagenome_7_FD_203524 | JGI IMG/M metagenome (GOLD analysis project Ga0315903, IMG submission 203524) | Freshwater fungal communities from buoy surface, Lake Erie, Ohio, United States - Buoy 2 MA119 | ecosystem: Environmental > Aquatic > Freshwater > Lake | place: USA: Lake Erie, Ohio... | reverse complement strand
AAGCCAATCAACTCAATCGCTACGGGCAGAGCAAAATCGCTCCGCCAGCGAAAAAGTCTGGTGCGATTCAACTGACGCTTTTTCAATGGCAGGAAAACGAAATCGTCGACGAGATCAAATCGCTCGATTTGGCCTCGATGACCCCGCTTCAAGCTCTGCAATTGTTAGAATCTATGCAAAGACGGGCCGCATCGATCCAGTGATATCGATTGGTTCGTGATTCGTAAGTGGTTCCGTGGGACTGCTTCGAATGCGTCGGACGATCGGGTTCCATGGAAGAACTCGATGACACAGGGATCTCTCTGCTTCCGTTTGGAATGTTTCTAACCATGCTCGTGGTCTCAGACTCCGTGGGGTTCACGTCGGACTCGCCTTGAACGTACGACATGACTGCTGCCTTTCCGGTAGTACGAGAGGGTCGGCCACCACAGACGATGCGGTTTTCGGAGTTCTATACACGGCCTGGTTGTACCCCTGTGAACGCTTCGCCAGAACGGTCGCCCGTTCAAACGCATCACTCGGGGCCAAAGTTGATGGCTAATCTCTACTTTGTACGACTCTTTCATTCGCTACTTTCCAACGACTTTGCAGACGCTCCGTATTCGTACTCGGCATCGCCGCAGTTCAAACAGCCATCGAGTACGAGTACCGCTTCACTGAGTACCGTCCGCCGCGGCGGACTGAGTACGAGTACGACAAAATCCGAGGCGAGGCATGAGCGCATGCTTTGTAGCTGCAAGTTACGCCTCCGCCGGGACGAGCCCGACGGTAGGCTTACCCAGCGCCCATCGAGCTCTTCTTGGCCTCCGTCGGCTTCATGCCGTCGGGGCATCTTCTTGGCCTCCGTCGGCTTCATGCCGTCGGGGCATCTTCTTGGCCTCCGTCGGCTTCATGCCGGCGGGGCATCTTCTTGGCCTCCGTCGGCTTCATGCCGTCGGGGCCAAGGTTTGCAGCTACAGAGGCCATGTTGCGGGTCTGTTTTTTTCCGCCGCAAGGCGGCGGAAGAGAACAACGGGCTGGGGCAGATCGCACGAACGTTTCGGATTGACCGAGTGCGATGAGGGGGCTTTAGGCACGACGTGGACTTCGCGCGTAACAAACCGTGCGGTGACCACTGAGCCTTCGCCACCTGCGATCGGTGGGCAGTCGTCGATGGCAGTGACTAACGCTAGCCCGGAGGCTTCCAGTTCAGGAACATTTAGCGGCAGCATCCGGCCAGCGCAAAGGCCGCTTTCCAATATCCACGAGCGTGGCCGGATGATCTCGGCGTCGACGATGCCGCTATCGCTTCGTTCGACGGTGATCGACACCTTGGCCCAAGTGGCTTGGTCGGGCTCAGGCTGCGGGTCGACCTCGAAGCGGTTGGGGTTCTTGGTCGGAACGCGCGATCCGATCGGCACCGATTCGATGGGGACTTGAAGTTCCGTGTGCGTCGCTACCGTTGCGTAGCGCTCGGGTGCGAGCCATGGTGTCTCTTGGGATGGCTCGTCGAGCCAGCTTGGGTCCGACCAAAGTGAATCCGTTGAGGTTAATTGGCCTGGGAGACTTGATACTGTGACGAAGGTTCCTTCGATGAAGCAGCCACCACGGAGATTCACTGCCGAAAAGCCGGGATCTGTGCGGGAGATCGACTTCCTTTGCGTCTTTGCGCCTTTGCATCTTTGCGTTTATTTCTTCCAAACAGCCTTACGCGCGGTCACCACCCTTACCCCCCAACCCCCTGCCGCCAGCGGGCGAGGGGGAACCGCGTTTCTATCGCGATGCTGCGTACGAGAAGAAGCCTGAACCATGTGGTGCACCGAAGGCAGGTGTTCGGAGGAGATCAATTCTCTGAGGACTGCGGTTGGATTTATTTTAGAACCAGCAGCAGATCGCCGGCTTCGACTTGGCTTCCGGAGTCGACCAGGAGTTGTGCGATTTGTCCATCGCGTTCGGCGTTGATGACGGTTTCCATTTTCATCGCTTCGAGGGACAGGAGTTTTTGGCCTTTGGTGACATGGGTACCTGGGGTGATGACGACACCGATGACCATTCCTGGCATGGCAGCGGCCACGTGGGTTGGGTCGGCCGGATCGGCTTTGATGCGTTTTGCGGCTTTGGTTTCGATCGATTTGTCGACGACTTCGACTTCGCGCGGTTGTCCGTTGAGTTCGAAGAAGACGGTTCGGACGCCGTCTGGCCGAGGTTCCCCGACGGCTAGGAACTTGATGATCAATCGTTTTCCGGGTTCGATATCGACGGAGAATTCTTCACCGATGCAGGGGCCATAGAAGAAGATTGGGGTCGGCAGCAGGGAGACATCGCCGTAGGTTTGGAGGTGGGTAAGGTATTCGTCGAAGACCTTTGGGTACAGGGCGCTGGTGATGGTCTCTTGCATCGAGACGGTGCGAGCGAATTTGTTTTGTAGTTCGCTGGCCGTCGCATCGAGGTCGTGATCAGGAAGGATTTCGCCTGGTCGTTTTTTGACTTCGGGGTTGTTTCTCAGGATGGCATGTTTGACGTTTTCGGGGAAGCCGCCTGGGGGTTGTCCCATCATTCCGCCGACGAGATCAAGGACCGAGGCGGGGAAGGACAGTTCGCGTGTTTGGCTGGTGATGTCCGCGACGTTGAGGTTGTTTGCGACCATGAACAGGGCTAGGTCGCCGACGGCTTTGCTCGTGGGGGTCACTTTGACGATATCGCCTAGGAGTTGGTTTGCCTCGGCGTACATTTTGCAGACGTGGTCCCAGCGGTTGGCAAGTCCGAGGGCTTTGGCTTGTTGGAAGAGGTTGGTGTATTGACCACCTGGCATTTCGTGTTGGTAGAGGTCACCACCGGCGACGAGCGATTCGCCTTCGAAGGGTGCGTAGAATTGGCGGACCTCTTTCCAATATTCGGACAGAGCCGTCAGGGCGTCGGTATTGAGTTTGCTTTCGCGGGGTGAATATCGGAGTGCTTCGACGAGGGTATTGAGGTTGACTTGGGATGTCCCACCGGACATGGATGCCAGAGCGCCGTCGGCGACTTCGAGGCCTTGTTCGGCTGCGTTGAGGATCGAGGAGGCTTGGATGCCGGCCGTATCGTGGGTATGGAAGTGGATGGGGATGCCGACGTGTTGTTTGAGTTCGGCGACGAGGACTTTGGCTGCTGCGGGTTTGCACAATCCGGCCATGTCTTTGATGGCCAGCATGTGGGCTCCCATTTTTTCGAGTTGTTTGGCCAGATCGACGTAGTACTTTAGCGAATATTTTTGTCGATTGGGGTTGAGGATATCGCCTGTATAGCAGATGGCAGCTTGGCAGATCATTCCTGACTCGACGACTGCATCGATTGCCACTCGCATGTTTTCGGCCCAATTCAGGGCATCGAAGACTCTGAAGATATCGATACCGGCTTGGGCTGCTTCGTGGACAAAGGTTCGAACGACGTTGTCTGGATAGTTGGTATATCCGACGGCGTTGGAGGCTCTTAGGAGCATTTGAAAGAGGATATTTGGGATGCGTTCGCGGAGATCGGCGAGCCGTTGCCAGGGGCTTTCTTTGAGGAATCGCATCGAGGTATCGAAGGTCGCGCCGCCCCACATTTCCATGGAGAAAAGTTCGGGGGTGAGTTTGGCGTAGGCGTCTGCGATTTTGAGCATATCGAAGGTGCGAACGCGAGTGGCCAGGAGCGATTGGTGGGCATCTCGCATGGTCGTATCGGTCAGCAGGAGTTCTTTGCTGTTGCGGATCGATTGGCAGAAGGGACCGGCTTGGAGTTTGAGGAACTTTTGGCGGTAGCCTTCGGGGATGTTTACGAGGGCCGAGGGTTTGGGTGCAAGGGCCGGTTCGCGTCGGATCTTGGCGTTGGTTTTTTCGACGAGTTTGTTTCCGTTGACGATGGTATCGGCGATGAAGCTCAGGAGTCGTGTAGCGCGATCGCGTCGTTTGGTCAGTTCGAAAAGCTCGGGGGTCTTATCGATCATGCGAGTCGTCGCATCACCGGCTTGGAACGTCGGGTGTCGGATCAGGGAGATCAGGAAGGGGATATTGGTTTTGACGCCACGGATGCGGAATTCTTGCAAGGATCGTTCCATGCGTCTTGCCGCTTCGGTGAGGTTTCGGCCGCGAGTGGTGACTTTGACCAGGAGCGAGTCGTAGAATGGGTTGACGACGGCGCCGCTGAAGGCGCTTCCGGCGTCGAGTCGCACGCCCATGCCGCCGGCGCTGCGGTAGTGGGTGATACGTCCGTAGTCGGGTCGGAACTGGTTGGTTGGGTCTTCGGTCGTCACGCGGCATTGGATGGCTGAGCCGACGACTTGGATTTCTTTCTGATTGGGTAGGCCTTGGGATTCATCGCCTAGTTGGTAGCCGCAGGAGACGAGGATTTGCGAGCGAATCAAATCGATGCCGGTGACTTCTTCGGTCACGGTATGTTCGACTTGGATGCGAGGGTTGACTTCGATGAAGTAGAATTGGTTTGATTCGGTATCGAGTAGGAATTCGACGGTCCCTGCGCAGTGGTAGTTAACTTTTCTGGCGATTGCCAAGGCGGCTTCGTGCAATTCGGCTGCGACGGATTTGCTCAGGTTGGGAGCCGGTGCGATTTCGACAACTTTTTGGTGTCGGCGTTGGACCGAGCAGTCGCGTTCGTGCAGGTGGATGACATTTCCGTGTTGGTCGCCGAGGACTTGGACTTCGAGGTGCCTGGCGCGTCCGACGAGTTTTTCGAGGAAGACTTCGTCGCTTCCGAAGGCGTTTTTCGCTTCGCGTTGGGCTTGTTCGAGATTGCTTGCGAGTTGGTCTTCGGACTCCACGACGCGCATGCCGCGACCGCCGCCCCCTTTGGATGCTTTGAGCATGATGGGGAATTTCATTTTGCGGGCCGTTTGGGTCGCTTCGTCGAGGCTTCGGACGGCGGCTGCGGAGCCCTCGAGGATCGGCACGCCGACTTGTTTTGCGATTTCGCGGGCGGCGACTTTATCGCCGAGCAATTCGAGGGCTTCGTTGCTCGGGCCGATGAACATGATTCCGGCGTTGCGCAGGGCTCGGGCAAACTCGGCATTTTCCGAGAGGAACCCGTAGCCGGGGTGCACCGCATCGATTTTGTTTTCGAGGCACAGTTCGACGATCGCTGGGATATCGAGGTAGGAGCGGATCGGTTCGCCTGGTTTGCCGATGGGGTAGGCTTCGTCGGCTTTGAAGCGGTGGAGGGCGAATCGGTCTTCGTGCGAGTAGATCGCTACGGTACGGATCCCGAGTTCGTGAGCGCTGCGGAAGATACGGATGGCGATTTCGCTGCGGTTGGCAGCAAGGATGCGTCGGATGGGAAGCATAGGGCAAGGGGCTGAAAGTGGGTCAGTGCGCCGGGAGGGTACGGAGAGGGAGAACGCGTCGGACAGGCGGGCGATAGTATAGCGAGAAACCCGATCATTCGCACTCGTCGCTCGATCGATCTAGGGTGGTTTGGCTCTGGACGATTCCCGGAGCGCCTTGCCAGCCGCCGTTGACGGCAAGGTCTTGAGCGTTGAGAAACTCCCCATCACCCAAACTGATAGCCGCAACGAGTTTTGCGACATCTTGGGGAGAGCCCCATCGGTTCAGGAGGGATTCTCGCCGAGCGCGATCGGACCAAGCTTGGGAGGTCCCTTGTCCCCATTGGGTTTGGATCCAGCCTGGGTTGATGCAATTGACGCGGAGTTTTGGAGCGAAGCTTTTGGCGAGGCTTTTTGAAAATGCGCTGACTGCGGCTTTGACAGCGCAGAAGTACTGTCCGCTATCGCCTTCCATCCCTTGGTGGGCTTGATCCCATCCGATATGGATCATCGAGGGGAGGGTTTGATGGGGTGTGTTTTGGCGAAGTTGCCGTTGGGCGACCGTACGGCTCAGGAGCATCATCGCGCGGACATCGAGGTCCCAGAGTTTGGCGAGTTTTTCTTCAAAGGACCAGGATTTCGCTGCGCCGGTAAGGACATCTGTGCCTGCGGCGTGGACCCAGAGGTTGACGTATCCTCTGGAGGCAAAGGCGGCATCGGCAAGTGAATAGAGGCTCTGGTTTTGCGTTAGGTCGGCGACGATGCACAGGGGTTTAGAGCATTGCGAGGCGGTCTCCATGAGTCCGTCGATATTGCTGCGGGTATGGAGGATCAGTTGGCAACCGCGGGATGCAAGTTCGATGGCGATGGCTTGGCCGATCCCACTGGCGGAACCGGTGACCACAGCGACCAGGGGTGGAACGTCCGAGGGCATCGATCAGTCTGAGGCTTCGTTCGGAGGAGGTTCGTAGTTGAATTCTTGCCATTTGATGGCTTGATCCATCGGTTCGATACGAAGCACGAGCAAGCCGTTTTGGAAGACCCGAACCGTGCCGCTCGATTGGCTCACGACGATAGCGATGGCTTTGGTTCGCTGGGAGATGGCCGCAGCGGCCCAGTGTCGAGAGCCGAGTCCTTTGGAGAGTTGTAGGTTTTCGTGGAGGACTTCGATGATTTGTCGGGAGCGTTCGACGACGCCATCGGGAGCGACGATGAAGGCCCCGTCCATTTGGGCGATTTCTTTGATGTCTTCGCGGACTCGGGCGTCGTGGAGATTTCGATGTTTACGGCTGTAACCTTTGAGGGGATCGAAACCGCTATCTTTGCAGTGGGAGAGGACTTTTCGGGTATCGCCCACGACGAAGAGGGCTCCGACTTTGTTTCCTTCTCGGCCTTCTCGCCCGATTTGGACGGCCAGATCGATGACGATTTTGAGGTTGTTCAGCGGGACGGCCGTTTCGAGCCGTTGAAGGTCCCGGCTGGTAAAGCGTCGCATTCTCTCGTCGAGTTTGATGATCGAGATCGAGTCCATGCGATTGGTTTCGAAGCCGCAGTAGACGGCGACGACTTCGCTTTGGCTGGCTAGATGCTCGTCGGCGACGGCTTCGAGCAGGGCGTGTTGGAGACGTTCAAGGAGGGGTGAGTCCTCTTTGTTCAGGGCCAGGGGGATCAGACCGAATCCGGTGGCCGCCTCGAGGTCTTCTTCTCGGTCGGCAGCGACGAGGATACGTTGGATTTCTTGGGGGACGAGTTCGCGGAGCCTTTCCCAATCGGTGGCTCCTTCGAGGAGAAAAAGCAGCGAATCGGCGCCGACGGACACCGCGAGATTTCCGGCGGCTTCGACGACGCTCGAAAATTCCCTGGTGAATTTCTGCGTGTTCATCGGCTTTTTGCGTAAGTCTTTGCGATAGTTGGTTTTAGGACGGTCTCAAAACCAGTGTAGCCCGGGATTTGGATTCGGCAATCCAAACGGCCGGTCCGAGCGGTTTTTGGGGGGATTTAGGTGGGGATTTGATGGGTTTTTAGGTTTGATTTGCTGTTGATTCTAGAGGGCCGATGGCTATACTCTTGGTCCCCTGCGAATGGGAAATTTGGCGGGTTGACCGCGTACATCCTTTATTGTTGGTTTCGGAAAATCGGGTTCAGTCATGGCAAGAGCTTGTGAAGTTTGCGGAAAGTCGCCCCAAGTTGGCAATATGATCGAAACCCGTGGTAAGGCAAAGTACTTGGGTGGTGTTGGTACGAAGATCACCGGGATTACGCGTCGGCGCTTTCTCCCCAATTTGCAAAACATCAAGGCTTCCTTGCCCAGTGGCGAGATCAAGACGATGCGTGTGTGCACCCAGTGCATCCGATCGGGTCGGATTCGCAAAGCGGTTCGCAACAAGCCGTTTTCGCTCCCAACCAATTAGAATCGCTCGTTTGACGGTCGGCATCGAATCGCCCGTATCTACTGGCCCTCATCGAAGACCGGCCTAGAGGATCCGATGGCACTTACTCCTGCAGATATCCAACGGCTTGCGAAATTGGCTAGGTTGGAAGTATCGCAAGATCGGATCCCGGCAATCCAAGCTGACTTGAGTCGGATCCTCGAGTTGTTTGAACTTCTGACCCAGGTCGACACGTCGAATGTCGAACCCTTGGTCCATGCGATCGAGATCAGCGATGTGCTGTGTCCAGACCACGTGGTCGAGTCGCTCAGAGTCCAAGACGTTTTGAGCAACGCTCCGTCCCACGACGAATCGTTCTTCAAAGTTCCACCAGTCTTGGGATAACGATCGTGCGGAGTATTCGATCCTTTCTGAATCTCGATACTCCGGACCTTGCAAAGATCTGGCACTTGCACCATCGAGCTTACGGATCCAAATCCGACTGCACCGTCGTGGCTTGGGACCATGCAGTGCTTGCGAAGCCCTTTTTTCGCAACGAGCAGTTGCTCATGGCCGAGGACTCATCCGAGGGAATGGTCGGGTTTGCGCACTGGGGCAAAAACCCTGAGGCGCAGTGCGTTGGCAAGGACGTAGGGATTTTGCATCGCCTGTGCGTGCGTCCTGGCGAGGATGAGGACGCGATCGCAAGCGAATTGATCGAAGCGAGCTTGCAGGCGATGAAGCTCGAGGGACACGATCGCTGCGTTGGAATCGGGGCCTTTGACGACAGCATCTTCTACATAGGGGTTGCCGATGGAGATGGTTATTTAGGGGTCCATTCCAGCGATGCAAGATTGCTCCGTTGGATGCAAGCCGGTGGTTTCCGACCCGAGCAAGCTACCGAATGTTGGGAGCTAGCTCTATCGAATTTCAAGCCGCCGATGGATCGGACGCAAATCAGCGTCCATCGCAATAGTATTGTCAGCCGTATTCTCGGCCATGGGCATGGAGGCTGGTGGCAGAGCGTGGTCTTTGGGCATTGCGATCTGTCGACGTATCAGCTTGTGTCCAAAACCAAGCCGATGGTCGAGCTGCGGCTTACGATCTGGACCCCGGAGGTTTTCGTTCCTGGTGTGGAGTCTTGGATCGCTCGCATGAGCCTCTCTGCGGTAGGATCGGACTTGTCCAACGACGATCCGCGGATCGAGCAGTGGATCTATTTGATATCGGAATGTTTGCGGCTTTTGCAGACCGAGCGCAAGCAGATGGTTCAGGTCGTGATCGATCCGAACATTCCTCAGCATGTGCAGATCTTGCAGCGATTGGGATTTAAGACCAAGCATCATGGCATGGTCATGTCGCGTGAGTTATCGCAGTTCGAGGACCAGTAGTATTAGCCGATCGATCGATGCGTTCATTTACCACCGGCATGTCGATCATTCCCAGGAGGGCGGATTGAGGCTTGGACTATGGCGCAACGTCGCAGGGAGCATCGCTGATCCCGAGAGCAAAAAGCCGATCTACGAGGTTTTTCGCAAGGCGGGAACTTCGGATTGGCGACAGGCTGCCGATCCATTGTTACCCATCACGGGGCTCGATTCATGGGATCAAGTCCTTGAGGCGATTATTCGCTGATGGGGGTATCGGAACTGACCGGTTTACCCAGGTAAGAGGTGTTATACTTGGGATGTCCGATTTTTGGACTTCAAACACTCGAACCTAGAAAAGGGTTGGTTTCATGGGTAGAATCAAGAATCCGTCTTCGGTTTCGCGACGTGGATTTTTAGGTCGCTCCGGGGCGATCGCCACGAGCCTCATCATGGCTCCTGCTGCAGGATATCGTCGTGTATTGGGTGCCAACGATCGACTCGACATTGGGGCGATCGGTGTGGGAGGGCGCGGTGCGGGAGACTTGGATGCGGTCAGTTCCGAGAACATCGTCGCCCTTTGCGATGTGGACACCACGGTGCTCGATGGCGCCGGTAGTCGCTTTGCAAATGCGAAGAAGTATTTCGATTATCGGGAGTTGCTCGAACAGACCAAGCTCGACGCGGTGGTGATTGGAACCCCGGACCATCATCATGCACCGGCGACGGTCCGCGCGTTGCGCCGTGGGCTTCACGTGTACTGCGAGAAGCCGCTGACTCATACGGTCCAGGAGGCTCGGCTTGTCGCAGCGTTGAGCAAGGAAATGGGAGTCGCGACCCAGATGGGGACTCAGAACCATGAGCATCCGGGTTACTTGAGACTTGTTGAAATTTTGCAAAGCAATACCATCGGTGCGGTTCGTGCGGTGCACGTGATCACCGACCGACCAGGCAAGTGGTGGCCGCAGGGAGTCGCTATGCCGGCCGATCGGCCGAGTGTTCCTGAAAACTTGAAGTGGGACTTGTGGCTTGGACCGGCTCCTTCACGTGACTATCACAGTGCGTTTGCACCGTTTCGTTGGCGCGGATGGTGGGACTATGGATGTGGGGCTATCGGCGATATGGCGATCCATTTGATGGACCCGGCGTTTTGGGGATTGAATCTCAGCGGACCGGTGCGAGTGCGCTCTGAGGGTCCCACTCCCGATGCCCATTGCGCACCGAAGTGGATGCATACGCGATTTGATTTCGCGCAACGAGGTACCATGCCACCGGTCGAGGTCCACTGGTATGAAGGAGAGACGAAGCCCGAGGCGAGTGTCGCACGGGATCTACCGATGAACGGCTCGTTATTCGTCGGAGAACTTGGGAAAATCGCTATCGCACACGATGGTATGCCCAAGATCATTCCTGCAGATCCCTCCGGTGCGATCACTGCTCCGGAACCGTACCTACCTGCATCGCCAGGGCATCATCGCCAATGGATCGATGCGGCCAAAGGTAATGGCAAAACGAGTAGCTCGTTTGACTATGCGGGAGCCTTCACAGAGGTCGTCCTTTTGGGCAATGTAGCTTATCGCACCGGATTGGAGATCGACTACGATCCTTCCCTCGGCCGGGTGACCCAAGTCCAGACGACTGCGGCTACTGCCGCGGGGATCGCCGATAGTGGGCTCGATGTGGCCAATGAGTTGCTTGGGAAAACTTACCGCAAGGGATGGGAGTTACGCTAGGGTGAGCGCCGGCTAGGGGATTTTCGATGAGTTAGAGTCTCTCTGTATCGGTTGCACTCGCCGTTGGTTTTTGTTTTTGAGCGTTGAGCCAAGAGTTGAGGCTGAAGATCGCCAGTGCGATCCAGACGCATTGGAAGCCCAGGAGTCGCCATGTTTGGATCGGTTCACCGTCGAGGAATGCACCGATTGCAAATTGGATCGAAGGTCCGATGTATTGGAGCATTCCCATGGCCACAAGGGGAATGCGTTTGCTTGCTGAGGCAAACAAAAGCAAGGGTATGGTCGTGATCGGGCCACCGAGTGCGAGCAGCCCGAAGGTGCTTGCGGTATAGCTTTCGGACTGGTCGATCCAAGCGTGCGTCAGATAACCGAAGGCGATGGGAGCTAGGATTGCCGTTTCCAACCCGAGTCCTGCGACGGCAGAGAGTTTCGTCTGTTTTTTGACTACTCCGTAGAGAGCAAAGGAGCAGGCAAGGGCCAGAGAGACCCACAAGCGTTCGCTCGACAGGGCGCTGAACAGGAGTCCTACTGCAGCGATTAGGACGGCTAGCCACTGGATCAGGTTGAGTTTTTCATGGAAGAACAGGACCCCGAGCAGTACGCTAAACAGGGGGTTCATGAAGTAACCCAGGCTGCTATCGACGACGGCTTGGTTGAGAACAGCCCAGATGAAGACCAACCAGTTGATGCTGATGAGGACTGCAGCCAGCGCTGCTAGGGCCATTCGTTTTCGGTTGGCGAGTGTTTGACGGATTTCGTCCCATTGGCTCAGTAGGCCGATGCACAGTACGAGAGTTAGCAGGGACCAGAGGATCCGGTGGCCGATAATTTCCACCGGATCTTTGACGTGTTTGAGCAATCTCCAATAGAGAGGGAAAATACCCCAGAGAACAAACGCCGCTAGGGCTTGGAGGTAGTACAAACTATTTCCCCATTTGGTCGGCTAGATGGCCTGCTTGGTAGATCTTTCGCATGGCTTCGAGAACCCCGGCGATGTGGACCGATACCGAGCGGGCTTGTTGATCGGAGTAGTAGAAATCCCCGGGTAGGCTTTCGATGTTTCCGTCGAAGATGATCCCTACCATGGCACCATCGCGAGAGACGACAGGGGATCCGGAGTTGCCCCCGATGATGTCGGCCGTCGAGACGAAGTTGAAGGGAGTATCGGGATTCAGGGAGTCTTTGGCTGCGTGCCAGCTTTTGGGGAGAACCCAGGGGTCTTTTTGGAGGTGAACTTTTTCGTGTTCGAAGGCTCCGCCGAGTTTGGTGTGAGCCGGGATGGCTTTGCCTTTGCTTTGGTATCCCGAAACGGCACCGTAGGAGAGTCGCAGGGTGAAGGTCGCGTCGGGATAAACCGAATCGCCACCGGCGGCGAATTTCGCTTCGGTGACTTTTGCGTAGGCTTGACGTTCTTGTTCATCGATCGCTTCGGTCGCTTCGCGGATTTTGCGGTATTCGGGTTCGAGGCTGCGAAGCAGCACGACCAGCGGATCGGTGGAATTTTTGATCCCCTCGAGGCCTTGTTTGGCTAGTTCTTTGCGTCCTTGTGCGGTGTGGAGTTTGGTTCCAGCGATAATTTCCGCGGCGCGGGTGCGTGGATTTTTTCCGGCCAGGACGGATTGAACCAGGGGGTCGTTGCCTCCACGGTCTTCGACCAATCGAGAGAGTTCATCGGCTAGGAGCGCTCGTTCGAGATCTTCGTAGACGGGGACTTCGGAGAAGAGTTCTTGTTCGAGAGACTGCCGAGCGCTATCTCGGAATTCGCGGAGTCGTTGTGCGCTGGGTTTGGTGTCCTCGGTAGCCATGAGGACGATTTTTTCGGCGAAGCCTGTCAGTTGGGTTCGCAGCGAAGCGGACTTCAGGACCATATCGCGCCGTTTGGATTGCAGATCGCCGATGGTCTCCCAGGCTTTGGCAAGGCCTGCGAGTTTAGGGTCGGCTTGTAGGGTTTTGAAGATGTCTTGTTCGTTCTTGCGTTTTGCTTCGATGAACGATGGGTCTTGGATCCCCGCGAGCATACCGGTGTACGCTTTTCGGGAGTTTTGAACACCGAACAGATCGTCTCTTCCGCGTCGGGTTTGTTCGGGTCCCTCGAGGCCGTATTGCTGCAGGGCGATCTCGCGTCGGCGGAGTAGATTGAGGGTACGAGGAAGAGCTGTATCGCGTTGGAATTCGACGGCATCGGAGGTCAAGATACGTCGGGTGCGTCCAGGGTTTCCGGAAACGAAAACCAGGTCGCCGTCTTTGGCGCCATCGGGATCCATTTTCAGGAAGTGATCGATTTTGGCCGGTTTGCCGTCTTCGTAGACGCGAAACAGGGTCACATCGAGGCAGTACCGGGGGTATTCAAAGTTGTCCGCGTCTCCTCCGAAGAAAGCCGAGGCGGCTTCAGGGGCCCAGACCAATCGAACATCGGTGTATTTCTTGTAGCGGTAAAGATGGTATCGCCCACCGCCGTAGAGCGTGACGACATCGCTTCGCAAACCGGTTTTATCGAGGGACTCTTTTTCGATTTGAGCCATCGTCGCTTGGCGAGCTTTGAAGGCGTCGGCGGGAGCCATGTCAGCTCTGACCGCTTCGTTGACCTTGGCCGTGACATCTTCGATGCTGATGAGTTGATTGAGCTCCAGGTCCGTTGCTGGGATTTCTTCTTGGAGAGATTTTGCCAAGAAGCCGTCTTCGTTGTAGTTGTGTTCGGCCGTCGAGAGTTTGAAGAGAGTGTCTGCTGCGACGTGGTGGTTGGTCAGGACCAAACCGTTGGAGGAGACAAACGAGGCCGAGCCCCCGGAGTTGAATCGAACGCTCGAGAGCATGACGTGGTCGACCCAGGCCTGGGTCGGTTCGAATTGGTACTTTGAGGCGAGTTGTTTTTTGGGTAGTGCATTGAAGAGCCACATTCCTTCGTCGCACTGAGCTGCGGTGGGCACGAGAGATGCGGCGATGGCCACAGCGCACGCGAGGCGTTGGATGAGCTTGGTGGATTTAGGATTGGACGATTGAAGATTGGTTTGGGGCATTGATGGACCTCTTGGAGGAAAACAGATAGATTCAACGAGGATAGAAAGCTTCAGCGCAGACGGTTGCTGAAAACAGGCTTACTGTAACCAAGAAACCCGAGTTGGTCACCTGCATTCAGAGAGCAACTGGGGTAGGAAAGGCAGATTGACTTGCCTGGGGGAACCTCGCCTGAGCCGTTTGAAGTTGCGCGGTTTTGGCTTTTATCGGACTCGATGCGGTATCTTCGAGGACCAGTACGAGTATTTCTAAAGCGGAGTACGAGTACGAAAAGCCAGGGAAAAGATCGATTGAAACTCTGAAACATGCGAATATCGCAACTTCAAAGCCTGGGCCGGAGGGTTATTCCCCAGGGTCGGGAGAGCCGTTCGGATCGGTCGGAATCTCGTCGTGTCCGTGGTCTTTGTCGTTTTTACCGATGGGGTCCGCCCCGGCGACGACCAATCGGATCTTGTTTGGACCGCCTGGTTCGACGCTCATGGTCAATTCGCTGGTGTTGTAGGAAGCGTGTTTTCGATGGACGACTCCCATGGTGCTCGGCCGGTAGTTGGGGATGTCTTCGACGGGTATCATTTGAATGACAACGACTCGGTGCTGGCCAGCGATGGCGCCGTCGTTTTCCCGATAGGTCGTTAGGCGAAACGAACCGTCTTTGTTGATCGATCCGGTCGCCTGGACCGATTTGCCGAGGGCTTTGGTTTCGACGATTCCAACTTTAACCGGCGAGCCATCTTTGAAGACGACCTGGCCTTCGACTTCGTAGGTTTTGAGTCGGCCGGAATTGCAACCGAGGGCAAAGGCGCCTAGGAGTGTTGCGAGCCAGACGAGGGGCCGTAGTTGGTTCATATCGTATGGTTGTTATTCGATGTCCGAGATCGGTTGGCCATCGTTTCGGTTGCAAAGGCGACCGAGCGTGTCGGTATCGATGCTGGCGCTGATGGCTCGGACGCTTCCGTCTGCCAGAGCGAATTGGCAAAGCCCTGCGTGCCAACTGCCCCAACTGACCAGATCATTGCCAGTGGCTCGGGGATCTCTGGCGATTGGAACTGCAGGTCCCCCGATGCGGGCGAAGTTGTAGAGGTTATCGCCGTTGAAGATAAAGGCGTCTTCTGGGGACTGCTTGAGTTTGCCCATAGGGACGTGCATTTCACCGACGAGGAAGGTATTGCTCATTCCGTCGTAGACATTCTTCGAAGAGATGCGATCTTCCCAGCCGACCGGTCTGTTGTTCGTGCATTTCGGGCGGCTTGAGATGATGATGCCAGTGCCATTGCCGCCGTAGTTGTAATCGGTCGGTAGGCCGGAGGAACCTGGAGATAGATCACCATGATTGGCACCATAATCACCGAGGGCACCGGCGACGTTGGCTACATCGCTGAAGATCGGGTATCGGCATCCGCAGGGTAGGGTCACCCAGCGGGTACCGCCGTTGACGAGGTTTCCGAGTCCGATGGTATCGTCGGAGGATCGTCGTGATGGACAGTGGTAGGAGGTTGGCGATGCGGTTCGGACCTCATCGGAGTGTGAGCTATAGGGGATCGAATAATCCCAGCGTTGTTCCAACGAATTGGATTCAAGGTAGGGCATGATCCGAACGAGCCAAGTCGTTTCGTTTCCGCCACAGGATCTCGAGGCCGAGTCTCCTGGTCGAGGTTGATAGCGAGCCGGCGGGTAGCATTTGAAGGCGGCGTGGAAGTTGTCGGTTGCCAGTTGGATTTGGTGGAGGTTGTTTTTGCAGCTCATCGATCGGGCCGCTTCGCGGGCAGCTTGGACCGCCGGCAGGAGCAATCCGACGAGGACTCCGATAATGGCGATTACGACTAGGAGTTCGACCAGGGTAAAGCCCAGGCGAGGGCCGGTTCGGGAAAAACGGTTTTCTGGATTGGGAATCGAATTCATGGATGTTTCCTTTTTGGAATCGCTCTACAAGCGGCTCGACGCCCCAGCGGGAGGCAAACCTCCCGAATCGGCCGCTTCGACGCGCCCCTTTAGTATCGGTCGAAGGGGTTTTCCGAGCAAATTCCATTTGCGGAATTCCCGGCTCTGAGTGGAAAAAACAGGGCTAAACCCATCGTTTTTTACCTGGTCCCAAGCCGAAATCTCGTTTTCGGGGCACTTTGGGCTAGATCGGTGCCTGGAGCTTTTCTGGAAAAGTCTTGAACATTCCTCCGGTGGTATCGTACTATAGGGAACTCTAGGGCAGTTCGTTTTATCCCGAAGAATCGCATGCACCCCCATTTCTATCGAGCCAAACTCCATCCATCCGTCCGGGCGGTGATCCTTGCGGTCTACGCTTGCTTCGCGATTTTCGGGTTGGCTTTGCATCATTGGAGCGGTGGCCATCGTCATGCCGATGGCATGCAAGCGACTTCTGGGGGACTAGTCGACGATTGCCATCGAACCGATTTGGCCAACGCGTCGGCATCCCCTGGCGAGCATCGTTGTTGCCACAGTTCTGAGCGACGCGTAACGGATCGATTGGGTCTGTCGCACTCGAAGTCTTCGGTGGATGTTCCCTCGATCGGAGCTGTGCCGTCGGCTTGCCAAGGTTGCGAGCAATGGTCATCGATCGTTCAGTCTTCGAGTTCCTTGGCAAGCGTCGAGACGTTCCGGTGCGATCTGAGACTGGATTGGAATTCCGAGCCGATTCAGACGCTTGCAGGTCTTTTTGCAGTGGACTGGAATTCCCGGGCACCACCCGTTGCTAACCCATGGTCTTGAGTCGAGCCGTTCGTTTTTTCGAAGCTCGCTCGGTGGGATTTCTTTAGCAACATTCGCTGTCGATTCGTTAAGAATCTATTGCTCTTCAATCACCCTTAGGCGCTCGGTCTGGTGATGTTTCCAATCGTCGCAGGCGTTGTGCCAGCGATCTTGGAAGACCCAAGAGCAAGGCAGAGAGTCGCTTGGTTTTTGGAAGCGTTTCTGCAGGTTTAGGTCATTGCATGTTGAATCAGGTTTCCGGCGCATTGACGCACGACTTTTGCCCTTGGGCAAATCGCTACGTGTATTGGCTCAAGCGACCGATCGGTTGGGTTTTTTTGGCGTTTTTATCCTCGATACTTTTGGGGATTTATGTATCTCCTCAAGCTTTCCTGGCGACGGCGGGCATTGCCATGGTGGCAATCATCGGATCGCTATGGCCTTGGATTTCGATGCTTGGGGTAAGGGGCGAACTCTCGTGGAATGCCTTGCGATGCGAGGAACTCGAATCGATCGAAACGGACTTGGTCGTTACCAACCGCTGGCCTTGGCCTGTCTATGGATTGTCGTTGGATCTCGAAGGGGGGATGCTACCCGAGGGGTGGGACAAGCAGCGGATCAGCTTGCAGCGGATCCCCGGTTTAGCGAAAAGCAAGTTCCATTGGTCGACGGTCCCCCAGACTCGCGGTGAGTATCCTCGCAAGCCCGTGGAGTTGCAGTCGGCTTTTCCATTTGGGATTTGGACCTCGCGAAGGCCTGTACGGGTTCCAGAGCCGTTGTTGGTTTGGCCGCGTGTTACCCGACTTGTCGACGCGCCGAGCGATATGGGAAGTCAGCAATTCGGGACCGGCAGTATCTCGGATCGGGTAGGGGACGAAGGGGACTGGACAGGGGTGCGTCCCTATCGCCCTGGGGATTCGCTCCGGCAGGTTCATTGGGCACAAACTGCCCGACGCGATTCCTTGGTGGTTTTCGAGCGTCAGTCGAGTGCCAGTCAAAGTGTGTTGCTGCAGTTGGATCTCGAGCGAGCATCGAGCGCATCGGAATCGACGCTCGAGGCGATGCTCCGGTTGTTGGCATCATTGACCAACCAATTCCTCTTGCATCATTGGTCTGTCTACGTCGATTTAGAGGGACGTTTTGAAACCACTGGCATCGCCGAGCGCTTGGTCTTGTCTCAACGCATCCGCTTCATGGATCGACTGTCCGTATGGGATCCGCGAAGGCCCTCAGAACTATCCGATGTTCAGACCCGTCGCTCGATCCAAAAGGTCTCACCCAATGTGGTGATGAAGATCCGATGGAGCGAGGCGGCAGTCAACCTATCGCACATTGAGGGGATCAAGGAGGATCGCCGAGTCTACTGCTTTGCGGTGATTCCGGAAGCTCCGATAGCCGGAGCCTGGGACGAAGCGCTCCAGGCCGCATGGCGGGCGTTTTGCAGAAGCCAGCAGGTTGCTCCTTGTGAAGGCCAGGCCAGGGGTCATCAGGAAACCCTAACCCAAGCGATGGCACATGCCTCAGGTGGAGCTTAAGATGCCATCGACCGATGCGATGCAAACGGCCGTTTTCCGAAAGCCCGCTTTGGGCACGATGTTGCTGGCGCTTTTAGCCACGTGGTGCATTTCACTTTTGCGTTATGCCGGATCGTCCGATCCTGTGTGGCTCGTCTCGGAGATTTGCCTTTTGGCCGGTTGGTGTTCGTTGGTTGGATTTGTGTTGTTACCCAAGTATGGAACGGAGTTTTTCGGGGTTAAGGCACCCGCACAGAAAGGACTCAACGCGGGGCCTTCACGGGCACAGCTTTGGATTTGGGGGATTGGCTGTTTGTTGATTCTCGCTCCGTGGATCTCGCGCTGGATTCTGGTTGGATTCTTCGGAAGTACAGGGGAAGCCAACGAGTTGATCGCTTTGGCGATGCTGCAAATGGGGGGCTTATGGCAAGCGGCAGTCGCACGGACATCGCGTCAGGAGTGGTTGTCGTTTTTGATCAGTTGTTTTTTGGTGCTTTTCGGACTGGCTTCTTCGGATCGCGGGGACATGATCCAAATCGCTGCACCTTTTACGATTTTGGCCAGTTGGTGGCTCATGGCGCGTTACTGGGATTCGATCGAGGAAGGTTTCCTGGTCTCCGAGTCGGCTCCGGTCTTGACCTTGCGTTTATCGATTTTGGGAATTCTCGGACTCGGCGCTTTAGGGTTTCTTGCTTGGAATAGTTTTTCCAAGGACGCGGCGAATCGGCTCGATGGATGGATGCCGACTTCGGGTGGCAACCGTCAGGGAGAGAGTTGGGCTCGCCAGGGGGTAGGCGATGGGGACATGCTGATTGCGGCCAAGGATGAGGCATTTACCTTTGGACCGGTCGATAGCGATCTGTTTTTGGAATCCGAGATTCCCTCGATGTACGATTTGGTTTCGGACCTCTACGGCGATACGCCTCCGAAAAAGCGACGCTATGCGCGAGCCATATCGCTCGACAACCAGATCAAGGAGACCGAACGCGAAGCGACCGAGAGCAAGAAGAACAGCAAGGAGTTTTCTGCGGTACGCCAGCCCAAGCCTAGCGACAAGAAGTATGAGCCCAAGGGGACCGATTCACGAGCCATCGCCTATCTGATCGGCGAGACGCCGCAATGGTTGCGAGTCGAGTCGTTCGATCATTTTGAGGACGGCATCTGGACGCATTCGGAGGACCTGTTCGATCCGAAGACCAACAGCAATCCATCGATGATTACGATCCAAGAAAAACCGTGGATGCAGGTTCAGTTTCCACCAACGGAATTGGTTTATTCGGTCCGTGAGAGGTTAGCGACGAAGATCATCAATTTTCAATCGCCGCGGTTGATCACCCCATCGCTCACGACGCATTTGCATATCGATCGAATCGACCAAATCGACTTTTACAGTTGGATGAACGATGGCCAATTGATGATGCCCAACCGGGAGTATGTGCCGCAGTTGACGGTGGTCCATCAGCTTTATCAAATCCCACAGTTGCATGCGCTGCGGGTACCGAAGTCGGCTTATGCACAACTCTCGCATCATCAAAAGGCAGAAGACCCCAATGCGACCCATGGATTGCATGATTGGATCGGTGCTTACACCCGTCTTGCCGGTGTGCACGAGTTGCCATCGGCCAAAGTTCAGCAGTTTCGAGACGAAGTCTTCGGTGGACTGGCATCGAATGCGACGGATTGGAACCGCGTCGAGGCGATCGTCGCGGGCCTGAGGCGATTTGAACACGATCGCGATGCGACGGCCCCTGAGGACTGCGCCGATGTGGTCGACTATCTCTTGGAGACCAAGCGAGGGCCTGATTACTTGATGGCTTCGGCAGCATCGGTGATGATTCGCCAGTTGGGCATTCCGTGCCGACTCTGTACAGGATTTTTTGCTTCTCCGAGCCGGTTCGATCGGATCGCTGGGCAATCGGCGATCATGCCCGAGGACCTGCACACTTGGGCCGAAGTGCACGTGCATGGGATGTGGGTTCCGATCGAACCGACGGGTCAGTACCCACAGCCTCGCGAATGGATGACCTGGCAACAGCGGGCCGTCGAGATGGCCTGGGCTTGTCGGGATTACTTCCGCAACCATCCTTACCAAACGCTCGCGATCGGAGCGAGTTTCGGTTTTGCGTTTTACTTTCGCCAGCGCCTAGCCCAAGCGTTCCTGTGCGGTGTCTCGTTATTTTCCTTGCTGCTACCGACCCCACTTCGCCTTCGCTACAGTTTGCGGTTGCTGCGATTGCGTATGTGGCTTTGGAATGAAACGTTGCCGACGCATGCGACGCTCCAGCAGTGGCTCGGCAAGCAGCTCACCGAGCGAGTGAGCATCTCCCCGACCGCGGCTCGGAGCTTTATCGGTATTGCTCAGCGGCTCGCTTATGCGCCTGTCCAGGAGCAGCGATTGGATGCCGGGCAGGAAAAACTCATCGGCCAGGTCCTCCGATCGATCATCTTTTCGGGGCTCAAGTCGGCTGCGGTCCCACGGCGAATTTCACCTATCGAGAATGCGATTTAAGAAAGACTTTTCATGAATGCGATGACCAAGACCGAACCTCTAGCTACCCCGACCTCTGGGGAAATCCAAGGCTGGATCGGAGGGCTGCGGCGCGAGCTAAACAACGTTCTGCTGGGAAAAACCCAAGTCGTCGAGTTGCTCCTAGCGAGCCTGTTGGCCCGAGGTCACGTCCTTTTTGACGACCTGCCTGGACTGGGGAAAACCACGTTGGCCAAGGGTTTAGCCAAAGCCGTAGGTGGTAAGTTCATGCGGGTCCAGTGCACGCCTGATTTGCTCCCGAGCGATGTCACCGGATTTAGTATTCTGAATCAAAAGACCCGTGAGTTCGAGTTTCGACCCGGCCCGGTCTTTTCCGATGTCCTGCTTGCCGACGAAATCAACCGCGCAACTCCCCGTACCCAAAGCGCCTTGTTCGAGGCCATGGCCGAGCGGCAAGTGACGATCGACGGAGAGCCCCACAGTCTTAGCCAGTCGTTCCTCGTCTTGGCCACCCAAAATCCGGTCGAGAGCGTCGGGGCTTATCCGCTTCCCGAAGCTCAACTCGATCGCTTCACGATGAAGCTCAAGATTGGATATCCCGACCGAGCCAGCGAGTTGGAGTTGCTCTCTCGCAGCAGAAAGACGACGAAAGATTTCGAAGCCCAAGCGGTACTCCATGGGGATCAGATCGTGCAATTGCAACAGGCCGTCACCGGTGTGGCCGTCGAGCAATCCGTCCGCGAGTACCTACTGGATCTGGCCGAATGCACCCGAAACCATCGGAGCTTTCCATTGGGGCTCAGTCCCCGAGGTCTGCTGCAATGGCAACGGGTCGCGCAAGCTTACGCGATGCTCAACGAGCGAAACTTTGTCATTCCGGAGGATATTCAGGCCGTAGCCGCGCCGGTACTGAGCGTGCGACTGACGAGCAACTCCATAGCGACCGATCAAGCGATCGAATCGGTGATCGCTTCAGTGAGTGTCCCGCGATTGTAATCCGAGCCCAAGTCCAGCGGTTTTGAAACCTTCAGCAGTGCATTTTCAGGCCCTAAGCCACCCCAAGGAGAGCGAACCCTATGATGAGTCAAGGCAATTCGAAGTTCGTTTTTTTTATGGGTTCTTGTCTGCTCGGTCTGTTGGTCTGTTTCGGGTGCAACTCGAACTCGGGCAGCATGGATGGCGCCTCGGACCAGGAGCATGAACATTTTCCTGCCCACTGGCCGGAGAGTATTTTTCGAGCTAGCCAACGGATCGATGGAATCTTGGCCGAGCCCGGCGCAACATCCGTAGGCGCAACATCTGCGGGCTTAAAGACCGGAGCACCGACGCTGAGCTCGGTTGCTGAGTTGGCTGATTTGGTCGGATGGCTTCCGATCTTGGCTGCCGATAGCGATCTTGGGAGGGAGGACTTTAGCCGGATCGATGCTTGGTCGGCCCAGTGGACCGAGCCTTTGCGTAAGCATGCTCTGGGCTCAGGGGCACTAGCGGGCAACGGAACGCTCGAGGGCTTTGGCCAAGTCGACGGACTTCGGGAGATGGCCGAGGGATTGTCTGAGATTTGTCGAATCGAGCAAGCTCGGATCGATGAACTGCAAAAACGTTACGCCGAGTAATCCGCAAAGGAACAGGACCGATGGATATTCAGGTATTGATTTGGGGAGCTTTGACTCGGATGGCCCAGGCCTTGGTCGTCGGGAGTCCGACGATTGTCGTTGGCTGGTTGATCGCAGCGGTCTTTGAACGGATTCTCGGTCGCGATGGGACCTACCGTCTTTTCGGGGGTGACACATGGCGGCAATTGCCGCAGGCTTGGTTGCTCGGGATGCTTTTGCCGGTCTGTTCTCTGGGGGTCATTCCGGTGATGCAGCAGATGCGAAAGAGCGGTATTTCGGGTGGTACGATCCTTGCGTTTGGATTGACTGCACCGCTGTTCAATCCGATTTCGGTTTTGTATGGACTGACCCTTTCGGACCCTTGGGCGATTCTTGCTTTCAGCCTTTGTTCGCTGGTGCTCATCACAATTCTGGGTGTCCTATGGGACAAGCTCTTCCCCAACAGTCGAATCCCGGCCGAGCCGTTGGATCGGACTCCGTATGGACTTCAACGGATCGGTGCTGTGGGATTATCGATGGTCCAGCAAGCCGCGAGTCGATCGACGCTGTACATGCTTTTGGCGATCCTTGGGGTTGGTATTCTAGCGATGCTTTTGCCGGCAGGGATCTTGCAGAGGGCGGCGGGCAAAGAGGATGCGATTGCACCTTTGACGATGTCGGCCGTTGCGACGCTTGCTTACATCACTCCCATGACAGCGATAGTCCAGGTCGCATCGATGTTCCAGCATGGCAATTCGGTCGCTGCGGCTTTTGCGTTGCTCACGCTGGGCACCGGAGTGAACCTGGGATTGCTACTTTGGATGATTCGTCATTACACGCTGCGTCGTTCGTTGGTCTGGCTCGGTTGCCTTGTGACGATCGTCTTGGTGATGAGCTATTCACTCGATCGGCCGTTGCGGCCCAAGGGGATCGAGCCTGCTGACCACACGCACGCTTTCGACACCTACTGCAATCCGTTTGTTTCCGGCGACCAGAACTATTGGACTTCAGCAAAGAGGATCCTTCAGGAATCGGCAACCCCTGCGGAGATCATCTCTTTGGGTTTCGTCGCGGCGATGTTGGCATTGGGCGGATTGAATGTTTGGCTCGATCCGCAGAACCGTTGGATGCAGTGGTTGCTCAGAGCACCGTCAGTCGATGCGACCGACTTGGTCAAGAAGCCAGTGGGTATGCGGGACGTCGTTTTACCCGAATGGGTGATCGCTTGTGTTTCGCTCGGAGGGCTGGTCGTTGCCAGTGTGTTGGGTTGTTTCTTGTATTACCCGCCTGTGAGCGAGATCCGCAAAGAGATG
>Ga0315903_10003111_pt1 | contig 23392 bp, 13 predicted proteins | sample LakEriMetagenome_7_FD_203524 | JGI IMG/M metagenome (GOLD analysis project Ga0315903, IMG submission 203524) | Freshwater fungal communities from buoy surface, Lake Erie, Ohio, United States - Buoy 2 MA119 | ecosystem: Environmental > Aquatic > Freshwater > Lake | place: USA: Lake Erie, Ohio... | reverse complement strand
ATTCAAAAGGTATTCAAGCTATAGAATATGGTCAATGGGATCTAAATAGAGGTAAAGGATATGTAGTAACATCACAAGGAGATGCATCAGACAATATATATCCTCAAGGTTCTAGTAGAGATTAATCTTTAAATAAAAAGTCATGGCAAAAACTAAAGGTGGCGCATCAGTAAAGATCAGTTTTGGCAAAAGGAAATTAGGTAAAGCAAAAAAATCATTTAATAAACACGATCGCTCAGAAAAAAACTATCGTGGACAGGGAAGATAAATATTTATTGGTATGACAACACTTGAATTATATCGTAAGCATAAGGCTGGAGAAGTTGGCCGTGATAGGTTTCTCTATGAAGTTCGTAGAGACAAAAATCTTCCTTGGGTAACTAATATTACATCCTATGATGATGCTGTAAAGATCCTTAAGAATAAGGGTATTATCAGTGAAGCTGACGCTAATATAGCGACTGCCCCAGAAGTTGATAGAGTAAATCCTTACTTTTTAAAGAAAGGAGTACAGAAGTTGTTGTCAAAAGAAGAAGAGCTTACTAACGATTCATATATTAAAGCACTTAATAAAGCCGCTAAGCAACTACATAAGAATCCTCACGCATTTGACAAAGATATGTTTGCAAATGTAGATGATGTAGATAAGGCTGATGCTAAACTTGAAACTCAAGAAGTTAAGAAGGCTAATCATAAAGATAAGGCTAACGAGATGAAAAAGGTAAAGGTTAAAGCTCTTAAAGAGACTGCCTTAAAAGCCCTTACTGATTCTCTTAAAAAAAAAGACCAAATTAACGAAGACTCCCACTGGAAATACCATGTAGGGTCAGAAGTACAAACACCAGATGGTCCTGGTAAAGTAACAGAAATTATTGGTAGCACCTTTACTGTTGAAATGGAAGATGGCTCACTAAGAGATTATCAGACCAATACAGTACATCATTTTACTGAAAAAGAAAAGGAAGAAGAACCTATTCAACAATCCCAAACAGAACCTTCTGTAAAAGATATGTGGGCTAACTGGGATAAAGAAAAACATAAGACCTTTGGTGGCATGGTAGTAGATCCTGGATATCAATCTGATTTGGATAAAAAATATGGCAAATTAAAAGAATATATAGCCAAAAATAAGCACGATAAAGAAAAGATGGGAAAGTTAAAAAAGGCTATTAAAGAAAAGGTAGATGCTATCAAAGGTAAAAATACTACAACAGGAGAAGAAGAACTACTTGCAATAGTACCTGGGGGACAAGGAACTAAAACCGCACAGGCTTTAAAAGCAAAAGGAGCAACTTCTGTAATTGTTAAATCTATTGCATAATGTCAAAACAACTCTTAATAGAATATAGTGCTTTCCAACCGCTTCCTCAATCATTAACTGAGGCGAAAAGGCTTTCTAATGGTAACATGGTAGTATCTGGTTTAGTACAAGCTTGTGATAAGCCTAATGCTAATAGAAGGATATACCCATATCAGACTTTATTTGAGCAAGTTACTAAATATATAGCAGGACCAATTGCTGAGAATAGAGCTTTAGGAGAGTTAGATCATCCTGAGTCTAGCATTATTAACCTTAAGAATGTTAGCCATAATATAGTTAATCTTTATTGGAATGGTAAAGATTTGTATGGTGACATTGAAATACTACCAACTCCATCGGGTAATATATTAAGACAGTTGTTTGCCAACAATATTACTGTAGGCATATCTTCAAGAGCTATGGGCTCTGTTACTCCTATTGGTGAAGGTTTAGTACAAGTAGAAGATGATCTTGACCTTATTTGCTGGGATTTTGTATCAACACCATCAACTTACGGTGCATATATGAAGCCAGTTGGAGGTTTAAGAGAGTCTGTAGATCATACGATTGCTAGACCAACAAGCAGAGTTAATCAACTTATTTCTGATATTATTTGTTCACAGTCAGGAGTTTGCTGTTTAAATAAATAAAAATATTTCTAGGTTTACGTATTTTTAGTTCAAAGTGTGATATTTATTGCATATGTGTCATGATCTAATATGACACTAGTGAATACAATCCTTATATTGCTTTCCATCTAATAAGCAATCCAGAAACAATTTATTGACATGAGCAATCTTTATCAAGATGCTATTCTTGATGCTAAAGCTTTAAGAGCTAGTGCTATGGCTAACGCTAAAGCCGCTCTTGAAGAAGCTTTCGAACCTAAGATTCAAGAGATGCTTCGCCTTAAACTCTCAGAAGAGTTAGATGAGGTTGAAGAAATCGAAGAAGTCGAAGTAGAAGAAGCAGTGCATCCAGAAATGCAAGACGAAAATGTTGGTGGAGTAGATGAAAATCTCGATATCAACGAAGCAGAGTTAGAAGAAATTCTTTCTCAACTCGAAGAGCTCTCTAATGTTGGCGAAGCTGATCATATGAAAGATGAAGCTTACGGCCATAAAGAAGAGGCTATTAACGAAGCTGAGGAAGAAGGCGAAGAAGATGAAGAAGAAGATGAAGTTGAAGGTGATGATGACGTAATGGCAGGTGAAGAAGAAGTGGTTGATGATGAAACTAAAGTGATCGATATTACTTTAGGTGATCTCAAACAAGTTCTCCAATCTGTAATGGCTGGTGGTCAACAAGACTTAGGTCTTGCTGGTGACGAAGCTGGTGCTGATTCTGAAGCTGAAGCTGAAATTTCTCTTGATGAAATCCTAGCCGAACTTGAAGCTGAAAATGAATCAGTTCAAGACGTAATGAGTTCCCCAGGCTCTTCTCCAGAAGGAAATATTCCTGAAATGGAAGAGGCTAAGAAGCATGACAAAAAGAAAGATGCAGTAGAAGATGAGCTTGAAGAAGCTAAAGCTACTATTGAAACTCTCCGTCAAGGTCTTCAAGAGGTTAACTTGCTTAACGCAAAGTATCTCTACATGAACAAGTTGTTTAAATCTAAGACTTTAACTGAGTCTCAAAAAGTAAAAGTAATTAACGCTCTTGATCGTGCTGCATCTGTAGCAGAAGTTAAGAACACCTATGAAACTTTGAAAGAGTCTTTTGAAGCTAAAAAGCAACTTAAAGAATCAATTGGTTTTGCTTCACAATCAGCTGGTGTAGCTCCTAAACAATCTATTATTGAACAAGATAATATGATGAGTAGGTGGCAAAAGCTTGCTGGTATCAAATAACACAAAAATTCATAACAAAATGGCAAATTTAGTTCAATCCCTTTTGGCTGAATCCGCTGGTACTGCATTCTCTGATCAACATGGTGTTGCTCAGCGTCTTGCTAAGAAGTGGGGTAAGTCAGGCCTTCTCGAGGGCTTACATGATTACGACGCCAACAACATGGCCGTAATTCTCGAAAACCAAGCTAAACAGCTTGTAGTTGAATCTTCTACTACTAACGGTAATGCAAACTCTGGTGGTGCTACCTTTACCCCTGGTACTGGTGAGCAATGGGCTGGTGTAGCTCTTCCTTTGGTACGTAAGATCTTTGGTCAAATCGCTGCTAAAGAATTCGTTTCTGTACAGCCGATGAATCTTCCTGCTGGCTTGGTATTCTATCTTGACTTCCAGTATGGTAATACCAAGAATCCTTTCACCTCTGGTGATTCTCTTTATGGTACTCCAAGTGCTAACTTTGGTAACCTTGCAGCTGGCGCTCTTTATGGTGCTGGTAAGTTTGGTTATTCTTTGAACCAGTTCAGCGCTTCTTTCTCTTCTTCTTTGTCTGGATTCCTTTCTTCATCTGCAACTTTTGTTGATGTTGATTTTAGTTCTGACTATTCCGCTTCTATTGTAGCTTCAGGCTTAACTAAGCTTCAAGTTCCAACGTCTTCTTTGACTACTCCAAATCTTGATGGCGTTCGCGCTTTCATCATCACTGGTCCTAGCTTGACTTCTGCTGATAACTTACAACAATTTACTGCATTATCATCTAGCGCAGCTGGTGTATATGTAAACTTTGTAGTTAATAAAGCTGCTGTTGCTGCTACTGGTGGTAGTGCAAACTTCGTTGTATATTACAACAAAGCTACAGACTTCAATAGTCGTGGTGACTTCGAAGACAGGTCTGGTAACCCATCTGTTCCTAACAGTCTTTCTTCAACTTCTATCGTTATCCCTGAGATCAACGTACAAATGAAGAGCCAAACCATTTCTGCTAAAACTCGTAAGTTAAAAGCACAATGGACTCCAGAATTTGCACAAGACTTGAATGCATACCATTCTCTTGATGCAGAAGCTGAATTGACCGGTCTTCTTTCTGAGCACATCTCTCTTGAGATCGACCTCGAAATCCTTGACATGTTAATCCAAAATGCTCCAACCATTGAGTATTGGTCTGCTAAAGTTGGTAACCAAATCAACTCTACAAACACTGGATTTACTAGCAATACTGCTGGCGTTTATTACACTCAAATGAGCTGGTTCCAGACTTTGGGTATCAAACTCCAAAAAGTTTCTAATATCATCCATCAGCGTACCCTCCGTGGCGGTGCAAACTTCATGGTAGTATCTCCTTCTGTAGCTACTATCCTTGAGTCTATCCCAGGATTTGCTGCTGATACCGATGGTGCAGCTGACACAATGAAGTATGCTTTTGGCGTACAAAAGATTGGTCAGTTGAACAGCCGTTACAAGGTTTACAAAAACCCTTACATGCTTGAGAATGTGATTCTCCTCGGTTTCCGTGGTAATCAATTCCTTGAGTGTGGCGCTGTTTACTCTCCATATGTTCCATTGATCATGACTCCATTAGTGTACGATCCAAATACCTTCACTCCAAGAAAAGGTATCATGACTCGTTACGCAATGACTATGGTACGTCCTGAATACTATGGCTTGGTAGTAGTATCTGATTTGAACGTAGTGTAATTTAACCTACAATAAATCATAAAAGCCCAACCCCGTAAGGTTGGGTTTTTTATTTAGTATTGTCCAATATTTATTTGAAAGGTAGTTGAATATGGTTGACAAAAGCGCCAAGCGTAGGCCAAAAAATGAGATAAGGTTTCAAGTTCAACTTAATGATGAGCAAAAAGAAGCCAAACTAGTTATATTAAATAATAAAATAACTGTGTTGAAAGGTCAAGCAGGTTCTGGAAAGTCTTTAATTGCAGCACAAGTTGCGCTAGATCTTTTATTTCGTAAAGAAGTAGAAAAGATTATATTGACAAGACCTGCTGTAACTTCTGGTGAAGAAATAGGATACTTACCAGGAGACAAAGATGCCAAGTTAGCACCTTATACAGCAGCTATATATGACAACATGTATAGGCTTTATAATAAAGAGAAGATAGATAAAGAAATAGCAGAAGGTAATATTGAAGTAATACCTTTAGCATTCATGAGAGGAAGAAACTTAACTAATTGTTGTGTAGTAGTAGATGAAGGCCAAAATATAACTCATAGACAAATGGAGTTAATATTAGGTCGTATATGTAATGGTAGCAAGATGGTCATATGTGGAGATACGGCTCAGATAGATTTAAAAGATAAAAAGATCAGTGGTTTTAACTTTATATGCACCAATTTTAATGCGGTGCCAGGTTTTGCAGTTGTCACTTTGAAAACAAATCATCGTGATCCAATAGTAGAACAAATTCTAGAAATATATAAAGCACACGATTAATGGCATCAACTTCAACAACACCAATATGGGATGGAACAGCAGGTCCAATAGCAGGAGCAACTCCTTTTGGATTTTATGATTCAGACGCGCAGTTCCAAGCAGACGGTCCTAAAGTAGCGCAATTTGTTACTAGAAAATTAGGATATCCTATAATGGAAGTAGAACTTCAATCAGGTTCTATCTATGCCTGTTTTGAAGAAGCGGTTTCTGTATATGCAGAAGAAATTTATCAATCAAAAATAAAAGACAACTATCTTACTTTAGAAGGGGCATCAACATCATCTGCTTTAAATAATACAGTAGTTGTACCTAACTTAAATTCTACCATAGTAATGGCTCAGAATTATGGTACACCAATACAAGTAGGCGGTTATATTAATCAGTATAAAGCTGCATTATACTTAACATCAAGCCAACAAATATATGATTTACAAGCTTGGGCAATAACAGGAAGTCTTATAACTCCAAATGATAGACTAATTATAAACAGGATATATTATGAAGCTCAACCTGCTATTAATCAATACTATGATCCATATATTGGAGGCAGTATTAACTATCAAGGTGCTACTGAAAACTTTGGTTGGACATCATATTCACCAGGTTTAAACTTTGTTTTATTCCCTATCTATTGGGATATATCTAGAATACAAGAGATTGAGATGTCTAATAATGTTAGACGTTCAATGTATTCATTTGCTATAACTAATAACAAATTAACTATATTTCCTTGGCCTGAAAAAGATGGCATAGTTGTATGGGTTGATTATGCAAAAGGTAGTGAAGTATCTAGTATTTCTGCAAATAGCCCATATACAAATGCTAATGGCACGCCTAATACTGGATTAATTAGTAACCCATCAAATGTTCCATATACAACCATAACCTATAGCCAAATAAATCAACCAGGTAGACAGTGGATATATGAATATGTTCTTGCATTAGCATCTGAGTTACTAGGTTTAATTAGAGGTAAATATACCCAGGTTCCTGTACCAGGTGCAGAAGTTACACTAAATGCAGCTGATTTAATATCAAAAGGTAAAGAGCAACAAACAGCTCTTAGAGAAAGGCTTAGAGGAGATTTAGCAGATATGAGTCGTCAAGCGCAGTTAGAGCGTAAACAATCAGAGAATCAATCTATTTCAAGCACTTTAAATGAAGTGCCAATGTTCATATATATCGGATAGACTATGTCAATGTTTGGATCAGCGAGAGATGTTGCTACCTTTAAGATCTTTAGTAAAGAGCTTGTTGAAGATATTATTTCTCAAGAAGTTGGATACTATAAAATAAAATTAGATGATACTAAACCTAATATATATGGTGAATCTCTAACTAAATATTTTATTGGTCCTGTATTAATACCGTGTTTGATAGTAAGAGGAGAATTTACTAAAGAAGATTCTGATTTTGGTCTAGATACAAATAGGGACGTAGATTTTAGATTCTTTAAAGACCATATGATAGAAGCAAACGTTTATCCAGAAGTTGGTGATGTTGTTATGTATAATGAAGCCTATTATGAGATAGATAATGTAAATGAAAACCAATTAATATTAGGAAAGAATCCAGACTATACCTATTCAAATGGCACAACAAATTTTGGTCAATCTTATTCATATATATTAACAGGACACTATTCAAGCCCTGATAAGCTTGGTATAACTAAAGAAAGATTATAATGTCAATACAAGTAGTTAGACCACAAAATAGACAGGAATTTATGAGTAAAATCATAGGTCCTGCTTATGATCCTAAAGAAGGAACAGTAGCAAAGCCTTTTTCTGAACCTACTAAATTAGGACAGCCAGAAAATAATAGATTTTTAGAGACTAGTAAAAAGGCAGATAATGATAAGGACTTTGCTATTGGTATAAAAGATGTAGACGAAGCAATATTTCATTATTTTAATAATATATTAAGATTAAGTGTAGTCCAAAATAATACAAAAATAACTATACCAGTTATATATGGAACACCGGAAAACTGGAAAAGTGTACAGTTAGATGGTTACTATCGCGATGAGAATGGTAAATTAATGGCGCCTCTATTAATGTTTAAAAGAGCATCAGTAACCCAGAATAAAAATTTAGGTTATAAGTTAGATGGTAACATGGTTCATAATGTTCAACTATTTAAAAAAGCTTTTAATAAAGCTAATATATATAGTAACTTTGGAGTATTAAATAGTAGAACCCCAGAAACAAAATATATAGTATCTGCTAGTCCAGATTATGTTACAGTAGAATATCAGTGTATACTATGGACTTATTTTGTGGAGCAGATGGATAAGCTAATTGAACAGGTAAATTTCGCATCCAGAAGCTATTGGGGTGATCCTAACCGCTTTCTATTCTATAGTTCAATAGAATCATTTCAAGACTCTATAACCTATAATGTAGGTGACAACCGTGCGGTTAGAACTAATTTTAATATTACTTTAAACGGATATCTAATTCCTGATAGTCTTAATAAAATGTTAGCTACTCCTGGTAATTCATACGGAGTATCTAAAGTAATATTTGGACTAGAAACTTCTTCTGGAACTGAAGAGTTTTCTGCTAGAGTGAAAAAAGGTAAATCTGGACAAACTAAATCTGTACTATTAAACGATTCTGTGAATAATGTAAATATAACAAATAACTTTGGTACAACAGATCCTGCTGTATTAAATTATATCAATACTAATAAGACTGTAGTTGGAACTTACGTATTATCTACTACTGTTACCTTCCCTAATGGTTGGTTAACAGCACCAAGCCCGCTTCCTGCTACTAGCTTAGCTAACTTTAGCTTCTTTGTAAATGGTCAATATGTTGAGCCATCTAGTATAGTTAGTTTTGTAGATGGTGGAAGTAGTGCAGTATTAGTTATAAATCCAACACTATTAGGATATAGTTTTGAAGCCGATGATGTTATAATAGCAATAGGCAAATTTAATTAATATGGCTAGATTAAAACTAAAACAAGTCTTATCTAATTTACAGTATAATACTACTAATTCTCAACTTATTTTAAGTGGTAGTGGAGTTGGGGTCGACTTTGTTATTTCTGGTTCTACAGTTATTACTTCAACACCTATAAAAACAGGTTCTTTAACTATTCAAGATATCGATTCTTTTGGAGATTCTGGCTCATTCTACACAGTAGATTTAGGAGAATACTAATATTTATAAGTGAACTATATAGTTCGTAATTAGTATACACCAAAACCCGATCCAGACACATGTCTAACCAATTTTTAAAGCTGCGCCGTTCAGCGGTGCCAGGTAAGGTTCCTACTACATCCTCACTAGAGTTTGGAGAAATAGCCTTAAATACATTTGATGGGTTAGCATTCATAAAAAAGTCTGGTTCTAATGGTGAAGAGATTGTTACAATAGGTAACACTACAGGCGCATTTACAGGATCTTTTTCTGGTTCTTTTATTGGTAATTTACAAGGTACTGCTAGTTGGGCAATTAATGCAATAACAGCATCCTATGCTTTAAATGCAGGTACAGGGAATGTTAGCGGTTCACAATATTATGTTGCCGTATTTAGTGGAAGTAGTTCTGTAACAACGGGTTCTATATATGATTCAGGATCTTTTACAGCAATAGGAGCAACATCATCAATTCATATAGATGCACCTGAAAGATTTTTAGTAGAAGCAGGAGAAACTGATTCATATAATTTAATATCAGGCCATGGATCTATAAATAATTATATCCAATTAAATGTAAAGAATTTTAGTTCTGGAATAACCGCATCTTCTGATATAGTAGCTACTAATAATATTGGTGATGAAGAAAGTTACTTCATCAATATGGGTATTAATGGAGACGGTTACAATATAGATGGAGGAATTGGGAGCCAAAACGATGCTTACTTATATTCAACCGGTGAAAACCTATTAATAGGTAATGCTTCCGAAGGCAAATCTGTTATACTATTTAATGGCACAGGATCAGCAATAGAAAATGCTCGCGTATTTATAAATCCTGGAGGAACAGTAGGTATAAATACAAGTGATACAAATATATCTAATCCTGAATCTTTATTAGTTGAACCGTTAACTACTTCTCCAACTCAATTTAATAATCTTATTATAGGTAGAGGTATAATTAATGAAAGCTATTTACAGTTTAATTTAATTAATAGAGGAACGGGTTCGTATGCATCAGCAGATATTGTTGCTTCAAATGATGCTTCAACTGAAGTACTTAATTATATTGATATGGGTATTAATGCAAGTACTCATATATTTGATCCTAGTTTTGCTCCTGGTACTGGTAATGATACTTATTTGTTGTCTACTGGTAAAAATTTATTAATAGGTAGTGCTACATCTGGTAGCTTAATATTATGGACTAGTACAGACTTTAATAACGAACAAAGCGCTAAATTAATTTTAAAATATAACAATCAACATGAAATAAGTGGTTCTATAAATGTTAGTGGTAGTATTTTTAATCCACTTATTACTCAAAATAATTCATTATCTGGGTCATTAGTTGCTGTAAATCCATCAACCGGTCTTTTCCAATATACAAATACAGCAGCAACTGCCTCCTCAGCAGATGATTTTACAGTAAGAGGAACTCTTATAGCACAAACAATTCATGCTCAAACAATTACATCTTCTACTGAATATATAACTGGATCAACTATATTTGGTTCTTTATTAACAGATATTCATCAGTTTACTGGATCAGTGGATATAACTGGTTCTTTAATTATAAACGGCACCTCCTATACTGCTGCTACATCTGGTACTTCAGGTACTGCTGGTTCATCAGGAACCACAGGAAGTTCTGGCTCGTCAGGTACTAGTGGAAGTACTGGGACATCAGGTAGTGCAGGAAGTAGTGGAACCACAGGAAGTTCTGGCTCGTCAGGTACTAGTGGAAGTACTGGGACATCAGGTAGTGCAGGAAGTAGTGGTAGTGCTGGCTCTGCAGGTAGTTCAGGAACTGCTGGTTCATCTGGAACTGCCGGGTCTTCCGGAAGTAGTGGATCCACTGGGACATCAGGATCTTCTGGTAGCACAGGTTCATCAGGAACAAGCGGAAGCACCGGTACCTCAGGCACTGCTGGTAGTTCTGGTACTGCAGGAAGTTCTGGTACAACAGGCTCATCTGGTAGCGCAGGTTCATCAGGAACAAGCGGAAGCACCGGTACCTCAGGCACTGCTGGTAGTTCTGGTACTGCAGGAAGTTCTGGTACAACAGGCTCATCTGGTAGTGCTGGTACAGCAGGAACATCTGGTTCTGCTGGCACAGCAGGAAGCTCTGGTAGTACTGGCACATCAGGTACTAGTGGAAGCTCAGGTACTGCAGGTAGTTCTGGAACAGCTGGCTCAAGTGGAACAGCTGGCACAGCAGGAAGCTCTGGTAGTACTGGCTCGTCAGGTACTACAGGTTCTAGTGGAAGTGCTGGATCTTCTGGTAGCGCAGGCACTGCTGGTAGTTCTGGTACGGCAGGAAGTAGCGGAACTACAGGAACCTCTGGTAGTACTGGCACAGCTGGCACATCTGGAACAGCTGGCACGGCAGGAAGCTCTGGTAGTACTGGCACATCTGGAACAGCTGGCACAGCAGGAAGCTCTGGTACTGCGGGTAGTTCTGGAAGTAGCGGCACTACTGGAACTAGCGGAACCTCAGGCTCATCAGGAAGTAGCGGTAGTGCGGGTACATCTGGTAGTGCTGGTTCTAGTGGAACTGGATTTAATACTATTAGTAATCCTGCAGTAGGAAGAGTTTTATTATCTGATGGTACAGTTAATGCTGCAACAGCTGAAACAAATCTAAACTTTTTAAATAATACTTTATATGTAACTGGAAGTATTATAACTAATGGTTCAATTACAGCGCAGACTTTAATTGTTCAAGATATTACTTCTTCAAGAGAATATATAACAGGATCTACTATATTTGGTAGCTTATTAACAGATACTCATCAATTTACAGGTTCAGTTAGTATAACTGGCTCTTTAAGGCTCTCTACTCCGACTTACAATACTTCTAGCATAAATGTATTAACTTACAATACAGCAAGTAGTACAGTAGAATACAGTACAATCAACGACTTGATGTTTACCAAAAACGTTGTTACTGTAGGTCTACCTGGAAGTTTAAATGTTGATTTTAATTCTGTTAAAGCAGCTGTTGATAGTATTACTGATGCTACATCCACAAATACATACACAGTAAGAGTACACGCTGGTTTATATAATGAAGATCAAATTCGACTAAAATCGTTTGTTGCTGTAGTAGGTGACAGTTCTGAATCAACAATAATACAGGCAAACAATCCTAGCGCAAGTTTATTCTTAGGAGCTGATCAGTCTCTTATATCAGATATGAAGATACAAGGTGTAACTGCACCTAGCCAATCAGCTATCTTATATTATACTTCACAATCAGTAGCTTCTCAAGGCATATTATATGTTGAAAACGTAAGATTTGGAGCTAACTATACACACGCTAAAATGTATCCTGTATCCGGTGGTAACGCTGCGATGCAGTTAACAAATATTAAATATGGTGCTCAACCATTCACTTTAGGTTTCTATATTACAAGTGATGGTATTAGTACAGGTAGGATGTTGTTAAGAAACACTACAACAACTGCTGGTGGTATTCAATCAACTACTGATTTAGTATTTGCTAAAACAGATCAACCAAACTGTACTTTATTAGCCAATCTTGTTGGATTGACAAAAGTAGGATCTGGTCTTGCTCAAGGTATTGGTTATTGGGTAGAAAACGGAGGTTTATTAAGAGTTAACACTTCAAACTTACAAAGATTTGCTACTGGTATTTATGTACCCCAAGTAGGATCTGCTCCAACTATTGATGCAGTAGGATTGAACTTTGAAAACTGTACTACAGATATTAATATTATTCATACAGGATCTTTAGGTAAAGTGGCTGGTACCGATAATTTCTTAAAAACCAATATTCCGTATGAAGCTCCTCTTTATGAAGTAGCTACGGATCAAAGAAAAATATTAGTAAATAAAAAAGGAGGTGATTTTACCTCTATTAGCGCTTCTATAGCCTATATTACAGATTCTTCTGTTAATAACCGCTACACAATTGAAGTAGGACCTGGTCAATTTACAGAAAAACAAATAGATCTTAGAAATAAACCATATGTTTCTATTGTAGGATCTACTATTCAAACTACACAAATTTTAGCCTCAGGTAGTGGTAATTTTGATCAAATACTTTTAGGACCTACAAATGAAATTTCATTCCTATCTATAAATGGTGTTAATGCTGCTGGATATGCTGCTATAAAAGTAGATGGAACTGGTGATAATTTTGCTCAAGCCCATAAGATATCAATATATGATTTTGATTATGGTATTAAAGTATTTAGTTCTGTTTCAAGCTCTACATTTTATGGAGAATATATTGATATAAATGGAGCCTTTAGCTACGGAACCTACGTTTCAGCTAGTAATACTTCAGCTTCTAATGCTAGTATGGAGAACTATTATCTCTTCCCATCAGGAGGAGTTTCAATAGGTAACTATGCTATAGGCTCAGGCGCTGAATTAGATTTATATACCTGTTTATTTGTAGGAGACAATGTATCTGGTTCTACAGCTATTTACTTAGCTGATAGTGCTGTAGCTGAAGTAGCGGGATTTGACGCCCAAAATTGGGAATACGGTGTTAGAGTTCCAAATATAGGATCTGCTCCAACTTTTAGAATGGTAGGAGCTATGATTCATAACTCTATTACTCATGATTTCTTTATTGAAAAAATAGGTACGCAAGGTAGATTCCAAGGTATATCTGATCACACTAAAATCAATAATGTAAGTGAAGACTTCTATTGGAACTTCTTAGATGATACAGACGGTGAGAATGACATTACACGTAAATTATCAGTAACATTTTCTGACGGTACACATACCGATGCAACAACCCTTATCTTTAAGGGTTCACCAATGGGAGTAATGCAAGGTGGTGAAATTACTATTTCTAGTGGCTTAACAATCACAACTGCTGCTGGTTTTGGTTACTTACAAGATGCTATAACCACTGATGTATACAAGAGATTAGATTGGAATAATACAAATATTACTCTTGCAGCTAATACAAACAACTACATTTATCTAAACGATAATGCTATATTGTCTGCATCAGGAACAGCTCCTGATAGTACAACAAATATTATACTTGGTAGAGTAGTTACAAATGATACTGGAGTTGAGTTTATAGATCAAACGCCTTACGATGGTGAACACATGTCTAATAAGCTGTCTAAGTTTAATAGAGAAGCTCTTGGGCCTGTATTTGCTGAAGGATCTATTGTAACAGAGGACGTAGTTCCATTTAAACTAGACGTAACACAAGGTAATTACTACTTCTCAGAAAATAACTTCCTACCTTCTGGCACATCATCAATTAATCTAACTCAATATTATCAAAGTGCTTCTGTTTGGGCTAGATTTACTTCATCTATTGTGCCAAATAATGTTTATGCTTCAGGTAGTACTTTAGTAGCAATGTCTGCTTCTGCTTATACTAAGCATACTGTATATCTTGTAGGTGAAGGTATTGATGAAGAATACTTCTTAGTCATAAATAACAATCAATATAATACATTAGTACAGACTGAGAACGCAGATTTACCAACTATACCAACATACTTTAATGATGGTGTAGTACCATTAGCAGCGGTATATGTCCAATCAGGATCAGCTAATATAACACAAATACAGGATATTAGACCTATTATTGGTTTTAGAGCCGCCGGTGTGAATGCATCTGCAGTACATGGAAATCTATTAGGTTTAAATGCGGATGATCATACACAATATCTTCTTGTAGATGGTGCTAGACAGATGTCAGGTGATCTTGGTCTTGGAGGAAATGATATTTATAATGTTCTTTCACTATCAGGATCTAGTGTTATAACTAATACTCTACAAATAAAGAGTCTAACTGAAGATATTTCACAAAATAGATTCTTAGTTACAGATACAAACGGAAATACTTTTTATAGAACTGGAGGTGCCGCTGGTAGTGGAGGTTCATCTGGTACATCTGGAAGTAGTGGAAGTGCAGGTAGTTCTGGAACCTCAGGAAGTAATGGCACATCAGGTTCTGCAGGTAGTGCAGGTACATCAGGAAGTTCAGGCACGACAGGTACTTCTGGTAGCTCTGGAACTTCTGGATCTGCAGGCTCATCTGGAACAGCAGGTTCATCTGGTAGTGCAGGAACCTCTGGTTCTGCTGGCACATCAGGTTCTGCAGGTAGTGCAGGTACATCTGGCTCTGCAGGAAGTGCAGGAACTAGTGGTAGTACAGGTTCATCAGGGACCGCAGGAACATCTGGCAGTAGTGGTACTGCAGGTACCGCAGGTAGTGCGGGTACAACTGGTACTTCTGGAAGCGCAGGAAGTTCAGGCACAGCAGGAAGTTCAGGCACGACAGGTACTTCTGGTAGCTCTGGAACTTCTGGATCTGCAGGCTCATCTGGAACAGCAGGTTCATCTGGTAGTGCAGGAACCTCTGGTTCTGCTGGCACAGCAGGAAGTTCTGGCAGTACTGGCACTTCTGGATCTTCTGGCAGTGCAGGTACATCAGGAAGTACGGGAACATCTGGAAGTAGTGGCAGCTCTGGTACATCAGGAACTGGATTTAATACTGTAGCTAATCCTTTAGCAGGAAGAGTATTAACTTCTGATGGTACTGTAAATGCTGCAAATGCTGAGACCAATTTAAATTTCTTAAATAATATTTTATATGTAACTGGTAGCATAGTTACAAATGGTTCAATAACAGCCCAAACTCTTATTGTCCAGGACATAACTTCATCAAGAGAGTTTGTTACTGGATCAACTAAATTTGGTAGCTTATTAACTAATACACATCAGTTTACAGGATCTGTAAGTATAACAGGATCTTTATCTGTAAAAGATCTTTCTGCAAATAACTTATCAACCTTTGTTGTAGTAGATCAAACTACAGGACTTTTATATTATAGTACTTCTGGAGCAGCAGGTTCTGCTGGTAGCTCAGGTACTGCAGGTTCATCAGGAACTTCAGGACAAAATGGTAGTAACGGCACTTCTGGATCTGCTGGTAGCACAGGAACCTCTGGTACTACAGGAAGTTCTGGAAGCTCTGGAACATCTGGAAGTTCGGGGACATCTGGTACGCGAGGCAGTTCTGGAAGTTCAGGAACATCAGGAAGTTCAGGCACGACAGGAACCTCAGGTAGTGCAGGAACCTCTGGTTCTGCTGGCACAGCAGGAAGTTCTGGTAGTGCAGGTACATCTGGCTCTGCAGGAAGTGCAGGAACTAGTGGTAGTACAGGTTCATCAGGGACCGCAGGAACATCTGGTAGTACCGGTAGTTCTGGGACTTCAGGAAGTAATGGTAGTAGTGGCACATCTGGATCTTCTGGTAGTAGCGGCACGACAGGAACCTCAGGAAGTTCAGGCACGACAGGTTCATCTGGTACTGCCGGTAGCTCAGGAATATCCGGCTCTTTTGGAACCTCAGGAAGTTCAGGCACGACAGGTTCATCTGGTACAGCCGGCAGTTCAGGCACGACAGGTTCATCTGGTACTGCTGGAAGTTCAGGCACGACAGGTTCATCTGGTACTGCTGGTAGCTCAGGAATATCTGGCTCTTTTGGAACCTCAGGAAGTAGTGGTAGCTCTGGCACATCTGGAACCTCAGGAATATCCGGCTCTTTTGGAACCTCAGGAAGTTCAGGCACGACAGGTTCATCTGGTACTGCTGGAAGTTCAGGAAGTTCTGGACAAACTGGTACATCAGGCACATCAGGACAATCTGTTCCTGCTTTAACATTGACAGGGTCTGTTAACTTATTGTACTTTGATACTTCTGAATCAACAGGTACTGTTAATAATGCTACTGTAAAAACATATACCTTACCGGCAAATAGCTACGCTCAGATAATGACTGAAGTAGAAGCTGTTCTTTCATGTCCAAGTAATGCTGATGCAACTTTACTTGTCAGTGCATCATATGGTGCTCCTGTACAAAAGACGATAAGAATGCAAGGTGAAGGTGGTGCAGGTGATATTCATGAATTTGGTGAAACATTAGTAGCAATCGCTCCATTTACAGCAGGCGGTAATATCAATATAGGTGTTAATATAACTCAAACAGCCGGTACTTCCACATGGAAAATAACTAGCTTTAGAGTATATGGCATAAATGATTATCAAATAGGTTCAGGTACATCAGGTAGTTCAGGTACATCAGGACAAAATGGTACTGCTGGCACCTCTGGAGAAACTTTTGGTACGTCTGGTACAGCTGGCACCTCAGGAATTGACGGATCTTCTGGCACATCAGGAAGCACAGGATCGTCTGGTACTGCTGGAAGCTCTGGTTCATCTGGAACTGCTGGTAGTACAGGTACGTCTGGCAGCTCTGGTTCGTCTGGCAGCTCTGGTTCGTCTGGCACTTCTGGTACTCGTGGCTCGTCTGGAACTTCTGGAAGTAGCGGTACTACAGGATCCTCTGGTAGCGCAGGTACTTCTGGTACTTCATCAGGCATAACTATAGCAGATGATGGTATAGCTCAAGGTACGGCAGCATTCTTAAACTTCTCTGGTTCTGGAGTAAGCGCATCTGTAACTAATAATACTGCATCTATAATATTTACAGGTGGAAGTACAGCTCCATTATCAACTAAAGTAAATAGTGTACCAGCTGTATTTTTTACAGGCAATCCTAAAACAACAGCAGTAACGTTTACATCATCTTTTGCTAATACAAACTATTCTGTAACGGTAACAGGTGAAGATGCTAGAAGTTGGACAGTGGAAAGTAAAGCCACAACAGGATTTACTATCAATTCAAATAGTAATGTAGGACTTTCAGGAAATACTTATTGGATAGCAATAGCATATGGTGAAGCTTAAAATTAATATATAATGGAAAATAACAAACAAACAGTAGCAGAATTTATTCAAGACAACACTGTCACAGCAATAGAAGTGGTAGAAGATTTAATCTTCAATCTAGTTTGTGGTGAAGCACTTTATGGTATAGACGTAGACACGTCTTCTATACCTTCAGGAACAAAATTACTCAGAACCACAGACTATACTATAGATAATAATGTACTCACTTATAATAGTACTAATTTAGATTTGAACAATACTTACATGTTAGGTTAAATTCAAATTAAAACAAAAAGTCTATGAAAGTATCTCTACAAGCCGGGACTAAAGTAAGGTTTACTAACCAAAGTACATCAATGTATATTGGTGATAGACTTATTCCTCTTTATGGTGGTGTATCTGCTAGTTTTGGAATTCCTGGAGACATCTATATTATAACAGAACAATCAGATGGTAAAGTAATATTAGGAGGTAATTTTTTATATTATAAAGATGTATATTCTCCTTATATAGTAAGGATATTACCTAATGGTGAACCCGATCCTGATTTTAATGTTGGAACTGGATTTAATGGTATACCACGTGGAATAACTCAACAAGCAGATGGTAAAATACTAGCAGGAGGATCTTTTACATCTTATTCAGGCTCAACAGCAAATCGTATAGTAAGATTAAATCCTTCGGGAACTATTGATCCTGATTTTAAAATAGGAGCGGGATTTAGTGGAATTGTTTACTCAATATATAAACAATTAGATAATAAAATAGTAGCAGCAGGACAATTCACAACTTATTCTGGCTCAGCATTAAATAATATAGTTAGAATTAATTTATCAGGAAGTGTAGATTCTGATTTTAGTATAGGGACCGGATTAAATACTACTGCATATTCAGTATATCAACAATCAGATGGTAAAATATTAGTAGGAGGAGAGTTTATTTCTGCATCAGGAGTACCATCACCTAGAATAGCTAGATATAATATATCAGGAGGTTTAGATTCAGATTTTGCTACAGGTAGTGGATTTAATACTACAATTAATTCTATAATTCAACAATCTGATAATAAAATAGTAGCTGTAGGAACTTTTACAACTTATTCTGGTTCAACCTATAATAGAGTTATTAGACTAAATTTATCTGGTGGTATAGATCCTGACTTTAGTATAGGAACAGGGGCTAGTTCAGATGTTACAAAAGTAATCCAACAATCAGATGGTAAATTAATAATAATTGGTATTTTTGGTAATTACTCCGGAGGAGGTAATACCAGAATAGCTAGAATTAATACATCAGGAAGCCGAGATACTACTTTTAGTGTATCTGGTTTAGGAAATGCTCAAACTGCTTTTGATATAATACAAAAATCTGATGGGACTATATTAATGGGAGGAGAGTTTACTACTATTAATGGTTCAACAGCAGGTAAATACGATGGTATTATCCAATTAAATGATAGTGGTAGTATATATGATACAACACAAACTGTATATCCTAATATAGGATTAGCAACAGGTAGTTTTGCTACTGTTGGCACCGTTCTTACAGTTGCAACTCAATCAGATGGAAAAATATTAATAGGTGGAACATTTCAATTCTATAAAGATAAAATATGTAATGGTATTATAAGATTGAATTCCGATTATGAACCGGATCCTGATTTTAATATTGGATTAGGATCTAATAATTATATTAATAAAATAAAATTACAACCTGATAATAAAATATTATTAGGAGGAAATTTCACAACTTATTCGGGTTCAACAGTAAACTATGTAGTAAGACTAAATCCCTCAGGAACTATTGATCCTGATTTTAAAACAGGAACAGGATTTAATTCTGATGTTAGAGATATAGATTTAGAAGAAAACGGAAAAATATTATTAGGAGGAAATTTTACAACTTATTCTGGATCATCTGCATCTCGTCTAGTAAGATTAAACCCATCAGGTACTATAGATCTTGATTTTAGTCCAGCATCAACTTTTAATGGTGCTATAAATACTGTAATAAAACAACCTGATAGTAAAATATTATTTTCTGGTGCCTTTAGCTCAGTAACTGGGGCGCCTAACAGATATATAGCAAGATTTAATGCATCAGGAAGTTTAGATCTTGATTTTATTACATCAGGAAGTAGTAATATATTGTATTCAATAATACTAAAACCTGATTATAAAATAGTAGCAGTAGGAGCTCTCGGAGAATTCTCCGGTTCAGCAGCAAATCGTATAATAGGAATAACTTCATCAGGAAGTGTAGATACTGACTTTAATATAGGATCTGGACTTAATACTGCAGGTACTTCTTTATATCAACAATCTGATAGTAAAATATTAGTAGGAGGAACTTTTACAAGTTATTCTGGTTCAACAGCAAGACGAATAGTAAGATTAAACCCATCTGGTACTGTAGATACAACTTTTAAGTCAGGAGTAGGATTTTCTTATGGTAATCTAACTACTGATATATACTCAATTATACAATTACAAAATAATAAAATATTAATAGGAGGAGCATTTTCAAATTATTCTGGATCTTTTACTGGTAGTTATGATAGTATAATAGAATTAAATGATAGTGGAAGTATTTCGAATGCTAACTTTTATGGAGGTGTTAGAAGTTTTAATAATTCTGTAGTTACGGATATGATTCAACAACAAGATGGAAAACTTCTTTTTGTTGGAAATTTATTATATAGGTTTCAAAATCCTTTATATTATACAAGTAGTTTTGGAAGCGTAGTAAGATTTAATACAGACTATACAGTAGATACAACATTTAAATCAGGAGTAGGATTTAATATAACAGCAGTGAGTTTAGTCAATTCTAGAATACTATTTGGTTTAAAAGTAGCTGAACAAAAAGATGGAAAATTAATTTTTATTTCATGTAACACTCGATATTCAGGTTCTTCCATATCAAACAATATTGTAAGAACAACTTCATCAGGAAGTATTGATCCTGATTTTAAAAGTGGTACTGGATTTAGTAATGTAACAGGATGTATATATATACAAAAAGATGGTAAAATATTAGTAGGAGGCAATTCTGCAACTTATTCAGGATCTTCTTCCTCAGGAATAGTTAGAATTCTTCCCTCAGGAAGTATTGATCCTGATTTTAAAGTAGGTTCAGGTGCATCAGGAAATATATATTCAATCTATGAACAGTTTGATGGTAAAATATTAGTTGGAGGACAATTTTCAAATTATTCTGGTTCAGGAATAACCGAAGATCTAACCAGACTTACACCATCAGGAAGTTTAGATTTAGATTTTAATGAAACAGGGTCTATAAATAATGCCGTCTATGAAGTATCACAACAATCAGATGGCAAAATATTAATAGGAGGTAACTTTACTTTTGTATCTGGTGCATTTCTAAATTATATAACAAGACTAAATCCAACAGGTAGTCGTGACACTACTTTTAATATTGGAACTGGATTAAATAATCCACCACAATCAATAATACAACAACAAGATGGTAAAATATTAATAGGTGGTTTTTTTACAACCTATTCTGGATCTGCAGCTAACTATGTTGTAAGATTAAATGAATCAGGAAGTGTTGATACTAATTTTAGTGCATCTGTTTTTAATTCTTTAGGATTTGGAAATACTAACTTTGCACAAAAAGTATTTGAAAGTAATAATATAGTTCATGTAGCAGGAGGACTTCCACTTTATTCTGGTTCATTAATAGGAGGTTATGTAGGGCTTCCTATTACTTCAAGTGAAACAATAGGTAGTCCTGCTGTTATAACAAGTAGTGTAGTAGTACCTAGTACTAATTTCTATGGTGGAGTTAGAACTAGTACTATAGTTTATTCTGCTATTGAAGAATCAACTGTATATGGTTCACCAACAGGTAGTCTTGTACCTAATGGTAAAGTATTATTAGGAGGAAACTTTACTAGACTACAAAAATCTCCTTATACAGCTTCTTATAGATATATAACTAGACTTTTAAATGATGGAAATGTGGATCTTGATTTTAAAACAGGTGCTGGGTTTAATAATTCAGTTTTTTTTATAAAACAACAATTAGATGGTAAGATATTAGTAGGAGGATTTTTTCAAGAATATTCTGGTTCTACACCAAATAGAATAGTACGACTTAATCTTTCAGGGAGTATAGATCCTGATTTTAAAACAGGTGTTGGGTTTAATACTTCAGTATATTCTATATATCAACAATCAGACGGTAAAATATTAGCTGGAGGTGATTTTACAACCTATTCTGGTTCAACAGTAAATAGAATAGTAAGATTAAACCCATCAGGTACTATTGATCCTGATTTTACAACAGGGAGTGGACTTAATAATACTGTTTATTCAGTATATCAACAAACAGACGGTAAGATATTAGTAGGAGGAAATTTTACTACAGCTTCAGGAGTACCTTCACCTAGAATAGTTAGATATAATTTATCAGGAAGTATTGATTCAGATTTTATAAGCGGATCTGGATTTAATGATTTTGTTAAAACTTTATATCAACAATCTGATAATAAAATTTTAGTTGGTGGAAGATTTACGACTTATTCTGGTTCAGCAACTCAATATATTATAAGACTTAATACATCAGGAAATATTGATACTGATTTTAAAATAGGCGTAGGTACAAATAGCACTCTAAATTCTATATATCAACAATCAGACGGTAAAATATTAGCTGGAGGTGATTTTACAACCTATTCTGGTTCAACAGTAAATCGTATAGTAAGATTAAATCCATCAGGTACTATTGATCCTGATTTTAAAACAGGCACAGCATTTAATAGTTCAGTAGAATCAATAGTCCAGCAATCAAACGGAAACATATTAGTAGCCGGAAGCTTTTCTAGATACTCAGGTTCTAATTATCTTGGAGGTTTTGCTGGTTTAACTCCATCAGGAAGCATAGCTACCTATACAAACCCAAGTTCTTACTTAGACCCACTAACTTTAAAATAACTACCTACAAAATCGATATTTATACTATATGGCTATATTTTATACAGATACAGGAAGTTTAGGGATTCTTCAAGTTTCGTCTAGTGCTCAGGTTTCAGGTAGTGGAAGTACGATTTTAACTGTCTCAGGAAATTCAGGAGGTATATTAGCAGTAGGAGATTATAACCAAGGTGATAATATCTTTGAGATAGTATCTGCTAGCGTTAATTTATTTGTAGTTGATGCTAATAAGAATGTTTCTATAGCCAATAATCTTATAGTTACAGGAAGTATTACTGGTTCTATTGCTAGCTCATCATTTGCTACCACAGCTTCTTATGCAGCAAGAGCTGATCAAGTTAATGGTTTTGATGGTGCTGTATTGATATATACAGGATCACAAAATGTAACTCAAGGAATAACTGGCTCATTAAGAATAACAGGAAGTTTTGTAGTAACAGGAAGTACTGCTCTTAGTGGAGCTTTAGCGGTGGTTGGTGCTATTACAAGTCCTACAATAGACTCTTTATCAAATTCCATATCAGTAATCAGCCATAAACTCAGTGTAGATGGAGCCGCTCTTTCTGTAAGAATAGATACAGTAAGTAATGAAGTATCAATAGTAGAATCTGTTATCAATAACGTATCAGCAGTTGCCCCGGGAGCGGTTGTTGAAACAGGTCTACAAAACGCAATAAATGCATTATCGAATAGGATTAGTGCAATACCAGGTGGCGGTTCTGTTAACCCAACACGGTATGTAAGTGTTGCAAACACACTTAATACTGCTGTTTTAACCGGCATATCAGGTTTAACAGTATCAGTAAGTGCCGGAGTTATATATCATATAGAAGGAGCAATAATGTACTCTGTATCAGCAGCAACAGGCAATGCTTTTGGAATGGTATGGCCTACTGCAAACAGAGTAGCAGGTCAGTGGATAGGAGGTATAAGTGTTAACC
>Ga0315903_10003109_pt1 | contig 23398 bp, 45 predicted proteins | sample LakEriMetagenome_7_FD_203524 | JGI IMG/M metagenome (GOLD analysis project Ga0315903, IMG submission 203524) | Freshwater fungal communities from buoy surface, Lake Erie, Ohio, United States - Buoy 2 MA119 | ecosystem: Environmental > Aquatic > Freshwater > Lake | place: USA: Lake Erie, Ohio... | reverse complement strand
TACACAGGCGTCAAACTGACCTTGAGTTAATTTATAAGTTTCAATACCTTGTTCTTTCCATCTAACTAACATTCTGTTTACACAATCCGCGGCTTCATTAATATCATTATCTAATAACTCTTCAGCTTTACTATGAGTAATTTTTCTATATTGTCTATCGACATCTTCACCATTATGTCCAAAACCAATTGTATCATATTCTTCACCAGGTATTCTATAAGCGGTTAATACAGGTTGACATTTTTGTTTAGGTGAACCCTCTTCACACTTTAAGAATTGTTTCAAATTCTGACTTGGTTTTAAAGGTAAAGAAACTTCATATTTTTTATCTAACTTGTTTTTATATTGACCTTGTTTAGCTATAGTATACTCACTAGTTGTGTATATTTTGTTTGTATAATTATTCCATAATCCATTGGACTTACACCACTCAATATCCAAATCATCATCTGAAGCTACCATAGTTCCTTTGGATACCGGTTCCCAAAATTTGAAGAATTTAACTTTTGATTTCTCAACACCATATTTTGAAACATTAGAATTGAACCAAGTTTTCCAGTCGGAAAATTTCCAATAACTATCAGGACCCCATTCATCTAAATCAGGATGTGAGTCAGGGTTTTTAGGGTCACGAGTTTGTTCGTTTAAAATATATAACGATTTGATACGTGTTTTTTCTTGTTCGGTGATAGTAAGTTTCATAGTAATAAATATTATACAAAAAAAAATCCCTCATAACGAGGGACCAATTTGATTTTAAAATAATTAAAAAGTCTCAACTTTAGTAATTACTACATCACATTCTTGAGGTTCATCATTCATAAAACCCATACTCATATCATTAGTAATTCTTGAACAAATTTGTTCTTTAAAGAAATCAGAATCGGCTACTAGTTCAATAGATGTTGGGATAACAAAAACCTCCTCAAAAGTTTCACCTTTACTTGTGTACTCAATTTTATAATTTGTTTGCATAATTTTGTTTTTTTCTTTTTATTTATTAATAAATATAATGTTTTTAAATGAATAATCAATAAAAAACCCCACCTAACTGATGGGGTTTTTATATTAGTTAAGACCGTATACGTCCCGGTATTTAACCCCCAAAAGTTCTTTAGCTTTTGTGACAGCTTGTTCCTTTGTGTGGAGTCCCTTTTCAATCATTTTTTTAGAGTGATAGATGATATAATCAGTTGAGATGACCTCACCGATTGCCCATTTCTTTTTACTCTCTTTTGTTGGTTTTAGATTGTCTTTTGCGTAAACATCATAAAAACCTACCTTACAGACGTAACGACCTTTTGCTGAACTTTTTGCCATATATTTAATTATTAATTATTTTATACAAATATAGACAAAACAATCAACCGAATCAAATTTCCTGACTTAATTTTTTCAACAACTCAATATTATTAGTCATTCTTTTAAGGTTCTTAACAAAATTACCTCTGTTTCTTTTCTTTTTACCTTCTTTTTTTGCCTTTGCCATGATATAATGTTTAGTAATAAATACAATATTGTTAATATTTATTTTTAGTGAAAAGTCTAATTAAGAGAATATTAAAAGAAACAAGTAGTGGTTTTAAATCATACGACACTATTACCAACAGATACATGAGTAAAAGATTTTCTTGGTGGAAAAATTTAGAAACTAACTCATATTCATATGGTACAGATAGTCCAAAAATTATTACTTGGTATGGAACATTAACCGTTGATAAAGATTGGTATAATGATTTATGTGATAAATCTCCATTCTCAGATTGTGAAGCAAAAGATGGTATTAGGATAGATTTATTAGTTGATACCGATACAATACTTGATATTACACACAAACTAGAGAAAATGTATTTAATGTTTTATGGTGAAAAGAAATATCTGAGAATTAGAAACTCAATAAAAATTAAACCAGAAGAACAAGAAACAATCGTCAGTGAATCAAGTAATAACTATAGAGATAAGGTTTTAAATCTAATAGAAAAGATAGGGTTATTTAAAACCCTAAAAATGTTAGGCACTTCATATATCCAACTATTCGCTGATGTAGTAAGTCCCGAATACTTTAGTCGAAAAGTAAAACTAAAGTTTATAAAAGACTATTTCAATGGCAAACAATATGGGATTGGGTTAAGTGAAATTGGTGAAGACCCAATACGATATGGGGAAAGAGATGGGGAATTTATGGAAATAACTTTTCTCGGACTTAGTACAGTTTGGGTTAATGTCTTTGACTCAGACACTATGGAATCAAAAGGAGATTTCAGACTAATGTACGATAATTTAAGTGATGATATAATTGATGTCATTTTTGTTATTATCCTCCAACTAAATAACGATGAATATAGGTATATTAGTATATAAAGAAAGTGGGCTTAGGACCGCTGTAGTTTAGGCTACATTAACCCTATCGAATTCGCTACTCGGTAGGGTTTTATTTTTTATTGAATATATTATTCTTGGATGCTACGAAAAATTCATAATTTTCGTAAATTGGGACATCACCTTTAATCGATACTCTTTTTGGTTTACCATATGAATCAATTAACCACACATATGAGTATTTTGGTAAAACATTAACCCATATATTTAAGGAATCATCAAAAATCTGGTCATCGGACATTATCACATCTACGTCGTTAAACAAAGATAGATACATTAATTTACCATAACCCCTAGATTTTGATTTGTTTGCAACTTGCACACCGCTTACTTTGAACCCCTTATAACCCATAAACGTTTTTTTAAAAAGTGACATAAATCCAACAAATGTCTCTAACTCCTCATCAAAGTAATTCCTGTACCACTCATTTATATGATTTTGGTGATAACTTAACTCACCAACCCTGACTAAATCATAGTGTTTTTTTGTTATGTAATATATTAACCCACATGCTAAATCATTTTTTCGTAATAACTTATATGTGTTATATGTCGAGCCTAGTAATTTTGTGATTTCTTTATCGTCTAACCCAACAACATTTAACAAATATTCTTGTGTATCTTTTTTTATAATATCCTCTCCCAACTCCCGGTTTAAAATAGTAATTGTGTTATAAATTGGATTGAAATCCATTGAACCTGTATGAATCATTAATTCTTCTTTAAGTAATCTGAATTGGGATTTAGTCAACAAATATTTCATAACTAATAAATATATTGAATATTTATTATATATTTGCGTTATGAGATTAAAAGATGTTTGTGAATTTAAAGTCGACTTCCCTGATGCGGATTTTTGGCTCGTAAGAAAAGGTAGTGAAAAGACAGTTGGCACCCCAACAAAAAATTTCTCACCTGAACACATTGGAGTTAAAGTGACTAGGACTGATTTATTAGTTCCTGATTACTTATACTACATTTTTATGTACTTACAACAACAAGGTTTGTTCGGACAAATATCATCAGGTACTTTAGAATTGAAACATATTAGAGTTTCTGATATAAAAGAAATTAAGATAGGTTAAAATGAAAGGGTTACCTGCTCAAGTAAGACGAAGACTAAATTATATTGATTTAGATAAAGAATTTCATGACTTATTGAGAATTTATTCCCAGTTATTCAAAAAGAACGATGACATTGAAGAATCAACTAATGGACTTATTGGTGAACTAGTTGGTCAATTATTAATGAATGTTGACGAGGAAGACTACGATGACGATGTTTTTATGGATATATGGTCAACAACTGCAAGATATGTTGAAGATAAATACAGAGATAGATTATTAACATATTTCTCTAAATTAAAACATTCTTAATATATGATTTTAAGTAAAAAAATATTGGATTTGTTAATGAATGCGAATAGTTTTAAGAAAAAATACCCAATGGTTGATAGATTTGAAACTGAGGTTGTGTGGGACGGAGATGTTGAATTACCATCTTATAAAATACTTGTGAGTGTTTATTTGAACGACCCTGAAATAACACATAAGAACATGTATCAAAAAGGATTTGACCCATATTGGATGATTTTTAAACCATTTCACGAATTGTTAGAGAAAATTGGTATTGACCGAAGAGAAATTGACCAAGTATATACAAAAATATATGATGTTAATGGCGAGTATATAGACCATTAATCAGTCCCTCTTATTAATTCTCTATAATACCAAACTCCTTCAATATCTACATCAGTTACTTTATAACCAGGAATTTTAGACTCCACCCATTCACCAATTATTTTTTTAATATCTGAACTAACAAAAAAACCATCAAAAAAGTTGTCAATTTTTTTCATTAGTTTAACATCTACATAACACCAACCATCTGATAAATTATATGAAATCACAGCTTGGTCATCATCTAAGTCGTTTACAAAATATAAATCATCTAGTTTATCATTTGGATGGTAAAATTTGTGTTTAACCATTTTAAAATCGTAGGAATCTAACTTAGTAAAAACCAAATCTTTAATATCAATGTCAGGATTTTCTTTAATATATCTACGAATTATTGTCGATGAACTTTCTTTCGGTAAAATATTTTTTCCACTATTAAGTATTTTACTAACAATATCATTTAATTTTGATTCGGTTAAAATGAATTTCATTTTTTAAATATTATATTTATATAAATATGAGTCTAAAACGGATTATTAAAAGTGTATTAAATGAAGAAACCTATGATTTAGGTGAGAGAACCAATTTGGAAAAAATGGTTGCAAAATTAATTGATTTGAAAATTGGTAATATTAAAAAACTAGATAATTTTTATGGTATTGTTGTTGATATTTTTGACTCACAATATGGGAAGTATTGTCAGATTCATTTTTTGATGAAGGAACCATTTAGTAGAGATGATTCTGATTTTATTTATAACAATTTCCCCAAATCTAAAATACAAAAACTAGTTGAACAAATGTTGGGAGTTAAGTTTGATGGAGGGTTTACCTCGTCACAATCAACAATCGAAAACTACATCAAAACAAAATGGTTTTACGAAGATAAGAAAGTAAAAATGTTTTAATTCTAGTTAATCATCTTTTTATTATCTATAACTATGGTATGACATATTGTATAATATCGTAGATGTAATATATTTATTAATATGGTATCAACACAAGATAAAGATATTTTTTGGTTAGATGAAGATGAGTTGAAGACATTTAATTTGTTTTTGAACAAACAAATGTCAATAAAATTTAACTGGTTCAAAAAAATTAATATTAAAAGTGTGAGTTTAAATACCAAGATGAATTTTTTTGCGACTAAAGGTATTATCTATGTTGATGAAGAGTGGGCTAAAAAACAAGTTGAAAAACTTTTTGGTATATTTGTAGGTTCTAATGGTGAGGAATTGTCAGGACTTGGTTTAGATAATATTTTAAGTACTGATGATGCTAATGATTATAAATTACAAAAACAAGTAATTAAGATATTAAATAATGCTTTTCTTTTTGCGACAAAAAAACACCCACCAAGAAGTCTTTCACTCAGCTGGATTGATGTTGAGTATGTTGAAACACCAAACAAAAATAAAATCCAGGAGTCATTAAAACATAGATTAGGTGAACAAAAAGGTGATATCAAAATTAGAAGAAGAGTTCAGTTAATTGATGACAATATGAACACTTTTTTGAACAACCCAAACACTCCTAGTTTTGTTTGTCGTAATTATGAAAGAGTGTATTCGCTTGTTTTAGATAGGTGTGAAGACGTTACAGATACTATATATTTTAAATTACCTTATATCGACGACACATCACAGGAGTGGTATGATATTGTCGATTTTATTTTCGATTATATCAAAAGTACATATGGAAAAAAACTTGAAGATTTTTATAATAAACATTGTGGTAAAAGAGTTGAGGCAAATGAAGGTGAACTAACAGAAAAATGTTGGAAAGGATATACCCAAAAAGGAATGAAAACAATGTTTGGTAAAAGATACCCTAATTGTGTTAAGAAAACAAAGAAATGAATTTAAAAGAAACCATAAGAAGAATATTAAGGGAAGAGATTAACGAAGCTCACATAAAGCCAAATGAACTTATAGATGGAGTAATCAACAGATGGTTAGAAAAACTTTTTTCAGGCTCCAAGATGTACTACAGAGAAAGTTATAAAACTAGATACGATTTTGAATGGTGTAACAAAGGTTCAGAGATTGCGCAGGTTATTTTATTTTTTCACGATTCTGAAGATAGAAGACCAACAAGTGAGAGAGATTTTGTAGCGGGTACTTTAAACATTCCAAAAAATACTATTGATAATTTTCTTAAACATGTATCGGTAAGAAGAAATTATTTAAAATATAAAATAGAAGATTGGTTTGAGGATAATATTTTACCTGATGTGATTAAAAAAATGGGTAGAACCGATTTGGAGATAACTGAATTTGGAGAGTACCCAGCAAAAGCTCAAGTATGTGTTCCTCCTGTGGAAAAACCTGAAGGTGTTACCCAAGAAGAAATGTTAGACCTTATTCTTAAAAAAACATTGTTTAAAAGAAATGAGTTATTAAGATATGAGGAAGAAGAACCTGGATACATAGAAAAATTATATTTAGGTAAACTTCGTAATGCGGAGATGGACAGATTAAGAAGAGATTAATATGAACTTACAAAAAACCATAAAAAGAATATTAATGGAAGACAAAAAAATGTCTCCGTATTTTAGAAGAAGAATTGATTTAAAACAATTTGAAGAACAACTTAATAAAGGTAAAGTTTACGTTTACTATGACTCAAACTCATTAAAAGATTATAAATGGAAATTAATTACCGCAACCTTGGAAAACTATATTTATTATAAGTATGATACTGAAATAGACAGAACTAATAATGAGACATATGAAACAATAGATTATTTAGTGGATATTTTTAATGATGAATTAACCGATATGTATGAAACTGAAAATAGGAAAAGAAGACCAGATTATTAAAGAAATGAACCTAAAAGAAAACATAAGAAGAATATTAAGAGAGGATACACGATTAAGAGAATTTATTCGTAACCGAATTGATATGCACGGACTATACAAAACTAGCAAAATGTTAGGATATTCCGAAACAGATTTAGTTAGATTGGCAGGTATAAAAATCGACCATAAACTTGCGAGTTCACTATTAAGAAAAAGTCTATTAAATGGTGAAATAACTTCAGACTATAAAGAATTTGACATCTCAACAAATTATGATGGTGTTTTTTATTGGGAAGGTAAAATAAACACCGGACATTTTCTTCCAGGTATGACTGAAGCGGTATCAGTAATGGCGACACCATTTTGGGAAGGGTCTGATTATACTCCTATTGAAATTAGTTGGTTTAGTTTATATAATGAAGATATGGAAATGGTTATTGAAGAAGAAGGAATGGGTAATTATTATACTGAACTCAAAAGTAAAACATATTTTGATAGTGTTGAAGAATTGTTTGAATGGTATAATGAAATTTATTTACCTGGGGTGTATAACATAGTTATAGATGAATTATTACCTAAGGTTCACCAATACGTTGATGATAAACTAGATGAAAGAATGGGATATTAATATGAACCTACAAGAATCCATAAGAAGAATATTAAGGGAAGAAACTGAACTACCACTATACATTAGAAGAAGGGTTCTTTACGATGAGTTAGAGAGGGAGTTTAGTGAATCTTTAGATATGTCATCAAATATGTTACGTAATACAAATAAAGATGATGGGAGTATTATGAGTTTAAATAGGTTTATAGATGTAACAATTTCAATTTTAATGGATGGGATTCATTACGAACTATATAGTAAAATGCCAGAAGATTCAGAATGGTATGGTGAGGTTGTAGAAAGTTTAAAAGATTACTATAAAGATAGAATTAAAAGTAGATATAAAAAATTAGTGTCAAATATATAACATGAACCTACAAGAATCCATAAGAAGAATATTAAGGGAAGAATTAGATAATTTGTTAAACAAATTAAAACCGTATCTTATTGAGGGTAAATATCTATATCATTACACACCGACTTATAATTTGGACGATATTGAACAAGAAGGATTGATTCCAAGAAAAATCCCAAATTCTTTTTATAATGATGGTATTGAAGGAATATTTTTAACAAATAAATCCAGTTTATATGGTGCAAACTTACCACAGGATTTAATGAATCTTATGGATGAATACTACGAAAATGAGGAAGAAGATGAAAAACCAATTGTTAGGTTAACAATAGATATAACACAATTAAACCCAAATAAAATAACTTGGGACGATGATTATATTATGAATCTGTATAAATGGAATAAAGCCAAAACGGATGAAGATAAAATAATTGAAAGTATTGATATATGGGGGACTATCTCATATAAAGGACTAATACCCCCTGAACTAATAATAAACCACGACTTTGATTACCAATCATAATGAACCTAAAAGAATCCATAAGAAGAATATTAAGGGAAGAAACCAAAAAAAGTAAAGTCACATATTTTAATTGGAGTTCATTAAAAAACAGACCAGAATATTATGATTATCCAATGGTGAAGGCACACTTCAAATATGATTCATCAGAGGATGAAAAAGAATATGGTGTTTCAGACATACAACAATATGGTCCTGGTCAATATTTTTGTATAACTTTAAATTGTATCGAACATTACAGAGATAATATTGGATACAATGGAGAAAGTTATTTTACAATACCTAATGATGCGGTAATTGCGGTTTCAAATGATGATGAAATAATTTACAAAGATAAATCAATCAGAAAAAAAGCGGATGGATTTTATTGTCCAACATATGATACTTATGGACTTGTGGTGTGGAATACTGATAAAATAAAAAAAATTAAAAAACCTGCTGAAGCAAATAGAAATTCTACATTAGATGTTTTGAAAGTTTTAGGTTTTAAATAATTATGATATATGAACCTACAAGAAACCATAAGAAGAATATTAAGGGAAGAAATATTAAAGGAATCTCAATATTTAGGAAGTTGTGTAGAGGTTGGGGATGAAGATTCAAATAATTTTATAAATAGAATATTTTCAGACGCGACAGAAATGGCTTACTACGTTGGAAATCCTGATGAAGAAGATTTGGGGAAAAGTGAAAAAATATCAAAAAAAGAGTTTTTCAGTAAAATAGACAAAGAAACAATTAATAAGAAAGTTTTAAGAGGTGAGGTAGAATACTTTTATATTCCTGATTTGGATATATATTTTATATATAATGTTAATAAAGATATACACTATTTTTATAGAAGTTAGTAAATGAACCTACAAGAATCCATAAGAAGAATATTAAGGGAGGAAACTGATTTATATAGTAATCTAAAGACAGTTGCATTTAAAGATTTACCTTTTGAATACCAAAGGTCGCTTATAATTTATATGTATGAAGGGGATGTTGTTGATTGGTCATTAGATTTGGATAGAGATGTGGTTGCAAAAAACGATGATTTAATTAAAACTTTAATTAAAGATTATATATCAGTGGGAAGAAATAAGAATAAATCGTTTGCATATGGTTTAGTCCCAATGAAAGAGTTAACAAAAGAAATTGCGGAAAGAATGGGGTACGATTCATTCAAAGATTATCATAAGGATTATACAAGTGACAACTACGCACCAAGGTATAAAAAAGAATCTGTGTGGCCAATTATTTTAGATATGGATAATGAGGAACTAATAGAAGATGGTTGGCATAGATTCCATCAATATTATAAAATGGGGTTAAATAAAGTCCCCGCAGTTATGTTAATGTGATATGAACCTACAAGAAACCATAAGAAGAATATTAAGGGAGACACTTGAATCAAAGTGGAATAAGGGGAATTATGATTACCAACATGGATATTGTCATTACTTTGCATATGATATTATAGGAAAGATAAAGAAAAGGTTTCCAAATAAGAAGGTTAATTATTATATGATTTTGGCAAACGAGGTGGATAAATATGATGGGACAATAGTTCAAGATTATTTGATACACGTTTACATTCAAATTGACAATATGTTGCTTGATTCAAATGGAATAACAACACACGAAAAAGCGTGGGAAAGAGCGGAAGAATGGGAACAAAGACAGGCTCATCTTGTCCCTGATGAATATGAAACAAAAATGTGGGAAGAAGAATCTGATACAATACCAGAATACTTCTTTAATAATAAGTTTTGTAATACAAGAAGAGTTAAAAAGGATGTGGAAGAGTTTCTGAATAATCCAATAGTTCAAAGAATATTAAGAGATAAGTAATATGAACCTACAAGAATCCATAAGAAGAATATTTGGGTCAATCGGTGATTGTTAATTACTAATTAACAAGTTCTTAAATTCAAACCCTGTTTTACTCTCAACCCAATCTCCAATAATATTCATTGCTTCACCTTTATCTAAACCAAAAAAGGTGTGTAGTGTTCTTACAAAATTGGCATCCATAAAACAAATATTTTGTTTGTGGGTGGAGATTAAAATCTTGGAATCAAAATTACGATTTTCAATATCATCACGGTTCCAAAAGTTAAAATCATCATTAAACTTTGTCACATAAAAGTTCTGTAAGTCAAGATACTTAAAAACTACTTTATCTAATTGTGATTCGGTGATAAGGTATTTCATTAGATATAAATATTAGTTAGAGTGAACTCTCAAAATTTCGGACTTGCTGAAGACAACCCATTGTGAGTAAGTGACTTCCCTTTGTAGGGTATTCCCAACCCAATTACCGATAATATCTTTAGAGGTGGCTTCATTTAAAGAAAATAATACAGAGATGTCCTCAATTAATTTTAAATTTATGTGACACCAACCATTTTTTTTATGGTATCTAATTTTGGCAAATTCATCATCTTCTGAATTAACAAAGAATATATTATTACTTCTTTCAATTTGAATAAAGTTTTGACTATCCAAATATCTAAAGATTACTCTGTCTAATTGTGATTCTGTTATAAGATATTTCATTATATATAAATATAACAGAGATAATAACTATTATTGATTTAAGACCTGTTCCATCACATAATTCATAACAGACATTTCTATATCCGTTGCGCATACCTTATGATTTAATACTTCTTCCACTAGGGGATGATTATTGGCTAGTCCCATTGACGTTGTGGATACCTTATGATTTAATACGTCTTCCACCTGAGCATCCGTCCTGAAACAGGCATCTGTAGTTGCGGATACCTTACTATTTAATACCTCTTCCACCCATCTCTCTTTAATCCTGTTATGTGGTTTGGTTATAGATACCTCATGATTCAATACCTCTTCCACCTCCGCAATGAACGGTAAGCAAGACCGAGATGTTGTGGACACCTCATGATTTAATATCTCTTCCACCAAACAACCAGAATCGCCAAATACTTTCCCAGTTGTAGATACCTTACTATTCAATACCTCTTGTACCGGTTTTAATGAGTTCATTATTATTCCCGTAGTTGTAGATACCTTACTATTTAATGCCTCTTCCACCTCTTCCACCGATGTTATTTTTTGTAGTAACGATGAGTAAATTGTGGATACCTTATGATTTAATACCTCTTCCACCTCCTCTTTCTTACGAATGTGAATGCCATTGGTTGGAGTTACCTTATGATTTAATACCTCTTCCACCCAAGAAGATAGAACGGGACAAAAATCATCTGAGTCCATGGAGAATATCTGAAAAAACGAATTAAAAAAATCATATCTCCACCATAAAGTACCTTCCTTATCAAGTTCAAAGTACCAATATTTATCATCCCTGTTAATAAACCACATGGAGGAGTTATAGGGGATAATCTCACAATTACCCAACTCTTTATATAGTTGTTTAAAAATTAGTTGTTTTAATTTATCTGTTACTTTCATTTTGTTGTGCGTTGTTTAATGCCTTTTTCACCCAAACACTATTTAATACCTCTTCCACCTTAGAATCTACTGGCTTCCACCTCCATTCGGTTGTGGATACTTTACTATCTAATACTTTTTTTACCGTTCTTTTTTGGGATGCGTTTATTTCAAAAGTTTCGGATACCTTATGATTTAATATTTCTTCCAACAATTGGTCTGAAGTGAAAGTACAAGAATTAGTTGTGGATACCTTATTATTTAATACCTCTTCCACCGAATTTGGGGGAGAATGGTTTTCAGAACATGTTGTGGATACCTTATGATTTAAGACCTCTTCCACCTTTAGCACCTGTTCCAATAGCATGTAACGATTTGCGGACACCTTATGATTTAAAACCTCTTCCACCATGGTAAATAGTGTATTTTCATACTGGTAGGTTGCGGATACCTTACTATTCAATACCTCTTCCACCGATGGATTAGCAATAGGTGGAATAATTTCGGTTGTGGATACATTACTATTTAAGACCTCTTCCACCATGGGACGAGCACCGAGCCGAACTTCCTTTGTTGCGGATACCTTATTATTTAATACCTCTTCCACCCTTTGCGAATCATGTCTAATCCTTTTGCAGGTTGTGGATACCTCACTATTTAATACCTCTTCCACCCCCATCCAGTCCCGTAAGCTATTGCATTCGGTTGTGGATACCTTACTATTTAATACCTCTTCCACCCAAGAAGATAGTATTGGTTCAAACTCACTCTGTTCCAAAGAGAAAATACTGAAAAACGATGGGAAGAATGAGTATCTCCAATATAAACATCCCTGTGTAGACAACTGAAAATACCAATAACTATTTTTCCTATCAATAAACCATACAGAGCCATTATATGGGATTATCTCCACATTACCCAACTCCTTATATAGTCGTTTAAAAATAAGTTGTTTTAATCTTTCTGAAATAACCATGATACAAATATAATAAGAAATTACGAACTAAACAAACTCATTCCCCCATCCCCACTATCGTGTCGTTCCATTCCCCTTCGGTCCATTACACTGAATGGGTACATTCATTTGTTTACTTCCTAATTTTTTTTGTTCGATAAAAACAAATTTGTATATTTGTTTTATGAATGAAAAACTAAAAAATACAATACTGTCACGGCTTTCTAATGATTATTCGTTACAGACCTATGTTTGTCCTTTCCTTAATAAACCATCACTAACCAACATGTGGGTGGTTAATACTAAAACTAATAGTACAGACGTTTCTTTATTTTTTGGTACTGTAAACTATGGTCCTGATATTAATTTATTCTTAGATTTATTTTCACTAAATAAACTTCAAAAAGAACAAATTATACATTCATTTTTTTATAGTTTACTTGAAAACAATAATTTTGAAATTGACGATGAATTTACAAGTTTTAAGTATTGTAAAAAAGGTGTACCCACTCTTGATGAACATATGGAAAGAGTTAATGTCATGAAAATGGCAATGTCAATATTCTAATGAAAGGATGAATTAACTCATTCCCCTATTTTACTTCGTAAATCACTCCCCTCACCTGAAGGTTCGTGTCGTTATAGGTACATTTGTTATTTCATCCTTTCATTCCCCATATATAAAACCCCTGAATGAAAGACACATAGTATGAAGGGACATAACATATTACTGTTAGGGGTATTGTACCCCATCGGGATAATGAAATACCCTACAGGGTATGAAACACGATATGAGTATACCTTTTAGGGTATAACATATATGGTGGATGTTAAGGGGACAATATCCCTTATAAGATACATAAACCTACAGGGTTATCCCTTATATAACACATTATGTCCCACATTTTACCACCACTATAATTGTCCATATATTGTGTCTATATGATAAGGGGAAGTTTAAGAAACCCCGTTGAAGACACTATGAATTCCTGTTTCCGTTGAAGGATTCTAACAACTAAAGTCGGTCCACGCTCATTTATTCTTATGTCCTATTTTTCGCTGGAAAATGAATATAGTTAAAAAAACCCTTCTCACACTATCAGGAGGACCATTTTTTTCACTTTTCATATAACCAAAAACCCCTCTCACATATACGTCAGTGGGAAAAAGTGGGAACATTCACCTATGGACAATTCACATAATATACACTATATTTATAGTTGTTAATATGTCTAAAACCCGTCAAGGGGATTATCCCCCATCTGACGCTCCCCTGACATTTTGACAAAATCAAGAAAAAACGAATAAAAAGTTATTAACAATTCCCCCTGACGATATGATGAGTGAGGATTCTATAATGGAGATACTAAGAAAAGTAAGGGTTGTTAAGGACCCTTTACGGGATGTTATTGCTGTGACCTTGTATTTCCAAGGGGAAAAGGTGGGTAAGATGGAGTATAGGAAGACGACACTACCATACCAAGGGGATATGAAGATACTTACATTGTATTCACTTACCCCTGAGTTCATGGAGTTGTTCAAGGGTCAGGAGAATCCGATACGTATTTTGGACAACCATGTTAAAGGGTTTGTTTAAAAGTTTTCCATACGACACTCTTGTATTTCTTTTCATTCCCCCGAGCTTCCACTTCAAAGGGACAATCCCAATATCCGTTTTTCTTCATGGATGATGCGTAGTTACGTTTGATACCTCTTTGTATGTGGTGGGTGTATTCATGGATGATTGTTCTGACGAACATGTCCATTGTCACACATGTTGAGGGGTTGATAACCAATGATTCAAAATCGTATTGTCCGTATGAGTTGGTAAGTCCGTTTCTTATTTTCAGTTTCGGGGATGGTTTGTTTCCATGACCGAGTATCTTTCTTGTGATACCGATTATGGTTAGCCCCATCTTTCGGAGTTCAGGGGTTGTGTATGTGTTAAGTTTATCTTTTAGTTTCATTAGTTGATGTATTTGAATGTTATTTTACCCACAAGTTCGTTGTTGAATGCTTGACCTGAGATTTGTGCCATCTTGAAGAACAAGGGGATGTTTGTCTTGCTAAGCATTCTTTCCAACTCCATTGTTGTTACCTGTTTTCTGTTCTTGAAGAAACGTAATCTGTCCGAGTTGTTCCACCAATTCTTTACGGGGATTCTGTTTTCAGAATATCTTCCGCCCACTTTCTTTGCTGTCACTTCGAAGTTGATGACATGAGCGTAAGATTGGGTCTTGTAGTTCCACTTGTCTGTGTCGCTAACCGATACAAAACGAACTGAACAATCACCCAATCCATCGAATAGACATGGGATGGTTAACATGTTTGTCTTCTTTAAGAACTTCTTAACAAGGTTGGTTGATTGTTTGTCGGCTGATAGTTTCATGTGGTGGGGTTGTTTATTGTTCTACAAATATACAACAATTTTCTTCCCCCACAAAAAAATCTTCCTTTTTTTTAAAGGCAGGTTGGAGTACACACTCCAAGCATTGTTGGTGCCAGCCCTTTATCCCCTTATCGTTATAAGGTACATTGTAGGGGCTAAGTTACAACGAAAATAATTAATAAAAAATTAGGATGTTAACTTTCTTCGCCGTATCTTTGTGTTGACGCTCTTCTTATAAAAAAAAACATATAAGGCACCAAGCTAAGTTACGGCAGAAAATCCATATACACAAATAAAGTTATTAACAATTAACAAAATGTTTCCCTCATGAATAAGGTAAACATTTTATTTGGTGGTGGAGAATATTATATCTATATTTGTATAATGAAACAAAAGGTATATACAGTAAATGACTTTGACTTCAAACCCCATGGTGTTGTAGCAGGTGCTAAACAAGGATTACTTAAGCTCCCCAATGGTATTACCGTTTCAATAGTAGGTGGTGGTCTTCAATCTATCGTCGGTGGGATAAGTAGATTATATGGTGATGGTGTAGATAACTTTGAGATAGCTGCTTGGAGAGACAATGGTGATTGGGTTAAACTTGGGGATGACAATGATGTATTAGAGTATGTCCCCAAAGATAAGATACCATTTATCATATTTGATTTACTAAAAAAATAATACATACGCAAGGAAACCTTTGTAACTAATCACTCGTCTATATAATATGAAGAAATTTATTCTACCCCTAATCATGTTAGTTGTTATACTAACATCTTGTTCTACCCCACAACATGGGTACAACTACAAGAAACATTCTAACACACAACAGAAAATGTATAAACAAACTAAGAGAGTTAACAAGGGGAAGAACCAACTCCAACACCAATGTACTCCTAAAAAACACAGACGATAATATGAAACGATTTACCATCACACCCAATCAAGGTATCATCCTTTACTGTATACTAATGGCTACCATAGTATTAGTAGTTAAAGGTTGTGACTTAATGTAACAGGGAGGGGGAACTTATAAAAAGTTATCAACACCCCCTATTACCCCCTCCCCCTTCCTGACATACTGACACCCCCCCTCCGTATCCCCCCTTTTATAGGGGGTTTTTTTGTCATATAGGGGGGATAATCCCCTCGAAAAAATCCTGGAAAAAATTTTTAGAAAAGCGACCCTACTATTTATTATAGTGTGTATATTTAAAAAATAAATTTTTGGAAAAATTATGAAAAAGGATAGGAAGGGTGAGTTCTTAAAAGATTGGATTGAGGGTAAGATGTCAAAACACGATTGGTTTAATCGTGTGAAGTATGTGGAGATTGAGACATATAGATTTAGGAATAAGGAAATACCTGATTATGTATTTTATCTTGATACGGGTGGGTATCAGGTATCTTTGGAATTTGAGGATGATTTTGATTTTATCTTTAAGATGTTTTTCCCAAAGGATAAAGATTATGACCCAACTGCGGTATGGGAGTTTAGATATGTTTAATAAAATAATATAATATGAAAAAGGTTGTAAGATTAACGGAGAATGATTTAACAAGAATTGTTAAACGAGTAATAAATGAGAAAAAAGATATGATTCGTATTACGGGTGATTATAGTGGGGCTAAACATGTACTTGGTAGTTCTGCATCTCCTAAAGATATTATTAATGTCTATAATGATTCTGTTGAAGAGGGGATACCTCTTAATCGTTATTCTGATGGTGTGTTCTATAATCAGGATGGTGAGTCAGTTCCTTTAGACGTTATTTTGGATGACTTGAATTATGCTATTCTTGGTTATAAAGAAGAACAATTAGATTGGGATGAGGATGATACATGGGATGGTATAGATAATGATGATTATTGATATTAAGATATATTTATAGTAAACATTATATATTATGAAAAAGATTAGATTAACAGAAAAAGAATTAACCAATATAATTAAAAAGGTTATTAGTGAACAAGTAGATGACGATTCATTTGTTGATGATACTGAATCAGTAAGTAATGAGATTATGGATATTTTAACTCCTGTATATTATAAATACGGAACGGAAGGTGTTGTAAAAGTTTTAAATGATATTATTGGTACAATAGAAGATATTGGTGACGAATCGTTTATGGGTCCTGAAGATTATTAACCCCTCCAATGATAGTATTGTTGGACCGACCCCTTGTTCTTCAAGGGGTTTTTTATTTATATTTGTATTATGACAAAAGAGATAATTGACAAATACCTTAGGGGATATTTGGTATATCATTATAAGGGATGGTATTGGGTTCTTCATCCTGAGACTAAGGAATGGATTGTTAATGTTGCAGATAGTGGTTATACCTTTTTCAACAGAGACTTTTGGAAAACTATTTCTTATTTTTTCCCACCCAAGGATTTAACCAATGATATTCATGGTTGGGTTATCTATAAGTTGGGAGTTCCTATGGGTAAACATTGTTATCCTGATTATATTCCACATGAATATAATTGGAAGGATGAGTTTAGTAATGATAAGATTGATGAAGTTGTAAGTAAGGGTAATATTTGTTTTTCTATAACACGACCCCCCAACTGAAAATGTGGGGTCATATGTAAAAAAAAATTTTGGGAAAAATTTGGGGAATTGTGGAATAGTGTTTAATATTGTAATATGGGAGAAGAGAATAATATATTGGGTCTTGTGAATATGGATTATCGTTATGATGATTTAACGAGAAGGTATGAGATTAATCATACTAGTAATGAACATATTGCAAATGTTAATGATGAACTTGTTGTTCCTGAATCTTTTGTTAAGTTATTAAAGAAGAATATTGAGGGGTTGGAAAATATTAAGATATCTTCTTGTAATAAGATTTGTGTTTATAATTCTACAACTTTTGCTCCTGAATATAAGTATATGGTTAACTTGGTGTTGGAGTATGGTTATGATACTAAAAATATTAGAAGCTCGGCTAGTCTTGTTGATACCATTAATACCACCTTTCGTTTTCGTTATCCTGAGATTAACAATATTAAATTTAGTGTTATCCGTGTTTCTATTTTGAAAAGAGATTGGGATAAGGAGTTTTTTGATTTCTTTTCTAAGGGATAAAAATATTTTTTTTCGTCGTTGTCAATCCCCCTACCCCCTTTTTTATTTGTGAACTATTTATTGTGATATGAAATACCAAATCACACCTGAGCAGTTGGACAAAGTTACAAAATCTTTTTTTGATAAGATATTTGAACATGCCAAGTGGAGTGAAGATAGTCCTGATAGTTACGGTGAAGCGTGGCACGGTTTTTTTAATCAGGATGGTCAGATGTTGGTCGGTCATCCAGAATATGATGGTTCCACTTATTTTACTGACGGGGTATATTTTAATAATATGTGGGATTTCTTTGGTGTTGACGCAAAAGAATTTACTGACGCTATGGGTAGATATCTTAAAAAAAAATATGGATGTGAGTTTGATAGGATTTGGTAATCAGGTATTTATTGTAATATGAAATACCAAATCACAAAACAGCAATATTCTAAACTTGTCTATAAGTTAATTGATGTATTTTTTAAGGATGCTGAATATACCTTAGTGGAAGATGAATATGAGGGTCATATGTCTTATGATATTATTGTTGGTGGTGAGGAAGTTGCATGGGTTACCCCAAAACAAAGTAGTTATACAAGTAAGGGATGTGAACATGAACTTGTAATATATGATACAACTATATCTAAAATTACGAACTTTATTCCGATTTTTAAGAAGAAGGTATTCTCAAAAATACTTACTAAATATTTTTCTGATATTATTGGTGTAGATATTGATTGTATTTATTTTGATTATAGGGGTGAAGATATTATATATAGAAAAAAATTGAAAAAGAAAAAATAATTTATTGTTATATGAAATATATTATTACGGAGTCACAGGATTTGTCATTAAGGAAGTTGAACTTCTTAACAGAATATATTGAGAATCTATTACCTGAAAAGTATCCGTGGATTAGAGGTGTTAAGATTGATGTTTCGTCTTATAACCATAAAGGTAGAATATTACCTCTTTATAATATTATATTTGATGCTGGTGGGTATAGTGTATACTCACACGAAGAGGGTACTGATATTGAAGAAGATATTAGTGCCATGGTTCGTCTGTTATTCCCTTTGGACAAGGATGGTGAGTTAACCGCTGTGTGGGATATTCAGCATAAATAAAAAATATTTTTTTTCGTCGGTTCAATTCCCCCTACCCCCTTTTTTATTTTGATAGGTATTTATAGTAAACATTTAAAACTATGAGTATATTTGAAGGTAAGAATTTATTTCAGAGAGTGATAGATTTCCTTGTGATACCTGGAGACAAAGCTAACCATTTTTTATATGGGTCTATCATCTTTTTAATTGGTAACTATACATTGGGTTCACAAAACGGTATCTTATTATCGTTATTTTTTGCTATCGGTAAGGAGATGTACGATTCTGTTGATGGTAAACCTGATTGGAAGGATGTTGTATGGACTATGTTGGGAGCGGGTGTTGCTTGTCTATCGGCTTTAACGGGATTTAATTGGTAAGTTATATATGAAGTATCTAATTACTGAGAGTAAGTATAATAATGTCATTAAGCAGTTTATTGAAACTGCTTTTGGAGATGTTGAGATGAACGTTGATGAAGATGGTTATATTCATTTTTTTAGTGTGAGAGATGTTGATTCAGACGGACATCGTATGAGGTTTGCTCACAGAAATCTTTATGGGACATTATTTATTAATTATAATTTTTTTGATAAAATGTTTAGATTATTTGGACCAAAAGTGGGTGATGGTATTAGAGCATATTTTCGTGATAAGTTTGATTTGGAAATTAAAAGCGTTAATATGGAGTTTTAATCATGAATCTAACAGAGTTATCTAATATTTTAACGAAGTTATATAATACCGTTGGGAATAAGTATATCACTCAGAATTTTATCTCCGAGCCGTTTGAGTTTAAGGTTAAAGTTAGATATGGTGAACCATATGAATATCATAAGTATTATGTTGATGTTTATAGTATCCCTGATATGCCAGAGTTTTTTAAATATACACCTGAGCTTAGAAAAAAAGAAAAGAAAGATGTTGTTGGCGCGTATGTTAACGTTATTGAACTTAAATTTAAAAGTTTGATTGAATATGTTGACACTGAAAGAAAAGGTCTTATTGGTGTTAACTTTATGAATGTAAAAAAATATTTTGACTAAATTCCCCCAACCCCCTTTTTGTTTTACTAGATAATTTGACTAGTAAAATTATTGTAAGTATTATTATAAAAAAATAATACTATGGAAAAACTACAACAACTTATTGAAACGTGTCCTGACGAACTTTTTGAAATTGTAAATAAACTATATGATGAAAAGTTCCCCAAGAAGAAAAAAAATTCAAAAACAATTTTTAAATTCAAAGTTTTGGGAAAAGAATATGATAATGATATTGTAACAAAAAATTATGTGTCGTTCTTATCCGACATTTCTAAAATTCATCCATACGAAATGTTTGAAAAGTGTATTCATGGTTATTATATGTCTAAAGATGGTTTGTCATTAAAACAGTCACAAAAAATTAACGATAATTTTTATGTTAGTGGTTATAGTTCCACTGAAGTAAAAATCAGACATATTATGAATATTTGTGATTTGTTGGGAATTAGTTTGGTGGTTCTATAAATTTTATTATATTTGTATTACTACATTAAACACCACACTACCATGTCAAATCTTTTAGAATTAGCAACAAAAAAATTCAAGGAAAACAAAGAGGTTGATTTCAACTTGGGGTTAATTGATTTTTTATGTTATTGTTATTTACATTTGAATCCTTGTTCCTACGGCTCAAAAATTGAAACAAAACTCATTTCTTTGTTGGGTGTTTCATCTGTTGCGGCATCTTTAGACCGAGGTGATGCTTTTTTTGGTAAATTTTTTGCGGAAATTAAATGTACGTTTCTTGATAAGAAAAATTCTTATAACTTGACGCATTTAAGAAAATGGCAAAATTTCAATTTTTATATTTTATGTTTAATTGATTGTGAAAATGATTTTACTCCTGAATTCTATGTTTTGGATAAAAAAGTTATTGATAAAATCAAAACTACCGCAATGAATGGAACTAAAGAATCTAATATAAATAACGATAAAGTTGCCATGAGAGCAACTGTTAAAAAAGACGGAGATATTCATAAAGTATTAAAGAAAAAGAATAAACTATCGGGAACAAGTTTTTCTGATTTGAAAAAATTTGCTGACAAACTAAAATAATTTTTATATATTTGTATCATGGATTTATCTAATTACACAATAGAACAACTTGTTGAATTGAAAGACAAGATTAGTAATCAAATTTATTCTTTTGAAGATGGATATTTTTATATCTGTAAAATTAATTCCTATGGAAGAAGTTGGGAAGAAAAAGGTATAACAAACCCATATACTCTTCAAGAGTTGTGTTATCAGTATGATGGTGGTGAAGGTATTGTTAATATTTACACAAACAATCCTGATTTGAATGTTGTAAACTATGGTGACGTTAAATTCGTTCCCACACGTAAGGACTACGAGAAGTGGTATAAATATTCATATTTAAAACGACAAATCCCTAATATAGAAAAAGAATTGGAGGAATGGGAAAACCGAGATAATGTCCCATTTAGTCGTCGTCCATTATTTGCTCCCATCTATTCCCACAAAACTGTTGAGGAGTATAAGAAAGAAATGTCCGAACTTGAGGGAACATTTGTGGAACCTGTTAATATTCGCAGGTACGCTGGAGAAGAGGAAGAATAATTTTGTTTTTAGTTGGTTTCACGATACCCCCTTTTTTATAATTGGGGGTATTTATATTATATGAAAAAGTATATCTGTAAATTGGTCCAAAAAATTACCTTTGGTAAGGTATGTCTTGGTTGGTGTGAGTTATGAAAAACAATTACACCGAATTTATTAAATTCTTATTGATTTGGATTTCTTCAAATCTTGCCATTCCATTTTGGATTGTTGGTCATATTCATCTGAGTTTAAACGTATATGATGATATTATTGAACTTTGTGGTTCTATTGGTATGAATTTAATTGTTGCGGTTGGGTTTTATTTGGATTGGAAGGAACATTCAAAATAGTTTTATCATATTTATAATAGATGAAGTCAAAAGTTTTTTCCAAAGTATTATCCACCTTTTTCAAATCAAGAGAAATTGACGGTTTAATCATATACCATGATGATGAGTATACCACGTTTAAAGAGGGGTTCCCATTTGCGGAAGAATTCAAAACTCCATTATTGAAAATTAAAAATCCCAACAACATACCGTTCTCTTATAATGCTTTATTTGGTTTATTAGAAGAAGATATCCGAACAATCCAACATTTTGCTGGAACTAACTATGGTGGTAATGTAATAAGTAAAATAATTGTATTTAATGACTTTGATAGTGGAGATTATTATTTTCCCGAAGAACTTGAAAAGAAATTAATAAATTGTTTGAATACCGACTTTATTGATATTTCTTATAGAAATTCAAATACGATATACACAATCAACGCAAAATATGCCGCGGATTCAGATTTTGAAATGATATGGGAAGATTCAGAAGAACTGAAGGTTTATCTAACTTTAAATGTTAAACATATTAATGTAAAAAATTTAGCAACCAATGAAGTAGAACTTATTAAAGATTATGATGAAATTAAACGTATTGTTTACGACATAATGTGGAGGGACTCCTACACTTTCGAAGACCCAGTTTGGGATTGTTTTGTAGAACATGTTAAACCTTACAAAACATTTCTGGATGACCAATGGCAGTTTGTTAGTTTGAGAATTATGGTTAGATGATATATTTATAATTATGAAAAAAATAGTAACATTAACTGAGTCGGATTTAGTTAGAATTGTTAAGAAAGTTTTAAATGAACAAGGTGTTATAGGGACGCTTGGTGGAAGAACACCAATTCCTCAACAGAGATTTAATTTGTCTAAAAACGTACCTGGTGGTAGAGCACCTTCACCTCATACTTTGGACGATATAACTGGTCCTGACGATACATGTTATATTGAAAATATTCATAATTTGGTTAATAAATGTAAACAAAACGAATATAAATATGTTCCTGATTCTGACGCTAAATTTATTGCCAAACAATTATTTGATAAAATGAATGGTGTTTCATTTGGTGAAGCGATTAAAACTTTAGAATATTTACAAAACGATAACGCCGCTAAATTCTGTAGAGTATCAAACGCATTTAATTATAATAATGAAAATCTTG
>Ga0315903_10003102_pt1 | contig 23414 bp, 24 predicted proteins | sample LakEriMetagenome_7_FD_203524 | JGI IMG/M metagenome (GOLD analysis project Ga0315903, IMG submission 203524) | Freshwater fungal communities from buoy surface, Lake Erie, Ohio, United States - Buoy 2 MA119 | ecosystem: Environmental > Aquatic > Freshwater > Lake | place: USA: Lake Erie, Ohio... | reverse complement strand
GGCCACTTTGGCATCTGGGCCTTCTACTTCGCCGGTCCGGCAAGACGCGATATGGGCAAAGCCTGCCTTACCGGCCGAATTGGAACCCGATACGGTCTCAATCTTCAACACGCGCGCGCAAAGCAGGCTGGAGCGACGAAATAGGGGCAATGCCGCAGGGTCAGGAACCGTTGGCCATACCACGGCTGGTAATCCCACCGCCGATTCATAGCGCGACAGCAATGCGTCTTTCTGTTCCTTGCGTTGTAACTGCCAGATGCCAAGGCCAATCATCGTGGCAACGGCAAGGGCGACCAATAAAGTTGGAATGACGGGCAAACGGTTCATAAAAAATCACTCTTTCCAGCTTCGCGCGCACGGTTGCGATGTTCCGCAGACAAAAGCCCAGCCTTCGCCATACGTAAGGTTATCACCGTCAGCGCCGCGGTAAACGGCACCCAAATGATAACATGCACCCAAAAGGGTGGCCGGAAAGCTGAATCGACCACCAACGCCAGCAATATGATCAACGCCCCAATACCCATGGTGAGCAATGCGGCTGGTCCATCGCCGACATTATAGCTGCTGATATCAAGTCCGCAGTGCGGGCATGTGTCCGCAAACTGACCAAGCCCAGCAAACAAGGTTTTACTGCCACATTGGGGGCAGAGACCAAAAAGGGCAGCCTTAGCAATGCTGGGCTGCCCTTCTGTGGATTGTTCTGGCGTCATTTACGCGTGGACTGGTGCGCCCCAGCCACCCCAGATGTAAATGGCGATGAAGAGGAAGAGCCAGACGACGTCAACAAAATGCCAATACCAAGCGGCGGCCTCAAAACCGAAATGCTGCTTGGGCGTGAAATGACCTTTGTAGGTGCGCACAAGGCACACGATCAAGAAGATCGTACCCACAATGACGTGAAAACCATGGAAGCCCGTCGCCATGTAAAAGGCGGTCCCATAATTCAATCCGCCAAAGGGAAATGGTGCTACGGCATATTCATAAGCCTGAATGCTGCTGAACAACAGGCCGAGCAAAATGGTCAGCCAAAGGCCCTTTTTCAAACCTTCGCGATCGCCATGGATCAGCGCATGGTGCGCCCAAGTCACAGTGGTACCCGAACACAATAGGATCAGAGTATTGAGTAAAGGAAGCTTCATCGCATCGAGAACTTCGAGGCCCTTTGGCGGCCATTGCATCAACGCCGCAGCACCCTCTTGGCCGATCAAATTGGTGACGGTAAACGCATGCGTTTCTGGATCGATGACGAGTTCTAACGGCACCGGGAACAAGGAATAGTCAAACCACGCCCAGAACCAGCCGACGAAGAACATGACTTCGGACGCAATGAACATGATCATGCCGTAGCGCAGGTGCAATTGCACCACAGGCGTATGATCACCCGATTGTGCCTCATTTACGACATCCGCCCACCAGGCGTAGAATGTATAGATCACGGCTATCAAGCCAGCGCCAAAAACCAGGCTGCCATATGCAAACTGTTCGGGATGCATCCACATCACCAAGCCAAAGAACATAGTCAGGGCCGCAAACGAACCGAACAGCGGCGTAATGCTTGGAGGCAAAATATGATAATCGTGATTTTTGGCACCCGCCATGGTCAATTCCCTGTAGTCTTATCGATTAACAATTACCTTAGCTTCCGTTCGCCGTCTGGTCCACCGTGTTTGGCTTCTCGACTGGGTAGAAGGTGTAGCTAAGGGTGATTTCTTCAATATCCTTGGTTTCCGGGTCGGTCATAATTTTTGGATCGACATAGAATAGAACCGGCATGCGGACCTGTTCACCGGGTTTCAGCGTCTGTTCCGTGAAGCAGAAGCACTGAATTTTGTTAAAATACTGACCTGCAAGCGCTGGCGTCACGTTGAACGTGGCAGTACCAGTGACGGGTTCATTGGAGAGATTCTTCGCAAGATAGATCGACATATCCTTTGCGCCGATGCTGACAGTCTCGGTCGGGCGCTCAGGTTTGAACTCCCAAGGCAGGCCGCCGCGCTGATTAGCGTCAAAGCGCACCACAATCGTTTTGTTGGAAACCGGAACAGTAGCGGCCTGTGCAGCATCAACCCGCATGGTTGTGCCGCCAAAACCCGTAACCTGACAGAATAAACGGTATAATGGCACCGCAGCAAAGCCGACGCCGACCATTGACACTGCAAGCCCAGCAGCGAGAAAACCCGTCTTTACATTAGATACAGCCATCAGCCCCAGACTCCCACTTTCACCACGGTGATTAAGAAGAACAAGATACACAATCCAACCAAAGCAATACCCATGACACGCGCGCGTCCTGCCTGCCGTTTGCGGATAATCGCCGTTTCTTCGGCGGTATAGGCAGTCGGCTCATTCGGGGTCATGATATCATCATCCGGTCAAAGGCGAAAATTGCAAAAAGGAGAAACAGGTAAAGGATGGAGAACGCGAAAAGCTGCTTCTCCGGCTTCATGGCGGTCGCGTCGGTCGCGTCGTTTTTCCAGACGCGGTAAGCGAGACCAAGAAATACGAGGTTTAGAACAACCACTGATACACCATAGACCCAGCCTGTTTCGGCCAATGCGAAAGGCAATATCGCCGTGGCTGCCATGGGAAAGCTGTAGGCAAAAATCTGGTTCCGCGTGACCCGTTGCCCCTTCACATTGGGGAGCATGGGAATGCCAGCTGCGCCGTAATCCGTTTTCATAAACAAGGCGAGCGCCCAGAAATGCGGCGGGGTCCATAAGAAAATGATCGCGAAAAGGAGGACTGGCAAAAGCGTTACATCACCCGTTACCGCCGCCCATCCAATAACCGGAGGGAATGCACCAGCCGCGCCGCCAATGACGATATTTTGCGGCGTGTTGGGCTTCAACCAGATGGTATAGACAATCGCGTAGAAGAAGATTGAGAAAGCCAGCAGGGCAGCGCACAACCAATTGACCGCAACGCCCATAATGCCCACCGAGAAAGCGGCAAGGCCAATGCCAAAGTTCAGCGCAGCCGGCCGATCCATCCGACGCGCAGGCAGCGGACGACCTGCAGTCCGTGCCATTTTGGCGTCAATATCAGCTTCGAAATATTGGTTCAACGCGCCACAGGCACCCGCGCCTAAGGCCAAGCAGAGTATCGCGGTAAAGCCAATCACCGGATGAATATTGCCAGGTGCCGCCAATAACCCGCAAAGTGCCGTGAACACGACAAGCGACATGACCCGGGGCTTGGTCAAAGCCCAGAAATCGCGCCACTCGGCTGGCAAAATGATGTCACGCGTTGCGGTTGTCATGCCTGTTCCCAAACGTTCGAGACGTTCAAAGCGGCGAACCGCCGCCGGTTACTTAATAACCGGCAGCGTTTCGAACTGGTGATATGGTGGAGGGCTTGTCAGCGTCCACTCAAGCGTGGTCGCACCTTCACCCCAATAATTGTCTTCGGCACGGCGGCCAGCGACCAACGACCAGATGACATTGACGAAGAAAATCAGCACCCCAACGCCCATGATGGCATAGCCGAAAGAAGCAACGCCGTTCCAATAAGCAAAGGCCTCTGGATAATCAGGGTAACGACGCGGCATGCCAGAGTTTCCGAGGAAGTGCATAGGGAAGAACAAGACGTTCACGCCGATGAAGAATATCCAGAAATGCAAATGGCCTAGGAATTCGTTCAAATGGCGACCCGACATTTTGCCGAACCAATAATAAAAACCAGCAAACAGCGAGAATACTGCACCCAGCGACAACACATAATGGAAATGGGCCACAACATAATAAGTGTCATGCAAGTTATCGTCGAGACCACCATTGGCCAGAACAACGCCCGTCACGCCACCAACGGTGAACATGAAAATGAAGCCCATTGCCCATACCATAGGTGTCTTGAAGCTAACCGAGCCGCCCCACATCGTTGCGATCCAGCTGAAGATTTTAATGCCGGTGGGTACCGCGATCACCATCGTTGCCGCGGTGAAGTACATTTTCATGTCAACGCTCATACCCGTGGTGAACATGTGGTGCGCCCAGACGACAAAGCCCACGACGCCAATCGCTACCATAGCATAAGCCATGCCGAGATAACCGAAGACGGGCTTGCGGCTGAAGGTGGCGACGATTTGGCTGATGATGCCAAAACCTGGCAAGATCATGATGTACACTTCGGGATGGCCGAAGAACCAGAAGAGGTGCTGATACAGCACTGGGTCGCCGCCGGCCGCCGCATCAAAGAATGCCCCGCCAAAGTTACGGTCAACCAAAAGCATGGTGATCGCAGCCGCCAATACGGGCAAAGCGAGCAACAGCAAAAATGCAGTGACCAACACCGACCACACGAACAATGGCATTTTGTGCAAGGTCATGCCCGGCGCACGCATATTGAAAATGGTGGTGATGAAGTTGATCGCGCCCAAAATCGACGCTGCACCGGCAAGGTGAAGCGAGAAAATCGCCATGTCGACAGCGGGCCCAACCGAGCCTGACGTCGACAGCGGGGCATAGACCGTCCAGCCTGTTCCGGCGCCTAATCCCGTACCGCCCGGCACAAAGCTCGATCCCAGCAACATGATGAAGGCCACAACGGTCAACCAGAAGCTGACATTGTTCATGCGCGGGAACGCCATGTCAGGCGCACCGATCATCAAAGGCACAAACCAGTTACCAAAGCCGCCGATAATGGCGGGCATGACCATGAAGAACACCATGATCAGGCCGTGGGCGGTGATTAGCACGTTCCACATGTGATAGGCTTCGTCGAGCGACGCTTCCTTGCCGGCCATCATCGATGCCCAGCCTTGCAGATATTGAATGCCAGGAGCAGCAAGCTCCATACGCATCAGGCCAGAAATGGCACCACCCACAATCCCTGCGAAAATCGCAAAGATCAGATAGAGCGTTCCGATATCTTTATGGTTGGTCGACATGAACCAACGCGCGAAAAATCCGGGCTTATGGTCTGCGTCATGATGGTCATGCGCGTGGAGGTCGGTACCTGTGGCAGCAATCGTTGTCATCCGTCTAGGCCTTCTTAATTGGTCGCAGCTACTGCGGGTGCAGCAACGGTTTCAGTTGGGGTCGCGGTTGCAGCAGGCGCCGCAGGTGCAGGCTTTTCTTCGCCGGGCATTGATCCGCCTTGCGCCTTCACCCAAGCCGCAAATTGCGCGGGCGGAAGTGCCTCTACAACCAGCGGCATGAATGCATGGCGGGCACCACATAGTTCGGAGCACTGTCCGAAATAGACACCAGGCTTCGTAATTGTGATCGATTTTTCATTGAGGCGGCCGGGAACAGCGTCCAGCTTGAACCACAATGACGGGATAGCGAATGCGTGAATAACGTCTGCCGCAGTGGTTTGAATGCGCAAAGGCACGCCCACAGGTACGACCATACGATTGTCGACTGCCAACAGCTTCGGTCCATCATTTTCGGTGCGGAAACGCTCGCCCTTGGCGACTTCGTCTTCTTCTTTTAGCATGTTCGATATGACTTCGAACCCGCCATGGTCGGGATAGGTATATCCCCAATACCACTGATAGCCGGTTGCCTTAATGGTCACAGCCTCTGCCGGCGCTGGCTTAAATTGCTTCGCCAGCAAATCGAGCGATGGGTAAGCGATACCCAACAGGATGAGCACAGGGACCAAGGTCCACACGACTTCGATAAAGGTGTTGTGTGTTGTCTTTGATGGGACTGGATTGGCGCGGCGGTTGAAACGCACGATCACCCAAAGCAAGAGGCCAAGGACAAACAAGGAGATGATGGTAATGATTGGCAGCAGGATCGCATTATTGATCCATTTTGCATATTGGCCGTTTTCGGTGAATTGCTCCTGGAAATCAATTTCCTTCGGCTTTGGCATGCCAACGCTATCTTCATAATTAGGACTCATTGGCGTGTAACCCGGCAACGACCCGTCCATGGATTTTGGCGCGGCTTCGGCTGGCGCGGCCGCGTCAGCGGCAGGCGCAACGGTCGGTGCCGCGGCAGGCGTTGCAACAACTGGCGCCGCCACTTCTTTCGTCAATGGCGCTGGTGCAGGATTCGCTGGCTGCGCCATCACCAATGACGGCATAGTCATTGCAGCGAAGACAACCAGTAATTTCTTCAACATATTCATCTACTTGGCCCCGTATCCTTGGTGCGGCGCAGGAACTTTGCGCATGTCTGGTTCACCCGTGGGTGGCCGGACTTGCGCGACCTATAGTCGCGCTAACCTGAACCCTCAAGCGGTCGATTTAATATTTTTAGCATTTAAATGCACCACTCTTCTACCTATTTGCGTTGCAATCCGTTAAACCGGACATGCAAAAGACGACATTGGCCAACAAGGAAAATTCTCCCCATCATGACTGAAGATGAAATACTGTCGGAATTCCGTAGCGTCGACGCGCTGCTTGAAGGGCATTTCTTACTATCGTCTGGCCGACATAGCGCACATTATCTGCAATGCGCGCGCATGCTGATGAACCCAGAACGCGCGGGCCGCATTGCGCTGGCGATGTATCAAAAGATGCCGCGTGAGCTGCGAGCCGAGATTCAGGCGGTTATTTCGCCCGCTATGGGCGGAATCATCATCGGCCATGAAATGGGTCGCGCGCTTGGCGTTGATGCCATGTTTGTCGAACGTCCCGAAGGTGTTTTTGGCTTGCGCAGGGGATTTACACTTGCGCCGGGCACTAAAGTCCTCATGGTTGAAGATGTGGTGACCACTGGCCTGTCGTCACGCGAAGCAATTGCCGCGATCGAAGCGGCGGGCGGCGTTGTTATCGCCGCGGCGGCTGTAGTGGACCGTTCGGCGGGGGCCGTTGAGCTTGGCGTACCATTTTTCCCGCTGATTCAGCTGAACTTTCCAACCTACGCATCCGATGAACTGCCACCTGAGCTTGCCGCGACCGAAGCGGTAAAGCCGGGTAGCCGGAAGCTATGACACACGCGCCCATGTCGCCGCGCTTGCGCTTGGGCGTGAATATTGACCATGTAGCGACTATTCGTAATGCGCGCGGCGGGGATCATCCAGATCCTGTGCGTGCGGCGCAAATCGTGGCGGCCGTCGGCGGTGACGGCATTACGGCGCATTTGCGGGAAGACCGGCGTCATATACGTGATGCAGACATCGAACGTATCATGGCCGCAACACATTTACCGCTGAACCTTGAAATGGCAGCGACCGAAGAGATGCTCGAAATCGCCTTGCGGCATAAGCCACATGCCGCGTGCATCGTCCCGGAACGTCGCGAGGAACGGACGACTGAGGGCGGGTTGGACGCGGCAGGGCAGCACAATCACCTTGCGCCTATTGTCACGCGGCTCACGGACGCAGGAATCCGCGTCAGCCTGTTTATAGAGCCTGATGCGCGCCAGATCGAAGCGGCAATCCGCTTGCGTGCGCCTATTGTCGAGTTCCACACCGGCAAATATGCACATGCACAAGGTGAGGAGCGCGAAATGGAGTTGCGCCGGATTGCCGATGCCGCAGCGCTCGCGGCGAAGAATGGAATCGAGCCCCATGCGGGCCATGGGCTTACTTTTGACAATGTGCAGCCCATTGCTGCCATTCCGCAATTTGCCGAACTGAACATCGGACATTATCTCATTGGTGAGGCTATTTTCATTGGTTTGGAAGAAAGCGTGCTTAAAATGCGTACGCTTATGGACCTTGCCCGATGATCATCGGCCTGGGTTCCGACCTGTGTAATATCGAACGCATCGCCAAATCGATTGAACGCTTTGGTGCGCGATTTGAAAATCGTGTTTTCACCGACATAGAACGCGCCAAGGCCGCGAAGCGCCCATTTACCAAAGCCGGGACCTATGCGAAGCGTTTTGCTGCCAAAGAGGCCTTTTCAAAAGCCGTGGGAACCGGTTTCAAAAATGGCGTTTTTATGAAGGACATTGGCGTCGTCAATGCACCTTCAGGTGCGCCGACCCTGGCGCTTACGGGCGGCGCAAAAGCACGGCTCGACGCGATGATTCCTTCGGGCTATGAAGCCCATATTCATTTGACGCTGACGGATGACCACCCGTGGGCACAGGCATTTGTCATTATAGAAGCGTTGAGATCGCAAAAAGCATGACCAGTTTGACCACCGACAATGATACCCAGGCAACGCCGCCAACCCCCGCACCTGAAAAGCAAGGCTGGGTTTCGGCCGCTTGGACCGAGTTCAAGGGCATATTCTGGCTTTTACTTGCTGTGCTGGCCTTTCACAGCTTCATTGCGAAACCATTTTATATCCCGTCAATCTCCATGATGCCAACCTTGCTGGTGGGGGACCGGCTTTTCGTGAGCAAATATCCTTATGGATGGAGCCATGTGTCGCCGACGATACCCAATCCTGTGGCGATATTCCGCTGGCTTGTGTTACGCGAGGAGGTAGACGCCTTGGCGGTGCCATTGCCGGAGAGCAATAGGCGCGTCTGGGGCAAAATGCCGGAGCGCGGGGACATTGTCATCTTGACGCCAAAGGGCAAAAATCAAGACTGGATCAAGCGTATCATTGGCTTGCCGGGCGATACCATCGCATTGCGCGCTGGCCAGATTTTCCTGAATGGAAAGCCCGTGAAGCAGGAAGCCCAGCCAAGCCTCATTTTGCCAATCGATGCCAACAACCCTTGCAATGACTATGACTTTCCGAGCGCACTGAGACGCGGTGATGATGGGGTCCTGAAGTGCCATTTGCCGATCATGCGCGAAACCCTGCCCAACGGGGTGCAATATGACATCGTTGACGCGCGTCAGCGCGATACCGATGACATGGCGCCTGTGAAAATCCCTGCTGGTCATGTGTTCCTGATGGGCGATAACCGGGATAACAGCTCCGACAGCCGCGTAGCTGCCGAGCTTGGCGGCCTTGGTGGTCCGGTATCATGGGATCGCATCGGTGGCCGGGCGGAAATCATTACCTTCTCTGTCGATGGCGGCACGGGCCTTAATCCGGTAAGTTGGTTCAGTTCACTCCGCGGTGATCGCGCTGGTGACAGCTTGCGGCCTAAAAAGGTTAACCAAAATGAGTGATATCCCTCCTTTTGCGCAAAGCAAGCCGCGCCGGACGCGGAAAAAGCCAGCAGCGCAGGTGCATGAAAACTTTCGCGAAGAGGTAGGCCCAACTGAGCTTTACGACCCGCTGATTCGTTCCGAGATAAAGCGCGCCGCCGTATGGATTGGCATGGCCAGCCTGGTTGCTGCCGTGATCTGGCTTGCGCAACCCATTCTTCTCATCATTGGCGGCATCGTTCTTGCCGCGATGTTCGACGGTGGCGCGCGGCTACTTGGCCGCATATTGCCTATCCCGCGCGGCTTCCGCCTGACCATTGTCGTGCTGGCCGTATTTGGGTTTATATACTGGACGTTTGTTTTCACAGGTTCTGAACTCGCCGCACAAGCCGCAAGCCTTCAGGCTATTGTCGGAACGCAAATTGAACGGATCGGCATCCAGCTTGAGGCTGCAGGTTTCAACATTTCTGCTGAGGATGTGAAGGGCCTAGGCTCGCAGATTTTAAACTCTGTGGGCCGCGTCACAGAAGCGGTATCGTCGGTTGTAGGTACAGTTACAAACCTTGCAATGATGCTCGTTCTCGGCATCTTCATTGCCGCCGAGCCCCGCATGTATGAACGCGGGGTCGCGTGGATGTTGCCTTTGGCAGAGCGTGCGCATTTTTATGGGACCGCCGAAAAAATAGGTAGCGTCCTGCGCCGCCTCATGGCGGGTCGCCTGCTTGGCATGGCGGTTGAAGGCGTGGGCACATGGGCCTTACTCAGCCTTGGCGGCGTGCCGATGGCGGCGCTGCTGGGCGTTCTCACGGGCCTGCTCGCATTCCTGCCAAATATCGGCGCAATTATATCTGGGGCACTTATCATCCTCGTTGGGTTTTCTGCCGGGGTTGATGTCGGGCTTTACGCCATTTTCGTGTATTTTGTCGTGCAGATGGTGGACGGATATTTGATCGTTCCGATGGTCGCAAAACGTGCGGTCGATTTGGCCCCTGCCTTAGTGCTTGGCGCACAGATCCTCTTTGGCGCGTTGTTCGGCATTTTCGGGCTGGCACTGGCCGACCCCATCATCGCGATGATCAAGGTCGCGCTGGAACGACAATCAGAGCGCAATGAAGCGCGCGGTATCCGCGAAGGACCGTGATCCCAGCCCTATGTTACTGACCATCTGCTTTCTATTGGGTGTCGCCAATTTTTATATGCACAAAGCGGTGGCGGAATCTGGCCACCCTATTGTCGAAGAAACCAAGCGTTATTTCGGCGGCCAATTCGGCCCTTATGGAAGCTATGCCATTGAACTGGCTTTACTGATTGGCGCCCTGTGGTTGGCTAATGCAGGTTCCTTGGCGGTGTCACTCCTCTACGCCGCTTACACCGCCATAAATGGCGTTGCGAGTTGGCTGTTGCTGTCGAACAAGGCGTGATGGGGCTTTGTGCTTTTCCCTAAAATAACTATACGGCCCCTGTGCCGCCATTAGCCCCCACCAACGATGCCAAGCCAGATTTCGCCGTCATGCGGCGATTCTTGCCCTATTTATGGCCGAAGAATGAAGCGGGTTTGCGCGCCCGCATTGTCTTTGCGCTGTTGCTGGTGGTTATCTCGAAACTCATCCAGCTCAGCATGGCATGGCTTTATGGCCAGGCCATCGACCGCATGGTGCCCGGCATGGAAGACGGCGTCGCCATCGCCGTCGCATTGGTCGCCGCTTATGCAGGTGCGCGATTTGGCGGAGTATTGTTCGACAATTTGCGCAACGTGGTCTTTGAACGCGTCGGCCAAGAAGCCACACGCCGTCTAGCCGAAAATGTCTTCAGCCATTTGCACAATCTGTCGATGCGGTTCCACATGAACCGCCGCACGGGCGCCGTTACCAAGGTAATTGAACGCGGGACCAAGAGCATCGACATCATGCTCTATTTCCTATTGTTCAACATCGCACCTACCTTGCTAGAGCTGTTTTTAGTCTCCGTTTATTTCAAGATTTCATTTGGCTGGGGCATGGTCATTGCCACGCTAATCATGGTCGTCAGCTACATTGTGTACACGACCCTGATCACCAACTGGCGCAACAAATTGCGCGAGGAAATGAACGAACTCGACACGCAAACCGTGGCCAAGTCCGTCGACAGCCTGTTAAACTACGAAACGGTCAAATATTTTAACGCAGAGAAGCGCGAAACGCGCCGCTATGCGGAGGTCGTGCGTCATTATGCCAATGCCGCCGTCAAATCGGAAAACTCGCTCGCCGCGCTGAACATCGGGCAGTCGTTGATTACCAATTTAATGATGGCCGGCGCTATGGGCTATGTCGTTTGGGGCTGGTCCCGCGGGCAATTTACCACAGGCGATGTGGTCACGGTAAACACCTTGTTGGCGCAGCTTTTCCGGCCATTGGACATGTTGGGCATGGTCTACCGCACCATACGCCAGGGCCTGACCGATATGGCCGCAATGTTCGATCTAATCGACACGCCCGCCGAAATCACCGACAAACCAAATGCGCCTGCGCTTGCGGTCCATGGCGGCGCGGTGGTGTTTGACGATGTGCATTTCGCTTATGACGCCGAACGGCAGATCCTGAATGGTGTCAGTTTCGAAATCAAACCCGGCCATACGCTTGCCGTTGTTGGCCCATCGGGCGCGGGAAAATCGACCATCGCGCGGCTGCTGTATCGTTTTTACGATATAACAAGCGGGCGGATCGCCATTGATGGCCAGGATGTGCGGGATGTCACGCAATCCAGCCTGCGCAGTTCCATCGGTATCGTGCCGCAGGATACGGTGCTGTTCAACGACAGCATCGGCTATAATATCGGCTATGGCCGCGAAGGCGCTAATCAGGCTGAAATCGAAGAGGCCGCGCGCGGCGCATCGATCCACGGTTTCATCGAATCACTGCCCGACCAATATGCAGCCAAGGTTGGCGAGCGCGGGCTAAAACTATCCGGCGGCGAAAAGCAGCGCGTGGCAATTGCCCGTACTTTGCTGAAAAATCCGCCCGTGCTGATCTTGGACGAAGCGACCAGCGCCTTGGACAGTCGAACCGAGTCGGAAATTCAGGCCACGCTAGAGCGCATTTCCGAACGCCGCACCACAATCATCATCGCGCACCGATTGTCGACAGTGGTGAACGCGGATCAGATCATTGTGTTGGAGGCAGGTCGCGTGGCGGAGAAGGGAACGCATCTGCAATTGCTACGCAAAAATGGCCTGTATGCCGATATGTGGGCACGCCAGCAAAATGAAGCCGAGGCAGAGGCCATGCCCACCGCGTAAAATGTCGCGCTATCCACAAGCGTGTTGAATCAAACGCATGTGAACCCTGTCATTGATATTGCTGTCACGCTAGGGCGCACATATGGCCTCCGTAGCTCCTCCCTCCATGCCAGCCGATGTTTTACACCGCTTGTTCGGCTTCGCTGGCTTTCGCGGGCAACAGGAACAGGTGGTTGCGCGCGTTCTGGCGGGTCAAAGGACACTGGCGATCATGCCAACGGGCGCGGGCAAGTCTTTATGCTATCAATTGCCCGCCGTTATCATGGACGGCACCTGCATCGTCATATCGCCGTTGATTGCACTGATGCATGACCAGATGCGTGCTGCCGATGCCGTGGGCATTCGGGCCGCGACGCTGACCTCCGCCGATGACAATCGCGCCGAAACCATCGCGCGTTTTAGGGCGGGCGAGCTTGACCTGTTATATGTTGCGCCGGAACGGGCATCGGGAGCAGAGTTTCGCAGCCTGTTGCGCGAAACGAAAATTTCACTCTTCGCGATTGATGAGGCACATTGCGTGTCCGAATGGGGTCATGATTTCCGGCCCGATTATCGCCTGCTGCGGCCATTGCTCGATGACTTTGCCCATGTGCCGCGCCTCGCGCTGACCGCCACCGCCGACACACACACGCGCGATGATATTGCCGAACAATTGGGTATTCCCACGGACGGCGTCATGGTGGCCGGATTTGACCGCCCCAATATCCGCTACATCGCCGAAGCCGCTGCGAACAGTGGCATCGCGGCATTGGTAAAGAGGTTGCCGGGTGCAGGCATCGTCTACGCCCAAACGCGCGACCGCACCGAAAAAATCGCCGCCCAAATTGCCGAAACGGGCCGCAGGGTTTTATATTATCATGCGGGTATGGAGCCGCAGACGCGCGCCCGTGCGCAGGCCGAATTTGTGTCCTCCGAAGACATGGTCATGGTTGCAACGGTCGCCTTCGGCATGGGTATCGACAAACCCGATGTCCGCTTTGTTGTCCATGCGGGTCTGCCAAAATCTATTGAAGCTTATTATCAAGAAAGCGGGCGGGCGGGACGCGATGGCGACCCGGCGGTGGCGCATATGCTATGGTCCGCAGGCGATTTCACCCGTGCGCGCGGGCGCTTGGGCGAGTTGCCGCCGGAACGGCGTGAAGCCGAATTGGCGCGCGTGGCCGCCTTGTCGCATTTGGTGGAAACCCCCGGCTGCCGCCGCGCGGTGCTGCTCCGCCACTTTGGCGAAAGCCCACCTGAATCCTGCGGCAATTGCGACAATTGCCTGCATGCGCCCGACGTGCACGACGCAACCGAGCTGTCCCGCAAATTGCTCTCCGCTGCCTATCGAACGGGTCAAAGGTTCGGCATGGGGCATTTGGAAAAGGTCCTGACAGGACATGAGGACGAGCGGATTACGCAGTTCGGGCATGATCAGCTTTCGGTGTTTGGCATTGTGAACAAGGACGAGGCCGCGATGCTGAAACCCTTGTCGCGGGCATTGCAGGCGCGCGGCGCGTTGGTCGCTAACGAACATGGCGGTCTGAAGCTTGGCGGCGATGCTCGCATTATCATGCGCGGCGATCAAAAGATTGAGATTGCTGTGGTAAAACCCGGCAACACACGCCGCGCAGGCCGCACCGACAACCCTATTGGCAATCCGTTGTTTGAGGCCTTGCGCGCCAAACGGCGCACGCTTGCTGAAAATGTCGGTGTGCCGCCTTATGTCATTTTCCACGATGCTACGTTGCGCGAAATGGCGCTGACCCGGCCAGCTGATATCCGTGCCTTGGCCCAGATCAGCGGCGTCGGCGCGCGTAAGCTGGAAGCTTATGGCGAAGAATTTCTGTCGGTAATCGCACAATATTAGGACTGCGGTTTATCGCCGCATTGTCCTGCCTTGTTATCGATTGCGGATTAAAATAGGACGGGTAGAGTATCGTCGGCTATGGCGATTTTATAACAGGATTTTTCAGATGTTTCGTCCACTCACAGACCGCATCCTGGTAGCACCGCAAATTACAGTCGAAGATGTCATGGCCGCTGCGCAAGCGGGCGTAACGCTTATCATCAACAACCGCCCCGAAGATGAGTCCGCTGACCAAACCCCGGGTAGAGAGATTGAAACCGCCGCGCGGGCAGCTGGGTTGGATTATGTTGCCATTCCGGTCACGCATGCCGGCTTTGCCGAATGGCAGGTGACAGCCATGGCCGATGCGCTAGCCAAAACAGACGGTAAAATCCTTGCATATTGCCGTTCGGGCACGCGCTCTACCTTGCTTTGGGCCTTGGCACAGGCATCCAAGGGTGAACATCCGGCGCTATTGGCCGAAAAGGCCGCGGATGCCGGTTATGATCTAACGCCCGTGACCGCGATGATGGACATGCTGCGCGGGCGCGCTTCGTGACGGCAGAATTGCTCAAGCTGGCGGGGTCGATCATCGCGATCTTGTTCATCGCTGGGCTTGCGCGATTCTGGAAACTCGGTGGCGACGTCCGCATACGCAGCGAACAACAAGCGCGCGAGATTGCACAAGAGACAATATGCGGGTTCGATCCGGTAGAAATCGCTCTTGATAAAGCGGGCATGGCCGCATTGATGCGCGATGCCAATGGCAGGCATCTTTTGGTGCGACGGCATGGCGTGCAATGGGTAGGGCGGCTTCTCGACCATCACAATGAGGCACGCCTTGACCAAAATTTTCTGACCGTCGGCACGGGCGAAAAAACCTTTGGATCGGTGACACTTAATCTGGGTGCGCAGGCGCCAGTTTGGGCGGCTGGCCTACGCCATTTGAATATGGGCCACACATATGCCTGAACTGTTCAACCCAATTGACTATGCTGTTCCGGCATTCATCATCCTGATCGTTGCAGAGATGTTGTGGGCACGGTGGCGGGCGCCAGAGAAATATGAACCGCGCGACACGCTGACATCGCTCGCCTTGGGCACGGGCAGCACCGTGGCCGGCGCATTGACGGGCGCGCTGGTGTTCAGCCTTGCCATGTGGATATACGAACATCGCCTGTTCGATGTCGGCTGGGTCTGGTGGGCATGGCCGTTATGCTTTGTGCTCGATGATCTTGCATATTATTGGGCGCATCGTTCGGGGCACCGCGTCCGCTGGTTCTGGGCAAGCCATGTGAACCATCACAGCAGCCAACATTATAATCTATCGACGGCGCTACGCCAAACATGGACGGGCTTTATCGCGCTTGGCTTTATCTTCCGGATACCTTTGGCATTTCTGGGCTTTCATCCCGCGATGCTGTTGTTCGTCGGCGCGTTCAACCTCATTTATCAATTCTGGATCCATACTGAGGCAATTTACAAATTCCCGCGCTGGATCGAATATGTCATGAACACGCCCAGCCATCACCGCGTCCATCATGCGACCAACCCGCGCTATCTAGACCAGAATTACGCAGGAACTTTCATCATCTGGGACCGCATGTTCGGTACCTTTACAGAGGAAGTGGAGGGCGAAAAAATCCGTTATGGAATCGTCAAGCAATTGGGCACGTTCAACCTGTTGTGGAGCGTGTTTCATGAATGGATTGGCATTGCGCAGGACTTATGGTCCGCACCATGGCGGCATAAATTTTCCTATCTATGGCGCCCGCCGGGCTGGAGCCATGATGGCAGCCGAGACACGTCGGATAGCATTCGGGCGCAATGGTTGGAGAGCCAGCAGGCCAAGACCGACCCGACTGTGGACGCATAGACTATTTACACTCTTGCCAGTAATTAATCGTCCGCTTAAACCTCCTCACGAAGAGGGAGCAGGCGATATGGACGAATTCGACATCATTGTTATTGGCGGTGGTTCCGCAGGCAGCGCAGCCGCCGGGCGGCTGTCCGAAGGTGGCAAATATAAGGTCTGCTTGATTGAGGCTGGCGGCAATAACAATAACATGCTGATCAAGACGCCCGGCTTCATGCCGTTCATTAGCAATGCGTCCAATTACAAATATGAAACCATCCCACAAAAGGGCCTGAATGGCCGCACGGGTTACCAACCGCGCGGCAAGGGCCTTGGCGGGTCAAGCGCGATTAACGCGATGGTCTATATTCGCGGCCATAAATATGACTATGACAATTGGGCCGCCTTAGGCTGCGATGGCTGGTCCTATGACGATGTGTTGCCCTATTTCAAACGCTGCGAAGATAATGAACGCGGCGCCGATGCTTTTCACGGATCGGGCGGGCCGCTTTCGGTTTCCGATCAACGCTGGCCACAAGCCGGCAGCCTTGCCTTCATTGAAGCCGCGTCCGAATTGCAATTGCCCGTCAATACCGACTTCAATGGCGCAACGCAGGACGGCTTTGGCCTGTATCAGGTTACACAAAAAGGCGGCGAACGCTGGACCGCCGCGCGCGCCTATGTCGAACCTGCGCGTGACCGTATGGAGGTTCTAACGGGCGCGCTGACCGAAAAAATTATCGTCGAAAATGGCCGCGCCACCGGCGTTGTCATTCGTCAGGGCCGCAAACGCCGGGCGATTAAAGCGCGCGGGGCCGTCATATTGTCGGCGGGCGCATTTGGTTCACCGCACATCCTGATGATGTCGGGCATGGGGCCAGCCGAACATTTACGTAGTGTTGGCGTCGACGTTGTCCATGACAAGGTCGCGATTGGCTCCGACTTGCAAGACCATATCGATTATGTCTCCAGCTTTGAAACCCAATCCAAGGATGATTTCTTCGGCGATTCGCTGGCTGGCACGGTCAAGATGGTCAAGGCTATCATCGAACATCGCCGCAAACGCACCGGTGTCATGACAACCTGCTTTGCCGAAGCGGGCGGCTTCTGGCGTTCGGACCCAAGCTTGCCAGCACCCGACATCCAATATCATTTCGTGCCCGCCATGCTGGAAGATCATGGCCGTTCCAAAGTGAAAGGCCATGGCTTTAGCTGCCATGCGTGCGTTCTGCGCCCGGAAAGCCGGGGAACCGTTCGTTTGGCGTCATCGGACGCCAAAATCGCCCCCGTGATTGATCCAGCCTTCTTAAGCGATGACCGCGACATTGCGACCCTGCGCGCCGGCGTGCGCGCGATGCATCGCATATTCGAAGCGCCTGCATTGGCCGCCTATAATGGCAAGAACCGGCATCCGGTGGATATCAATGACGACGCCGCATTGGACAACTTGATCCGTAGCCGCGCCGACACGGTCTATCACCCCGTTGGCACCTGCCGCATGGGACCGAATGCCGATGATGTTGTGGACTCGCGCCTGAAATATCGCGGCATAGAAGGGCTATATGTGGCCGATGCCAGCATCATGCCGCGCCTTGTTTCGGGTAACACCAATGCGCCAAGCATCATGATCGGCGAAAGATGTGCTGAATTCGTCCGCGCTGATTTGCAATAATCTTGCGTAAATGTGGCGCTGCGGTTAACCGCGAGGCCACTATGGCGTTAAACGGAACAGAATATATCAGCACACGCGGCAACGCAGACGTGCTTGATTTTGCAGGCGTCACGCTGACGGGCTTGGCACGCGACGGCGGGCTATATGTGCCGCGCCATTGGCCGCAATTTTCGCTCGACGAGATCGCCGCGATGCGCGGACTGTCTTATGTGGAACTAGCCGCGCGCGTCATGGCCCCATTTACCAAAGGGGTTTTGGACGAGGCGGAGCTCAAAAGCCTATGCGCCGCAGCTTATGGTTCCTTTGCCCATACGGCGGTTACGCCGCTGGTGCAGTTGGATGGTCAGCATTGGTTGCTTGAGCTGTTCCACGGCCCAACCTTGGCGTTCAAGGACGTGGCGCTGCAATTGCTCGGCCAGTTTTTTGAACGCTTCCTGTCGGGCACCGACACAAAGCTGACGATTGTCGGCGCGACCTCTGGCGACACCGGTTCAGCCGCAATTGATGCCGTTGCCGGACGCACGCAGATTGAGATTTTCATGCTGCATCCGCACAACCGCGTCTCCGATGTGCAGCGGCGACAGATGACAACTATCCTTGCGCCAAACGTCCATAACATCGCGATCGGCGGCAGCTTTGATGACGCCCAAGCGATGGTGAAGCGGATGTTCAACGACAAGGATGTGAATGGTCCGCTAACCTTATCTGCGGTCAACTCCATCAACTGGGCCCGCCTGATGGCGCAAGTTGTCTATTATTTCTATGCTGCGCTTCGGCTTGGCGGGCCGGAACGCAAGGTCGCATTTTCGGTACCGACCGGAAATTTTGGCGATGTATTCGCAGGCTATGTCGCCGCGCAAATGGGTCTGCCGATTGAGCGCCTGATTGTGGCCACCAACATCAACGATATTTTGCACCGCGCTTTGTCAAAAGGCGACTATTCGGTGTTAGGCGTGACCCCGACAGCATCGCCATCGATGGATATTCAGGTGTCGAGCAATTTTGAACGCTTATTGTTCGATTTGGAGGGCCGCGACGGCCTCACCACGGGCGCGCGGATGAAATGGTTTGAACAAATGGGTAAGATGGTGCTGTCGCCTGAGATGCGTAAAAAAGCGACCTTGCTCACCAGCGCGCGCACCGATGCCGAACAAATGTCTGCGGCGATGCGTTGGGCCTATGGCGCCACCGACCAGATTATCGATCCGCACACCGCCATCGCTTTGCACGCCGCGCGCAATGCTGGCATCCGCCCCGATGTACCTGTTGTGACACTGGCAACCGCGCATCCCGCAAAGTTCCCAGATGCCGTTGAAAATGCCACGGGCATCCGCCCCGCTTTGCCCGCGCGTGTCGCGCAATTATTTGATCGCGAAGAGCGCTTTGACGTTCTGCCCGGTGAATATGACGCGGTGCGCGATTATGTTCTGGCGCGCGCTACGCGTTAAATATGAAGCCGGATTTCGTCACCCTGATCAGCGAACCGCGCAGTGATTACACGCTGATCGATTCCGGTCATGGCCGCAAATATGAATCCTATGGCGACCGCCATTTCATCCGCCCAGAACCACAAGCCATGTGGGCCCCGGCCTTAGACGAATGGCCCGCCGACGCTGAATTTGTTCCTGGGTCAGACGATGATGGTGGCGGTCGTTGGTATAATAACAAACCCGTTCCCATGGATGGATGGCCTTTGTCATGGAATGACGAAGTGCACTTTACGGCATCCTGCACACCCTTTCGCCATTTGGGTTTTTTCCCGGATATGGACCCGGTATGGCGTTGGATGCGCGGGCAATTGGCGGGCGTTACTGACCCGGTTGCCATGAACCTGTTCGGCTATACTGGCGTTGGCACGCTCGCTTTGTCTGCCGCAGGCGCGCAGATGGTGCATGTCGATGCGTCCAAGAAATCGGTCGGGCAAGCGCGGGCGAATGCCGAAATGTCGGGCATGGCAGATCGTCCTATCCGCTGGATCGTCGATGACGCCGCCAAATTTGTTGCCCGTGAAGTGCGCCGCGAAAAACGCTATGACGGCATATTGTTGGACCCGCCCAAATATGGCCGTGGCCCCGAAGGCGAAGTGTGGCGGCTTGAAGAGGATTTGCCGGAACTGATCGCCAATTGCCGCAAGTTGTTGGACGCGGAATCGAAATTTTTGTTTTTGACCGTTTACGCCGTGCGCATGTCCGCTTTGGCATTGGGCGGGCTATTGGAATCGCATTTTGCAGACCTTGGCGGCAAGGTCGAATTTGGCGAACTGGCGGTGCGTGAACAAGGCAGGGGCATGTTGTTGCCCACCGCCATCTTCGCCCGCTGGTCGCGTTAAGGAGTATTATGAGCGACAGTTTAATTCTTGAAGTTCACGATCTTGTCGTCAATGTCCTGACGGGCATTTACAGTCAGGAAACGCATCTGCCGCAACCCTTGCGTATATCGATCAGCACCACGCTGGATATGCACCCGCATTACGCGCCAGATACGCCCTTGTCGGCTTCCAAAAATTATATGACATTGAAGGAAGCGGCGACAAAACTGCCCGAAGGCGTGCACTTCACGCTGATTGAAGCTGTGGCCGATCATATCATGGACTCTCTGTTCGCAGATGACCCACGGATCAGCAACATCGTCGTCAAAATCGTCAAGCTGGCGATTGCCGAAGATAATGAAGCGATTGGCATTACCATGTCGCGGTGCCGCAAGTGACAATAGCGCCGCTTGCAATCGTCACTGGTGGCAAGCGCAGGCTGGGCGCCGCGATTGCAGCGAAACTGGCTGCGGCTGGCTATGCGCTAGCATTGGTGAGCCATATGGACACGCCGCCGGAGGAAAATCTGGCAGCCGCGCTGCAGGCGAACGCAAGCGAATGGCACGCATTCACCTTTGACCTTAGCACGGGCGATCCAGCCAAGCTGTTAGACATGATCGCCACCCATTTTGGTCGCGCGCCCAACCTATTGGTAAATAATGCGGCCATGTTCGGGCAAGACGACTGGCAGACGATGACGCCGCAAACGCTAGAGTCGCATTTCCGGTTGAATCTGTTTGCACCCTTATTGCTAGCACAGGCGTTGGTGCAAATCGCTGGCGCAGAGGCGCGGCCCGCCATCGTCAACATCCTCGACCAACGCGTGGTCAATCCCCACCAGGACCAGATGAGTTACACCTTGTCGAAACAAGCGCTGGCGGCGTCCATCCGGTCTATGGCCGCATCCTTCGCGGGGCGCGCGCGCTACAATGGCGTTGCCCCAGGTCTTGTCATTGCAACCGATGATTATACCGCAGAGCAAGAAACGCGGCTGGCCAATATGATGCCTTTGGGCGCCTTGCCATCGCCATCTGCTGTCGCGGACGCTGTCGTCTATCTCGCCCAAGCGCAGGATGTGACAGGGCAAGTCATTTTCGTCGACGGCGGCGCGCATCTTAAAAGTTTCGACCGCGACTTCATGCATCTTTAGCAGACACCAGCGAACGATTATTGCGCGGACGCACAAATAACTTGCGTTTTCATCGCCGTTTCGCCATAGGCCGCGCAAGCGCATGAGGCGAGCGGACAATACCGCCGCAGTTTTGGTAGCGTGAGGGCCTAAACACAGGCTCCGCCAAACGAACAAGATGCGTAAGCTTAGAGGCTTCCCATATCACGCAGGGTTGTTTCCAACGGGTCAGCATAAGCTGCTCCCGAACACCTGCTGTTGCGCCTGTGCGGTTCTGATGAAAGGACGCGCATCACGGGCTGTGACGACTATTTTGAAAGTATAAAAATGTCTTTTTTCCAAGACCTGGGCCTTGCCCAACCTATCCTGAAGGCGCTTGAGGCGGCTGGCTATGATACCCCAACCCCCATTCAGCAACAGGCCATCCCATCCTTGCTTCAGGGCCGCGATCTATGCGGTATCGCGCAGACCGGAACGGGTAAGACCGCGGCATTTGCGTTGCCCTCACTCCACCATTTCGCCACCAAGCCAAAGGCGCGTCAACAATATAGCTGCCGGATGCTTGTCCTGTCGCCGACACGCGAACTCGCGGCGCAGATCGCCGACAGCTTCCGCACTTATGGTAAATTTTTAGGCCTGAAGGTCGATTGCGTTTTTGGCGGCATGCCGATTTTCAGTCAGAAAAAGCGTCTTGCCGGCGGCGTCGATATTCTTGTCGCCACGCCCGGCCGCTTGATCGATCTGATTGAGCAACGCGCAGTAACGTTGAAGGACGTTGAAATCTTCGTCCTCGATGAAGCGGACCAGATGATGGATTTGGGCTTTATTCACGCGTTGAAACGTATCGACCAATTATTGCCAAAGCAGCGTCAGACATTGTTCTTTTCCGCGACAATGCCAAAGGCGATTGCCGAGCTTGGCAACCGTTTCCTCAACAACCCTGTCCGTGTATCGGTTGCACCTGCATCGACCACCGCAGAGCGCGTCGAGCAATTTGTGACCTTTGTAGAGCAGCGCGAAAAGCAGACATTGCTGACCCTCAAACTGCAAAGCGAAGACATTGACCGCGCGCTCGTGTTCACCCGCACAAAGCATGGCGCCGACCGCGTTGTGCGTGGGCTGGCAGGTGCTGGCATTCAATCCGCCGCCATTCATGGCAACAAATCGCAGGGCCAGCGTACCGCTGCGCTGCAAGCGTTCCGTGATGGTAAGATCAAAATCCTCGTGGCAACCGACATTGCAGCACGCGGTATTGACGTCCCCGGTGTCAGCCATGTGTTCAACTTCGAACTGCCCAATGTGCCGGAACAATATGTCCACCGCATTGGCCGCACGGCGCGTGCCGGCCGTGAAGGCATCGCGATGAGCTTCGTTGCGGGTGATGAACGCGGTTATATGAAGGATATCGAGCGCCTGACAGGTGTCCGCGCGATGACACTTGGCCTTCCCGAAGGCTTCCGTGCAGCTGTTGCAGCATTGCCACCCCCCGTTGCCGATAAGAAACCGCAGCAAGCACGTGGCGGTCGCGGTGGCGGTCAGCCCGGCGGCGGACGGACGAACTATGCTGGTAAGAAATTGGGCGGCAATAATGGCGGCACTGGCTTAAACGGCGAAACCCGCAACCGCACGCACGCCCCGCAAGGTGGCTGGCAGCCATCCATTGGCCCACGCGACGGCAGCCGTGAAGGTAGAAGCGAAGGCGGCCGCGATGCGCGTCCACGCAGCGACAATGCCGCAGCGGGTGACCGTCGTCCCACCGCCGACCGCGCCTTTGCTGCGCGGAGCGAAAACCGCCGCGACCCCGGCGCACCTGCACGCAATTACGGCCCCAAAAAGGGCGGTTACAAAAAGGCTGTGAAGCGGGTTGGTTAATTTGACTCCAGGGCGTTATCCTGAACGTGTTTCAGGATAGCAAACAAACGTAGCGCGTTATCCTGAAACAAGTTCAGGATGACGCGTCGCTATTTATATCAATGCCTAAAATGCCGCATGCCGGTGAAGACCATGGCCAAGCCAGCTTCATCGGCGGCGGCAATCACCTCATCATCGCGCATCGATCCGCCGGGTTGAATGACCGCCGTTGCGCCCGCTTCTGCTGCCGCAAGTAAGCCGTCGGCAAAGGGAAAAAATGCATCGGAAGCGACGGCCGAACCCAATGTGCGCGGGGCATCCCAACCATAAGTTTCCGCGGCCTCAATGGCCTTAATCGCGGCAATCCGCGCGCTGTCACGTCGGTTCATTTGGCCTGCGCCAATGCCTGCAGTTACGCCGTCCTTAGCATAGACAATCGCATTAGACTTCACATGCTTGGCGATCGTCCATGCAAAGCGGCAATCCGCCAACTCCTGTGCGCTTGGGGCGCGCTTGGTGACCACCGTTAATGCATCATCGGC
>Ga0315903_10003098_pt1 | contig 23421 bp, 28 predicted proteins | sample LakEriMetagenome_7_FD_203524 | JGI IMG/M metagenome (GOLD analysis project Ga0315903, IMG submission 203524) | Freshwater fungal communities from buoy surface, Lake Erie, Ohio, United States - Buoy 2 MA119 | ecosystem: Environmental > Aquatic > Freshwater > Lake | place: USA: Lake Erie, Ohio... | reverse complement strand
GGTGTAGATGGTAAAGTTTTGTATGATACAGATGGTTATTCATCAGGTACACTATCATTCAGTATGACTATTGAATGTATTAAACAGTGGAGTTAACATGGAAGAGATCATAGGTTTATTGTTCCACGCACGTAATGTTGCTCATAAGGAACATTTAAAAACTAAGAGTTATGCAGCGCATAAAGCTCTTGGTAACTTCTATGATGAAGTTATTGACTTAGCTGATGATCTTGCAGAAGCTTATCAAGGGGATGAAGGCATTATGGCAGACATCCCTTTGTTTGCTACTACACCCTTAGAGCCAATTGATGACTTCCTAGTAAAGCAAGTAAACATGATTGAGAAATTACGTCACTCTGCTTCATCTAGATCTGCTGTTCAAAATATCATTGATTCAATTATTGCTTTATATCTAAGTACTATTTATAAATTAAGAAACTTATCATGATAGCTTCTAATGCTAAAGTAAAACAAATGGAAATATCTGCTCGTATTGTTCGGGCAGATGGTACTATTGAAGATCTTGGAACAATTCAATATTGGCATAAAAACCCAATTAAACGTTTATTATGGAGAATTAAAAAATGGCTACACTATTAGTCGATACTGGTAAGGCTATTGTAACAAATTACCTTGCTGGTGGTGCTGCTACACAACCTAAGTATGTTGGTTGGGGTACTGGTGCTGGTACAACATCTGCTACAGATACTACTCTTTTTTCAGAGACAGGATCTCGTACAACTGGTACAGCAACACAACAAACAACTACAACTACTAATGATACATATCAAGTAATTGGTACATTAACTGCTTCAGGTACTGTAACTATTACTAATGCAGGTTTGTTTGATGCTAATACATCTGGTAACTTATTTGTTAAAGGTGACTTTACAGGAATTGGTTTAACATCAGGTGATAGCATTCAGTTCACTTTTAAAACTCAATTTAGTTAATATGCTATGGCTCTTAATCAAAGGGCAGTTAACGAAGAGGTTGTAAATGGAGGACCAGTACAACGTAATGTAGTACTTGTTGCGTACATTTACGCCAATCAAGTTTATAGCTATATTAGTGGAGCTATCAATAGTTTCTTCTTAAATGCAAGAGCTGTTGATAGTGCCTCTACTCCTGATAGCTATGTAAACTCAAGTATAACAAAACAATTTAATAAAACTTTACTAGCTAGTTTAACAAGTATAGTAACTTTATTATCTTCTTTTGCTTATGGTAAAATATTATCTGTAGTATCTAGTACAAGCTCTGCTATTACAAAAGCTATTAGTACTACAAAAACTGTTACAAGTACAGTTACAGCTAGTGTTGTAAAACTTGTTAATAAGTTACTCTCTGATATAGAAGTTGTAGCTGCAGTTATATTAACAGCTACTAATAGACTCATTACTCTATTAACTTATTCATCATCTTCAGTTAGTATTACTAAAGGAGTATCAAAGATAATGCCTTTAGTAACATCATCCGTAATAGCTACTATTTTATATGTAAAGAGCTTTTTTAAGACTATTACAGCTTCAGTTAGTTCAACAGTTACTTTATTATCAGGTAGGTTCTATTATAGACTTTTATCTGTAGTTTCAAGTGTAACTGCTATATTAGAAAAAACTATGTCAAAAACCTTGACAATTTCTGTAAATTGTGTTATTATATTAAGTAAGCTTATTAATAAATATATTAATGCTACTTCTACAGTAATTGCAAGTTTACTTGCTAATGCAGTATCGTTTGTTAACTATCCCGTAGATAGACTAATTTATGCTGCTGATAGAATTAGACAAGTCACTGTTACCAAATTTAGAACAATATTTATTGATAAGGATCTGCTTTCATGAGTACCGATTTTTCGTACAAAATAACCACAGAAAATGAGCAGTTTACCTTTGACTTCTCCCCTATTATGGCATCATCTGAGACAATTAGCTCAGCATCCTGTACTATAGAAGTTAAAGAAGGAACTGATCCTAGCCCTAATTCTATTAAAGTAGGTAGTCCAAGTATTAGTGGACAACTAGTTTCTCAAAGAATTTCTGGTGGTTTAGATGGAGTGATCTATCGTATTGAAATGTCAGTTACTACATCTTTAACTAATGTCTATACAATTGTAGCAGATTTACCAGTATTAGCTCCTCTTAACGTTTAGGAGACTTCCTTGAGTTACATACCTAGATATGACAAGGGAGACTGGATAGCAGACTGTGATGTCTGTGGTCGTAAATATAAAGCCTCTCAGTTAACACAACGCTGGGATGGTTTAATGTGTTGTGATGATGATTGGGAAATACGTCAACCACAAGACTTTGTAAGAGGTGTTCCTGATACGCAGATAGCTCCATGGTTAAGACCAGAACCTGCTGATCAGTTTATAACATTTGCTTTTGTAGCACCTCCAGTACTTATTCCAGTAACCGAGACAGTAACAATAACGACTTTGATTTTCCCTAGTCATACCAAATCAACAACGGCTATTAATGGCTCAGCTTTAAATACAAAAACTTTAGGATAAAACTATGGCAACTATTTTATTTACCAATAACGCAGCAACGGTACTATCTGCTGGTATCTTAGCAGGAGATCTTTCTCTAACAGTTACCGCAGGGACAGGTGCTTTGTTTCCTAGCCCTACAGCTGGTCAATACTTTTACTGTACTCTTTCTAATACATCAGGTTCAGTTATTGAAATTGTTAAAGTAACTGCAAGATCAACAGATACATTTACAATTGTACGTGCTCAAGATAATACTACTGCATCAGCATTCTCTGCTGGTGATAAAGTAGAACTTAGAGTTACTGCAGCAGATCTTGAAAACTTTGGTCAATTAAACTCTACTAATACTTGGGCACAAGCTCAAACATTTAGTGGTAACAATGTATTTAATGGTACTGGTGCATTTAATAATAAACAAACCTTTTCAGGTTCTACATCAGCATTAGCCACGGCATTTACTAATGCTACAGAAGTAGCTACAGTATCAGCTACTGCTGCTACAGGTACTATTAACTATGATGTAACTACACAATCAGTATTATACTATACAACAAATGCTTCAGCTAACTGGACAGTAAACTTTAGAGGTAATGGTACAACTTCTTTAAATACTTTAATGTCTACTGGTGAAGCACTTACAGTCGTATTCCTAGTATCACAAGGTGCTACAGCATACTATAACAATGCAGTTACTATTGACGGTAACTCTGTTACACCTAAATATCAAGGTGGTACAGCATGGTCAAGTGGTAATGCTTCAGGTATAGATGCTTACTCTTATACTATCGTTAAAACAGGTTCAGCCACATTCACAGTATTTGCAGCTCAAACTCAATTTAAGTAGGAATTAACAATGTCATTATTGTCAAGACTAGCCGTACAAGCAGCAAGAGCTTATGGTATTCTATCGTCCGCAGATAAAACAAAAGTAGCAGCATCTTATCTTGTTGTTGCTGGTGGTGGCGGAGGTGGTTCAGGTGGAGGTTCAGGTGGTGGTGGAGGTGCTGGCGGTCTTTTAACATCTACATTTACACTATCTACACTAAATACATATTCTATTGCTGTAGGTTCAGGTGGTGCAGGTGCGGTAAATACTACATCTATTGCATCAAGCGGAACTAGCTCATCTATTTCAGGAACAGGCTTAAGCACAGTAACAACTGTAGGCGGTGGTGGTGGTGCATCTGATGACGTAAATTTCCCACAAAATACAGGTGGCAATGGTGGTTCTGGCGGTGGCGGTGGCGGCGGTGGAACAGGTGGTTCTACAGGTGGTACAGGCACAGCAGGTCAAGGTAATAATGGTGGATATTCAACTGCTGGTGGAAGTAGAGGAGGCGGTGGTGGTGGTGGTTCAGGTTCAGCAGGTTCTATTGCAACTAATGCAAATGGTGCAAATGGTGGTTCAGGAACTGCATCTTCTATTAGTGGCTCATCTGTAACATACGCAGGCGGTGGTGGAGGCGGAACTCAAACAGGTACTGCTGGAACTGCAACTGGTGGAGGTGGTGCTGGCTCTGTTGGCAATACATCAGCTACTGCTGGTACTGCTAATACAGGCGGTGGTGGCGGTGGTAGAGGTTTTGCTAGTGGTGGTGCTGCAGGCGGTTCAGGCATAGTCATTATATCTTACGCATCTGCTACACCTAAATTTGTAGGTGGCACTCTTACTACTTCAGGTGGTAACCAAATACATACATTCACATCTTCAGGCACATTAAGCCCTCTTACACCTGTAACAGCTAGTTATTTAGTAGTAGCTGGTGGTGGTGGTAGTGCTAGACAATTAGGTGGATATGCTGGTAATGGTGGCGGTGGTGCTGGTGGTTTACTATCAGGCTCTACAACTCTTTATTCAGGTGCAACTTATGTAGTTACTGTAGGTGCTGGTGGAGCAGGAGGCACATCTTCAGGTGTAGCACCAAGTGGTAGCAACTCTGTATTATCAGGAACAGGATTAACAACATTAACTTCTACAGGTGGAGGTGGAGGCGGTGGCTCTACAGGCACAGGCGCTAACGGCGGTTCAGGTGGCGGTGGTAGCGGTGAATCACCTAGAACAGCAGGAACAGGCACAGCAGGACAAGGTAATAACGGTGGAGCTGGTGTAAACGGTGGCGGTGGTGGTGGCGGCGCAGGAGCTGCAGGTTCAGTAGCCGTTACAATAACAGGCGGTGCAGGTGGTATAGGTGTTCAATCATCTATCACAGGAACAGCTACATACTATGCTGGTGGTGGTGGTGGCGGTGCTTACTCTTCAGGAAGTGCTGGCACAGGAGGTCAAGGTGGTGGCGGTAACGGAGGAGCTGGAGCAAGTAATACAGGAAATACTCCTGGCACTCAAAACACAGGTGGTGGTGCAGGTGGAACAGCAGGTGATCCATTAGGAGCAACCAATGGTCAGTCAGGCGGTTCAGGTATTGTTATCATCTCATACACTGGCTCACAATTATTTAACGGTGGTCTAGTCACATCATCAGGTGGTAATACTATCCACACATTTACAGCTACAGGTGCTTTAACACCACTTACTAATAATCTAAACAATTCTTTAAGGTTTAGAAGAAGTAATAATGCTTACTTGTCAAGAACTCCTACAGTTGCTGGAAACCAAAAAACTTGGACATATTCTGCATGGGTTAAAAGAGGTTTATTAGGTAGTATTCAAGATATTTGGCACGCAAATGGACCAAGCACAACTGAAAACGACTACTTTGCTTTTGATAGTGATACTTTACAATTTAGAATTAAAAATAGTAATTCTGTAGTTTGTGAGTTAATTACAACACAAGTATTTAGAGACCCTTCAGCTTGGTATCACATTGTAGCTGTATGGGACTCAACACAAGCAACTGCAGCTAATAGAGTAAAATTGTATGTAAATGGAAACCAAATAACAGCGTTTTCTACTGCTACATATCCATCACAAAATACTAATACAAACTCTTACAATAGCACTGTTTTACATACTATTGGCACTCAATGGTATAACTCAACATTAAGTAATTATCTTGACGGTTACATGACTGACATTAACTTCATTGACGGTCAAGCACTAGAACCATATTACTTTGGTAACAATGACACTAACGGTGTATGGAAACCAATTAAATACACAGGCACATACGGAACTAACGGTTTCTACCTAACATTTGGTAATACAACATCTACCACAACACTAGGTAATGATAGTTCAGGTAACGGTAATAACTGGACAACTAACAACATTAGCTTAACAGCAGGCACAACTTATGATGCTATGACTGATGTCCCTACTAATACAAGTGCGACTGTAGCTAATTATTGCACATTAAATCCATTAGAATCTTTTACAAGTCCAGTTCCACAACAAGCAAATTTATATTTTAATGGAGCAGATTATAGTCAAATAAAAGGAACATTTTGGGTATCAACAGGTAAATGGTATTTTGAATGGGTAAGTATTAGCGGTAGTTTACCAGCTTATGTTGGTGTATCTAATGCAAGTATTACATCCAATACAAATGTTACTACTAGTGGTATATCATGGTATGGGCATAGTAATTCTTATTATAAAAACTTTACAGGTACATCACTTGTTAGTGTTAGCGCTATAAGTATTGGTGATATTATTGGAGTTGCTTTTGATTGTGATGCTGGAACAGTTGCATATTATAAAAATAATACATTAGTCCATACTGATACAACATTAACTCCAAATCAGTTAGTTGCACCTACTTTGATTGCTACTTTTAGTGGTGGAGGTTGGTCACCTGCTGCATTTAACTTCGGACAACGCCCATTTGCTTACACACCTCCTACAGGCTTTGTAGCACTAAACACATTTAACCTACCTACCCCAACTATATTACAGGGTAATAAGTATATGGATGCAACGCTATGGACAGGTAATGGTTCACTTTCTAGAACAATTACTAATGCAGCATTATTTAAACCTGATTTAATTTGGAATAAAGATAGAACAACTGCTTATAGCCATAGAATTGTGGATTCTGTTCGTGGCGTTAGAAAAGAACTATATTCAAATACTACAGACCAAGAATTAGACCAATGGTCAACTTATGGTTCAGTTAATAGTTTTGATTCTAATGGATTTACTCTTACAACTGGAGGAACTGCTGGAAACTTTATTTCTAATTTAAATGGTGATGCACAAGTAGCATGGCAATGGCAAGCTGGTCAAGGCTCAACATCATCTAACACTTCAGGCTCTATTACATCTACTGTATCTGTAAACACAACTGCTGGGTTTAGTATTGTAACTTACACAGGTAATAATACAGCTTCTACTGTTGGTCATGGTTTAGGCGTAGGCCCTAAAATGATAATTGTTAAATCAAGAAGTGCAACTAACCCTTGGCCTATATATCATGCAGATTTAGGTGTTCAAAGATACATATTTTTAAATGCAACAGATGCAGCCTATAATAATCTTGCAAATTATTGGGGTTCAACTGCTCCAAGTTCAACCACATTTGGTATTGGTGCTTATGGCGGTATTAATGCTAATGCAGCAACCTATGTAGCTTATTGCTGGGCAGAAATAGCAGGCTTCAGTCGTTTTGGTTCTTACACAGGTAATGGTAGTGCTGATGGTCCGTTTGTAGCGACTAATTTTGCTCCTAAATTTGTTATGATTAAAAGAACAGACGCAGCCAATGATTGGAACATGTATGACAGTAGAATTGGTGCATATAATGTCATAACTGATTTATTAAAAGCTAATACATCTGCTGCACAAACAAATTATTACACTTATGGAATTGACTTTTTAAGTAATGGCTTTAAATTAAGAGAAACTGATACAGGTCAAAACGCTTCAGGCGGCACATATATATTTATGGCATTTGCAAGCAATCCGTTTAAGAGTTCTAACGCACGCTGATGGGTAAACTTATAGACATGATAGGTAAGAAGTTTAATAGACTTACTATTGTTTCTAGGGCTGCTAATGAAGATACTAGAGCAGCGTGGAATTGTGTATGTGAATGTGGAAATACCATAACTCTTAATGGAAAACAAATAAGAAGTGGTCATACCAAGTCATGTGGATGCTATCGTAAAGAAGTAACATCTAGTCAAGGTGCAAAAAACAAACATACTTTTGAATATGTCAAAGCCAAGATAAAAGAAAATGGTTATGAACTATTGTCTGAATACAAAGGAATACTTAAACAAGGCAAATTTAGATGTTTATGTTGTAACCTTGAATTTACAAGACGTATAGAAACATCTTTATATAATACATATGGATGCCCTAGCTGTTCTAAATTAAACAATGGTTTTATGCAAGCAGATACATTTGAAAGAAAGCCACATTTGAAAGAATTAGATTCTCGTTTATATCTTATGGAGTTTGATAATGGTATAGAACACTTTTGGAAACTAGGTATAACAAGACAAAAATTACATGATAGAATTAGAAAGATACCTTATAAACTAGTATCTATTCAAACTATTAGTGGTAAATTGTATGAAATATACAAAGCAGAAAAGATGTTAAAGCAACAGAATAAACAAAACAGATATAGACCTAAAATATCTTTTGCTGGTCATACTGAATGTTTTTCTAAATTAATTAATATAGGATGGAATTAAATATGGCACATTTTTGTCAGTTAAACGAAGAAAACATAGTAACACAAGTCATTGTAGTTGCTAACCAAGACACAGCAGACCAAGATGGTGTAGAGAACGAAGCAATAGGTATTGCTTTCTGCACTAATCTACTTGGTGGTAATTGGAAACAAACATCTTACAACGGAAACATCCGTAAGAACTATGCAGGTATTGGTTATAAGTATGATGCAGATTTAGATGCTTTCGTTCCTCCACAACCATTTGCTTCATGGACATTAAACACAGAAACAGCACAATGGGAAGCTCCTACTCCATATCCTAATGATGATAAAAGATATACATGGGATGAAGAAACTTTAACTTGGGATTTAATTCCAGAGGTTGAATAATGTCTATTTTAAAGAAACTATTTGGTATAGAAGATAAACCATCTCAAGATACTATTGTAGAATCTGAGACAGTGGTAGAAACTAAAGTAGTTCCTAAAGAAGAAGTAGGTGTTCCTGCTGATGGTGATCAAGTAGTAAGAGGAGAGTAACGTGGACCCAGTAACTATACTAGCAGCTTTAGGGCCATTAGCAGTAGATTTAGGCAAATCACTTATAAACAGATTTGTAGCACCTGATCAGTTTAAACCTGCTACCATAGAACAATATGCTAAAATGAAACAGATTGACCTAGAGTTCTTTAAGGTCATGAATGAAGCAGGATCAGGTAATGCATCATACCCTTGGGTAGAAGCTATTGTAAGACTCATGAGACCAGGTATTGGTTTAATTGTATTAATTACATGGGCATATATGCACATACAAGGTATTGCAACACTTGAAGTAGATAACTTTGCTAGTGCAGTTGGTTTCTATTTGTTTGGTGAAAGAAGTTTATTTTACATTAAAAAGAAATGAAACTTACACCTAATTTTAGTTTAGAAGAATTAACACACAGTGAAACTGCTGAACGATTAGGTCTAGACAATACTCCTAGTGAAGATGTTAAAGCTAACTTAACAAGATTAGCTAGGTTACTAGAAGATATTCGTAGAGTGTTAGGTAGACCTATAATGGTTAACTCTGCTTATAGATCTCAAGAAGTAAATAAAGCTATAGGTAGTAAACCTACAAGTCAGCATTGCATTGGTTGTGCTGCTGATATTAGAGTGCCAGGATTAACACCTGACAATATTGTTAAAGAGATACTTAAAACAAACCTTGAGTATGACCAACTTATTCGAGAGTTTGATTCATGGGTACATATATCCATTCCTAACAAGTTTGCAGATAAACCACGCAAACAAGTTCTAATCATAGATAAAGCTGGCACGCGTCCATACTAATGCTATGAACCTTATCACTGTTGAAACGTGTAAGGCAGTTTACAGAATGTTAAGTGAACTACCACCTTTTAACAAGTATAAGTTACCAAGACCTTCCGAGATAGAGTTTTTAGTTGTAGATGATCCTGGTCTATATGGTCAGTATCAACCTGAACCACACTGCATAACAATCAGTACAGCTAAACAGAGTCATTTAGAAACTTTAGAGAGAACTATGGCACATGAAATGGTGCATCTTATTTTATACCTACAAGGTAAAAGATATGAATTACATAACAAAAACTTCTATAAACTAACATATCAAATAGCCGCTATATACGGCTGGGAACCAAAGGATTTATAAATGGTACAACACCACTTAGATGAAGCAACAAAGCATGTTCTGGATGGAGCATCAGTAGTCACAGTACTAGGTACTATGGCACAAGTATTACCTCCACTAGCAGCATTGTTTACTATTGTTTGGACATGTATTCGTATTTACGAAACAAAGACTGTTCAAAGAATACTAGGAAAGAAAAAGGACTAATATGGCTACTTCAGGAACAACAACATTCAGTGTTACTCGCAATGACATTATTGAGTCTTCTTTAAGACTTTTAGGTGTTCTTGAAGAAGGAGCTCAACCTACAGCTAATGCTATTGAGAATGCAAGTCTAGTTCTTAACATGATGTTAAAAGACTGGATGACAGATGGTATTAAACTATGGACAGTGGTTGAAATAACTCTTCCACTAGTAACTAATAAAACATCTTATACAATAGGCCCTGGTGCAGGAAATGATTTAATAACTAATAAACCTTTAAGATTGATTCAATCTTTTTTAAGAAATTTATCAGTTAGTCCTTATATAGATTTACCTATGTCTATTCTTTCAGAACAAGAATACAACATCTTAGGTAGTAAGTTTTCTACAGGTACAGTAAACTCTGTATTTTATAAACCATCAGTATTAAATGGTACTGTTAAAGTATTCTTAACACCTAATTCAAGTACAGCTACAAACTATGAATTACATATGACTGTACAACGTCCTATTGAAGATATTACAAGTGCTAATCAAACATTTGATTTTCCATCTGAATGGTATCAATGTTTACGTTGGGGATTAGCTTCTGAATTAGCAGCTGACTATGGTCTTCCAATGGATAAACTTGCAGGTGTTATTCAAAGAGCAGAAAACTATAAACAAAGATTAATGGCATGGGACGTGGAATATGCTTCTACATTCTTCCAACCTGATATTAGAGCACAAGTACAAAGGTTTAGATAATGTCAGAAACCTTACGATTACCAATGAACTATGGGGTCGAGTTTCGTAATGATACTACAGACAAAGGTTCTAAGATGGTTAACTGCTTTGCAGAAGACTATAATGGAACTATGTATGCAAAGAAAAGACCTGGATATACATCTTCAGGTGTAGACTTTGGTACTGGTACTGCACAAGGTTTATATACCTATGCTAATAGAATTTATGCAGTATTAAACAATACTCTTTATCGTACTGATTTAACTACCACTACTACAGTAGGAACACTAACAGGAACTACCACTCCTTGTTATTTTACTAATACCCTTAATGATGGATATTTGTTCTTTCAAAAGGGTGATAAAGGCTATACCTATGATGGCACAACTCTAGCTCAAGTTAGAAGTGATGGTGTAGCTTTTATCAGTATTACTGCAGGTGGTACAGGATATGCATCTCCACCTACTGTAACATTTGGTCCTGAGTGGCAAGCTACTACAGCTTATAATCTTAATGATCAAGTAGCTTATGGAGCTAACTTATATACAGTAACAGTAGCTGGTACTACAGCATCTACTGCACCTACATTTACTAGTGGATCACAAGTAGATGGTACTGCTACATTAACTTATGCAGGAAATAGAGCTACAGGAAGTTCTTCTATATCAGGTGGTATTGTAACAGATATTGTTATTACTAATGCTGGTACAGGATACTTAAATGCTCCTACAATTACTATAGCAGCACCTGGTGGTTCAGGTACACAAGCTTTTGCTACTTGTACTTTAAATGGATTTCCATCAGGTAATATAGTACCAGGTACAGCTTACTTTGATACTTATGTTTTTGTAATGACAGATGATGGTAAGATCTGGAATAGTGAACCTAATGATCCTACTAAGTGGGATGCATTAAACTATATTACTGCTGAAGCAGAACCAGATAAAGGCGTAGCTTTAGCTAAACATTTTAACTATTTACTAGCTTTTGGTCAATGGTCTACAGAGTTCTTCTATGATGCTGCTCAACCAATAGGATCACCATTATTACCTAACCCTACATTCCGTATTGAGTTTGGATGTGCTAATGGTAACTCAGTAGTAGAAATGCAACAAACAGTTGTATGGGTAGCTGTAGGACGTAATACTGGTAGAACAGTTCTTATGTTAGATGGTACAAGACCTGTACAAATTTCAGATGTATCAGTAGAAAGAATACTAAACCAATCTAGTTTACAAAATGTAAGATCATACTCTTTAAAAGTATCTGGTCATTACTTTTATGTACTTAACTTATTAGATGATGATTTAACTCTTGTTTGTGATATTAAATCTAAACAATGGTCTATTTGGACATCTTATGTTAATGGGCAAGAAACTATATTAGACGGAGTATTTTTTACTTCTTATAATAATGAAGCATATGCACTTGACAATGACAACGGAGTATTGTATAATATTAGTGAGCATACTTATACTGATTTAGTTGGTCCTATCCAATTTAGAATCAGAACTCCTCTTATAGATGCTAACTCTACTAAACGTAAGTTTATTGGTAGACTAGAAATAGTAGGTGATAAGATTGGTGCTACCCTCCGAGTACGACATACAGATGATGATTATCAAAACTGGTCTCAATATCGTAATGTTGACCTAAACGCAATGAGAAGTGTCCTTTATCAAAATGGTAACTTTAGACGAAGAGCTTATGAATATTTCTGCACAGACAACCAGCCAATTAGACTGCAAGCTTGTGAAATGGACATCGATCCCGGTACGGCATAAAGCATTATTAAAAGCCTTTGAAGGATATAAAGATTCAAGAAAGTGTTCTTTTGAACAGTTTTGTGAAAGAGTTAGAAATTTTAGTATTATTCCTGTAGAGAATAAAAATGGTATTGTTGGAGCTATTATGATTCGTAAGAATGAATTCCACATATCAGTTACTGAACCTTTTAATATGCGTAAATATATTAGAACAGTATTTAATCCTCTATTTAAAAACTATTTAGAAGTAGTTACAACTGTTATAGAAAGTAATACTAAAGGACTACAATTTGTTAAACGTATTGGTTTTGAAGAAGTTAATCGTAAAGATAACATTATTTATTTAAGGATGGATCATGGGTGGAGTTGTTGATTTTGTAGGAGACGTAGTTGGAGGAGCAGCCGACATCGTAGGTGATGTTGTTAGTGATGTTGTTGGTGAAGTATTTGACAACCCTATATTAGGTCTTGCTGCAGGTGTTGCTCTAGGGCCAGCTGGTTTTGGACTAGGAAGTGGAGCTTTAGGTGGAGCAGCCGCAGGTGCGGGTGTTAGTGCCTCAAGTATGGGTCTTATTGGGCCTACACTTATGGGAGCCGTTGGTGCGACTCCTGCCGCTTTAGCTGGTTATGCTGCTGCTACTGGAGCTGGTGCTGGTCTTCTAGGTAGTGCTGCCGCAGGTGGATTAACACTTGGTGGACTTACTAGTGCCGCTACACAAGCTCTGGGTTACATTCCATCTTCTATTGCTTCAGGACTTGCTGCTGGTGAGGTTGGTGGTATCCCTGCATCAAAAGGTATCTTTGGACAACTTAAACAAGTAGCTGATGTAGCTAAGTCAGGTTATGATATTTATAGTGCACTAACAGCTTCTAGAGGTATTTCTCCTGATGTAGCTCAATTACAAGCTGATCCTTTCTCTCCATTTAGAGCATCTGCTGCAGAAGATTTAGCAGCTTTAATGAAAGATCCTAATAGAGTATATGGTATGCCTGGTTATAAGTTTGCTCAAGAAGAAGGAGCTAAACAATTATTACGTAGTAGAACTGCTTTAGGTGGTGCACAATCTGGTGCAACATTAGCTTCTCTACAAAAATATGGTGCTGAGACTGCACAGAATTGGTTTAATAACTACTACAACCAATTAACTCAATTATCAGGTGCAGGACAATCTCCAGCTGCAGGTGCTAATGCATTTAGAACTGCTTCTTACGATCAATCTCTTGCAGAAAGAAATAGACAAGAACAATTGTTACAAGGTGTTATTGGCCTTGGTACATCAATTGGTAGCTTTTTTGGATAAAGGATAAAATATGGCTAGTATTCCAATGTATCATGGTATTCCTAGTTTTAGCGAAGTTCAAGCTAAAATGGCTAGGGAAAAGATGGATGTTCTAAAAACAGAAGAAGCTCAGATTGAATTAGATGAACTTAAAACTGCTAAAGACATTATTAAAAAGCAAGCTATTGATGACTTAACTAAAACAAAAACAAGTCAAATGCCTCCTGCTATACCTGGTGGTTATACTACTGGTACAGGATTTGATGGTCGTCCAGCAGTAATGCCTGAAGGTGCTATGTCACTCCAAGGTACTAAGTCTGCTGATGGTACACCTATGCCTTCATTTATGACAGGAGCAGCTACAGAAGAACGTGTTAAAGAACCTGTAATGGATGAAACTAAACCTGCTACTATGGAAAGTTATCCAGGTAAAACAGCAGAACCTACTGTTGAAACACAACCAGTTGTTAAGACACCTATTCAACAAGCTAAAGTAGCTACTCAAGACTTTATTAAAATTAATGATCAAGTTAATGCTGCTTATAAAACAGCTGAACTATTTAAACAAAATGGTCTTTTACTTCAATATCAAAAACAACTTAAGGTTGCACAAGACTTAGAGAATACTCGTACAATAGCTCAAGAACGACGTATGGATTCTGCTAAGAAAGTTCTTGAAGTTACTGGTCAGATTGCACAAGGTTATATTGATGCTGATCCTCAAAATAAAGATGCAGCTTGGGGTACGGCATTAATGCAACTTAATGCTGCTGGTATTCCTGTTGATGATTTAATGAGAATTCCTCCAGAGTTAAGAGAACAAGTAGCTCAACAATATGCTGACTCTGCTATCTCTGGTGCTAATAAACTTAAACTAGAACTTGAATATCTAAAAGAATCAGGACGTAATAGACGTGCTGAAGAGTCTAATAGAATTAGAGAAGATCTAGGTAATAAACGTTTACAAGCACAAGCACGTAATCAAGAAGCTGTACAATTACGTTTTGACAAGAGTATGGAACTTAGAGAGTTCAATGCTATGAAGGGTAAACTTAGTACAATTATTAGTGCTGCTAATAGAGATCGTTCAGACATTGAAGCTAAGTCTGATGACATTAACTTTAGAATTAATGGTCTAAGAAGTGGTACTATCTTAACAGACAAGTATGGTAACAAGCTCACTAAAGAAGCTCGTATAGCTGAAGTTACTGCATTACAGGAGGATTTAAATGCACTTGATGGTCAACGTAAAAAGATTGATGAAGAAATCAAAGGTTATGAAGCTAAGCTTAAAGAAATGCCAGTCCCTAAAGGTGGTTCTAAAGAAGAAGCTTCTACTACTTCAAAAGAAGTTAAAGAAGATACCGTTGGTAAACCAAGTCAGCAAGATATTAATTTAGCTGTACAAGCTATTAACCAACGTCCTGAAGCATTAGAACAGATTAAAGCTAACTGGTCTAAACTTCATCCAGATGCTAAGTTTGAAGATTATATTAAGTTAAATCCGAATAAAGCTAGCACTAAAAAATAATAAGGAGTAACGATGGATTCTAATCCTTACCTTAGTGGTATAGAAAGTTATTCGCCTTCAAAACCTTCTTCTTATGGTAAGACTCAAGAAGATGCTAATATTCAAGGGTACCTTTCCAATTTAAGTAAAGCTGAGAAAGCTGACTATAATACTATTGTAGGTGGTAGTACCTTTGACGACTATAGTAAACATCCTGGTGTAGTAGGAGTAACTACTAAAGAAGGTCCTAGTACTGCTGCTGGTCGTTATCAGATTACTAAAACAACATATGACAGATATGCCAAGAAACTTGGTATTACTGACTTCTCTCCTGAATCTCAAGACAAGATTGCTTTAGAACTTATTAAAGACAATGATGCTCTTGAAGATGTTAAAAAAGGAAACTATCAAGCCGCTAACGCAAAGTTAGGTGGTGTATGGGCAAGTTTACCTTCTAGTAAGTACAATCAACCTAAACGTTCTAGTACTTGGATAGAAGAAAACTTTGATACTGCTCCTTCTAAAAACCCTTATCTTGAGGGTTCATTCAAAGCTACTGATGTTAAAACACCAGAGCCTGAGCCTGAGAATCCTTACTTGAAAGGGTTAGCCAGGCCTCCTTCAAATCCCTATCTTAACGACGTTCCTGCTAAGTCTGAAAGTGATATTAGTGCAGCTCGTTCCTTTGGTAAAGCGGCTGGGGGTAGCGCTGCTGTTGGTATCGCTGCTACTCCAGCAATGGCTTTGGGCGCTGAACTTGGCGCGACCGCTGGCACTGCTGTAGGTGGACCAGTAGGTGGTCTAGTAGGAGGAGTTGTAGGTGGTGTTGGAGGATTCCTTGGTGGTGCTAAAGCTGTTGAATATGCTTTTGATAAACTACCAGACTCTGTAAAAGAAGTCATTGGTTATGATCCTCAAACAAGACAAAAAGAAATAGAAGCTAATCCTGAAACATCTTTTGCAGGTCAACTATCAGGTAACCTAGTTCTATTTAGACCAGGTGCTCTAAAAGATATTGTATTAGAAGGTGGTAAAAAGATTACACCTGCAATGCAACGTATTGGTATGGGTACTGCAGGTGGTTTATTTGAAGCTGGTAATGAAAAATTAGCTGGTGAAGATCTTAATGCACAACGTATCATAGAAGCTGCTGGCTTTACAGCTGTAGCTGCTAAACCTACTGCCTATACGAAGAAGGTAAATGAAGTAGTAGGTAATACTGTTGGTAACATTGTTCCTAGATTTAATAGATCATTAGATGAATTTGCTAAGACTCGTCAATCTACAGAAGAAGTAGGAGCTAATGAGTGGACATCTAAATGGGCTGTACCTGAAACAACAGAGACTGGTATACCTATTAAAGTAGCTAAGATTGTAGATGCTGAAGGCAATCAAGCTGTACAGAAAGATGGTAAACCTGTTATAGCTCGTCACTATCGTAATGAAGATGGTTCATCTAAAGAAATCATTATGGACTTAGATGAAGCCCTTAATCGTTTTGAAGATAAGCCATGGGTTAAAGCTGGCTTAGATGAAAATGCATTTAAGACTCCTTATGAATATGCACAGTTCATTCTTAAACATGAAGATGAACATACTCGTCTATCATTTGAAGAATGGAAACAAATGCAAGACCCACAAGGTGATTTATTTGCACAGGATAAATCAGGTGTGTTTACAGAAGAACAACTTCGTAAAGACTATGAACATTACATTAATAGACAAGCTTATCATGCTGTTAAAGAAGATCCTTATGTCTCACAACCAGATGTAGAAGTTCCTAAAATACCTAAAAATGCAGCCGAGAATGAAACATGGTTAGCAGATGCTTTCTTTGCTTTAGATAAAGGTGGAGAAAGAGATATGATTATTGCTAGAGCAAGACATGAAGCTGCTACTAAAGCGGGTGTTGATACTGCTATGAGACAAAGATGGAGAGCTTATGCCGAAGGTAGGGCTGAACTTGATCCTAATGAATTAGAATTGTTTAAGAAGTATGCTAATCAAGAATTAATGGAACGTAAACGTTTAATTAAATATGCCCAACAAAAAGGATGGACAATACCTACTGATTTAGAATCTACTGTAACAGGTGAAAATGTTCCACGTATCTTTATCCCTAAACAAGGAGATAAATTTGAAAAAGCTTTAAATATAATTAGTGGTGGTGAATTTGGTGGGTTTAATCCTAATATAGCTAGGAAACCTGGAGCTGCTATGGCTCGTTCTGTATTTGCTGGTGAACTTCCTAATGGTAAACGTATCATTTTACAACAAGGTTCTGATGGTTCTGTATACCAATGGGTAAATGGTAAAGCTGTACCTTTTGCTAAAATGAGTGAGGTAGGTGTATTTAGGCCTGGTGAAACAGTTAAAAATGCTTTTATAAAAGAAGCTTATGAACCTGAAATTGAACTTAATACTCCTTTTACTTATGAAAAAGATTTCCAAGGAGTAGTATATCAACGTTTAACAGAATTACGTAACTTTATTAGAGCTAATAAATTCTTAGAAGATATTAAAGATTCTTCTTGGTTTAAAGAAAATGCATTTAAAACAGAAGGTAAATCTATACCTGAAGGATTTAGACGTCCTAAATATTTAGATAGAGTTCCTCAATTTGATGGTTATGTTTTTAAAGATGACATTGCATCTATTATAGAAGATTTTGCTAAAGTAAATGATATGAATGCACTTACTTATTTAAGTGGTGCTTTAATTAAAAACATGATGCTTAACCCTTTACCTCACATGATGAATGAGGGTTGGCATTTATTTAATGCTCGTGGTCTATCAGGTTGGGTAACACCAGCAGGTATCTATAGATTTGCTAAAACAGGTATGCCTGCTCTTAAATCTGTTATTACTCAAGATGCTGAGTTTAGAGAAACTTTAAGACTTGGTGGTTCATTACTATCTGCTAGAGTAAGAAACAATGCATTTGCTGAGGAGATGTTTGCTAAAGCTAATAGAGAGTTTTCACAAACTCCAGAGTTCCAAAGTTTAGCTAAACGTATGGCTATGAAGCCTATTCAGTTATATGAAGCTATATCTAAAAAAGCTAATATAGCTATGTGGACAGTTCGTGACATGATGTATATGCAACTGATCAATGAAAAGATGATGTATGAAGGATTAACTAGAGCAGAAGCTATTAAAAGTGTAGAACGACACATGCCTAGCTATCGTATACCTCATAAAGTCATGGGTTCTAGAGCTTTATCTGAAGTCTTACAAAATCCTAATGTTACTGTCTTTAGTAGATACCACTATGGTTTAGTTAACTCATTAAAGAATACTGCAGCAGATATTGCAGCTATCAGACATGGACAAGCAGGTTTAAAAGACTTTTTACATGGTATGGATACAGCTGCTGCTATTGCTGTAGCTATTGCTGCACTCTATCCATTACAAGATATGATTGCTCAATACTTAACAGGTAATGAAAATGCTACTGTAAGACGTGCTGGTCCTTACCATATATTCCATGCATTACATGGTATAGCAAGTTTAGAAAAAGATCCTATGGCGGTTGTTTCTTCATTTTTAACTTTTAACCCTGCCTTACTTGCTGGAGCTCAACTCATAGCAAATCGTAAACTTTATAATGGTCAACCTATATATAACCCAGAGGATAGTGGTGAAAAGATAACAAGTGATATTACAGACTATACTATAGGTCAAGTACCTCAAGTAAGTCAAGCTATTAAAGCTGGTAAAGAAGAAGATGAAGGCTTTAAGAATTGGATGGCTCGTCAGATTGACGTAGAATCACCTACTCAAGAAACTGTTATGAAACGTGAGAAGATGGTTGGTAGAAAAGAAAAAGCTGGTCCTCGTAGAACAATGAAGTGGGAAGTTGAACAGGAAGACTAATGGCTATACAACTCCCACCAATACCTAACAATCCAATCACTGACGTATTCGTATGGCGTGATTGGTTCTATAAAGTATCACAAGCTCTTGTACAACAAGCTTCTATTGCTTGGAGTTCTATTGACTTTACTGGTTCTAATTTACAAGATATTCAGACTAGACAGCACAACGCTCTACAGAATATACAGGGTGGTATTGCGTCACAATACTACCATCTAAGTCAAGCTCAGTATAATTCTCTTAGTGCTTTAACTAGTTTACCTATAACAGTACCTAATGGTGGTACCGGAGCTACAACCTTAACAGGATATGTATATGGTAATGGTACTAGTCCTATGACTGCTAGTACTACAATACCTATGTCTGCTATTGTAACAACATATGGTGCTTTTCAGAATACAGCTGATCAAAACTTAGCTGCTGCTAACACAGCTTATACGGTTGTTTTTAATACAACTGATGTATCTAGTAATATAACACGAGCTTCTAATCAGTTTACTATATCTACCGCAGGTACTTATAATATACAGTTTAGTTTACAGTTAGTTAATACAGATAGTCAAGCACATGCTGCTGAAATATGGTTAAGTTTAAATGGTACAGATGTAGCAGGAACAGCTAGTAAATATGATGTTCCTTCTAGTCATGGGTCTTCTGATGGTTACCTTATTGCTGTAGCTAACTTTTTAGTTACAGTAACTGCAGGGCAGTATATAGAACTTAAAATAGCTGCTAATCAAGTAGAGAATGGTACTACAGATGGTGTATATATTGAAGCTTATGCTGCTCAAACTACACCTTATGTCAGACCTTCTATTCCTTCTTCAGTTATTACCATAACTCAAGTAGACTAGATTCATGATTTTACCGATGTTAAAAAGCCTATAGTATAGTATAATATTACTGTAGCCTAGAAAAATATGTGTTTTTTTATACACAAACTATCTAGTCTATACTATACTAAACGAAAGGAATATACTATGTGGACTAAACCAGCTGCAACAGAAATGCGTTTTGGCTTTGAAGTTACAATGTACGTAATGAATAAGTAAGTTTGTTAAACTACCGTCAAAGGATATAGTAAGTTGGGATTTTTGTAGTTTTCGTACCAACGTGTAATAAACTATCAAATTTGAGACTTACTTATACGGTAATAAAAAAGGGGCTTTCGGGCCCCTTTATTATTTAATTAGCTGCTTTAGGTTTTAAGAAATCAATTACTTCGTCAAAAGTCTTAAAGACCAAATTGTTTTGCTCTGGTCTTTGCTCACCAAATATTTGCTTGGTTGTTGTTACCAGAAAACCATTATCAACTTTATTAATTTGCACTGTTGTGTAATTCATACTATCTCCTTTAAAAATTAACTATTGCTCTAACTAAAAATAAATCTACTACAAGAAACCAATCATGATTGTCTTTATCTACTGCTTGGCCGTCCACTAACTCTATACCAAAGGTACAGCCTTGTATTAAATGAAAGGTAATCATGTTTGTACTCCTACAACTTCACAGACACCCGCAGCACAACTAAGTTCTTGAGTGCCTGTTGTTGTATCTTCTTCCTCTTTTAAGTTACCCCAATCGATTGAAGGGAAACTAGCTACAAAAGAATCATACTGCTCTTTTGTTATTTCTTGATATGGTGCCTGCTTATACACGTGATCTGAGTGTGGTAAGAGAGACACACCTGAAACATCACTGAAGTTGTTATAAATCCAAGCTCCAATGTTCAAGAATTCATCATCTTTATAGTATACAGTAATAGACGGATTATGTTCTGTCCAGTTCTTTTGATATACACTATAAAGCTGTAACTGTTCAATTGCATTTGTTTCATTACGAGTTACACCAGATTCAGTTCCTTTTTGTGGGAAACTAAATACAGTAATGTCACTCGGTTTAGTTACGTCTGGTTCGTTGGGGACTCCTGCTGACTTGAAGAACAATGTGAGCGGGTCTTTATTGTCCATACGTACGGTTCTAATATAATACTGGCTATAAGCAGGATGTATACCGCTAGAGCAACCCACCAATTGGGAAACAGTACCACTAGGTTTAACAGTAGTAATAGCAGCAGATTGAGGAATACCAAGCTTCTCAGCCCATACTTTGTTAGTCTCGATAGCATATTCACGTAGCTCCTTTAACCATTTAATACATTCATCAGTAGGTTTACTGAGTATAGGATGATCCATAATACCTGTCATACTTACACCAAGTAAACGTTCTTCTTCTTGATTACGTTTCCAGTCACTTCTTAAGTATCTAAAGTTTGTAAGGGTGGATTGAAATGTCCCGATAATTGTTGCGACCCTGACTTTTTCTTTAAGACTAGCAAGGGTATCATTCTCTCTGATGACAACTTCACTGAGATTGCAAAGTCCTTTAGATCGCAGGATAATTTCTCCGCAAGGGTTTGTACCATACTCAAAGCCTTCAACATCTCTTCTTCCGTTAGAGCTTGCTTTTTTTGTAGCTGCAACTCTATTAAATATACCTCGTTCACCACTTTTCGAGTCATATAATGTTCCCCACTCCTTTAAGAAAATACCTACATCAGGTTTTTCTGTATAGGCTACTGAGTTATTGGCAAGAGCACGTTGCACATCACTTTCCCACCAAGCTCCGTTCTTTGCGTTTCGCATTCTATCGTCGGTGAGGTTTGACAAGCTGATAAGAGCAGACCTACGCACACCACCAACAATAACAATATCAGCAACTTTACATACGAGATCATGACATTCTAAGCTGTTAAGCTTTCTCCCTGCTGCTTTTTTAAAAGTATGAACCGTAAATGAGAACAAGTCCTCGAGAGGCTTAGGGCCAGACGCTCTGCCTCCAAAAGTCTTAAGCCGAGTTCCTGCAGGTCTGATTCCTGAAGTATCCCATTTAGGCAATCGTCCTGAATATAAGAGGCTAATAAGTTCACGGTATGCACTTGCCCATCCAATTCTTGAATCTTTGACTCTAATTGTTGTGTCAGTTTCATGAAATTCCTCTGCTATACTAGGTAAGTTATTAGTAAACTGACGTTCAACACTAAAGCCTACACCAGTTCCACACATTAAAATATACATCACTTCATCAAAAGCTTTAGGTGAGTCAATAGCTACAAAGCTACAGTTATAACCTGCAATCTCATCACGTTCTAAAGCTGGTCCTGCTGTCATTAAACAGCGCATACTAGGCATAACATCTAAGTTATGTATAGATTTATTTACATCATCTGCAGGGAATGTATCTGGGAATCTATTCTTAAAGAATCCAGTGTATCTGTCTACAGTTTCTTTCCACGTCTCTCTACGGTTCTCCTCAGGAAGCCATCTAGCATATCGGCTTGCATGAATAAAACGTTGATAATCTGTCAATTGCATTAGTCTATATCCCCGTTCATTGATAATTGTTTGTTAAAGTAATCATAACGTTCTTCTATACGCTCGAAGAAAGCGTCTACTAAATCATAAGAGTTAATGTTTAAAACTTCTAGAAGAGTAATCTCATCATACTCTTCTGCTAGTTTTTCTTTGATTTCTTGGAGCGTTAAAGTCATGTTATGCTTTCTTTTTAATTTTTATCACTTTAGAATCAGATTCTAAACGATCTGCTACAAGCTTAGCATATCCAGCTATATCAACCCAGTTATCTAAATAATCAGGATCACCATTAATCATTCTAGCTATTTTATCACAAATAACATCTAATGCTTGTTGTTGATCTGGGGCTAAGTTTTTATTTATTGAAATTAAATTTGTATTAATAACAGCTTTTAATGTTTGGCATATACGAGCATGGTTACTAAATGAGCCATATCTACTACCTCGTTCTTGTAATACATCATTTATATTAGTCATATTTTCTCCTTTGTACATATATTATACCATGTTATTTAAAACTTTACAATGTCTCTTATAAACCTTTACAAGTTATTAGTTAAACATTTACAAGTTTCAAAGAGCCTTTTTCTTTAAGATTTTGATTGTCTCTAAACCAGTTACCACAGGTTCTACATTGATATCTTTGATACTTACCAGCAGAGGTCATGTTATAACCACGTCTTTGAAAGTTAGTAGATGCACAAGTAGGACAGCATAAACCTTTGTTCTCAAGTATGTTACGATTAAGATGGTTTTTAATCCAAGGTTTAAACTTCTCATATACCTTTTCTAGAAGAATAACATCGTTCTTGTTATACTCTTCCATGATCTTCCATGCTTTAGGGATACCTGCCATACATTGTACCCATAACTCATGACCACTATGTTCAGTTTTCTTACCTAAACCTAGTGATTGAGCAACATAGTCTAGCTTGTTAGATACAAATC
>Ga0315903_10003095_pt1 | contig 23426 bp, 20 predicted proteins | sample LakEriMetagenome_7_FD_203524 | JGI IMG/M metagenome (GOLD analysis project Ga0315903, IMG submission 203524) | Freshwater fungal communities from buoy surface, Lake Erie, Ohio, United States - Buoy 2 MA119 | ecosystem: Environmental > Aquatic > Freshwater > Lake | place: USA: Lake Erie, Ohio... | reverse complement strand
GAAGGGTTTTGCCGCGGTGTTGGGGTGTGCGTGAAGCCTTGTGGGTTGGCCGGCTCAATCGCCGGGCTCGGATGGGTCAAGCTTGACGTGGCCCGTCCCCCTTGATCCGCGTGTCCCTTGCTACAAAGTGTTGACGCCTGGGCGACACCCTGCCTTTCGCCGCGGTGATCTGTACGCTGCCGAAAGTGGATGGGCGCCACCACCGCATGACAGCGAATCGTTTTGTGGCGCCTAACGCCTTCGATGATCAGCCTGTGGTCCGCCCCCGCCACCGGACAGCGCTGGGCTTGGGTTTGGCGTTGGCGCTGCTGTGCGGGGGCTGCCAGCGCGTCGAGAATCCCCCGGTGAGCCTGCAGCTGGCGATCTCCCCCGGGGAGGGGGCCGATCAGGTGTCCCGATCCAACATCAAGCGGCTCGCCACCCAGATCGCCAACGAATACATGCGCAATCATCCGGAGGTGTTGCTGCACCTGCGGATTTTGCCGGAGGCGGAGCTGGTGGAGAGCGTGCGCTCCAGGGCCAGGCTGGGCGCCGGCCCGGATCTGTTGATCAGCCGGGTGGGGCCCGTGGACATCCTGGAGCGGGAGGGCTATCTCCAAGCGGTGGACATCACCCCCCAGCAGATCGATCCCCTGCGCATCAAGTTTCTCGACGACTTTCGGGACGGCAAGGAGTATGAGGCCCTCCCCTTTCTTCTGCAGCCCACGGTGGCCTGTTACGACCGCCGCCGACTCCCCAAACCCCCGGCCACACTCAACGACCTGATGACAAAAGCGGCGGAGGGGGTGAAGGTGGGGCTGCCCCTGCAAATGTTTGAACTCCTCTGGACCGCCAGTGCCTTCGACGCGGATCAGCCCCTTTTGCGTTTGTTCCGGACGCGGGTGAAGGCGGAATCCGACTGGCGGGGCCTTTCCCCGGCGGATCGCGCCCGGGTGGAGGAATGGTTGGGGTGGCTGTACCGGGCGAACATCGAACCCAATGTGTTGTTTGTGGAGTCAGCGGATGAACTCGTGGACCGACTGGAGAAGGGACAGCTCGATTGGATCAGCTGCAACAGCACCGCCATTGAGCGCATCAAGCGCAAACTTGGCTCCCACCTTGGGGTCTCCGTGCTGCCCTCCGGGAGCGAGGGACGTCCCGCCCGTCCGATGGCACGCCTTCAGCTGATCAGTTTCGGACGCGATTCCACCCCCTATCAGCGGCGCGTGGCCACCAGCTTTGCCCTCTTTGTGCTCAATGACTTCAGCCAAAGCAACCTGATCGGCAAGGCCTTTGGCAACATGCCGGTGAATCAGAACGTGATGGTGCCGGTGAAGGATTCACCGGCTCTGGCCGCCATGCAGGCCAGCTTGGAGCACTCCGCGGTGCCCACCTTCAACACGGGGGTGGGGCTGCGTCACTATTCCATCCCCCTGCGGCAGCTGATCAAGCAGGCGGTGTACGGCGAGCAGTCGCCCAAGGCGGTGGCGGCGGCCATGGAGGCGCTTGCCAAGCGGACCTTCCTCGACGATCTGTCCAGGGGAGTTCACGCCCATTCCAAACCAGCCGGCAAGCCATGAATCAACTGCTTTATGTGTTTTTGGGCTGGGTGGGGTTGCTCACCCGCGCCGCCATGCTCTGGCAGTTGCTGGTGATTGTGGCCCTGTTGCTGGCCTACCGGGCTTGGCGCCTGAGCCATCCCACCCCCACCACCAGCTGGAGCCCGATTTTCGCCAAGCTTGTGCTGGCGGGGCTGTTGGCGCTCGCCAGCGTGTTGCTGCCCGCCCTGGGCCTTCCCGGTGGCCTCGTGGCCCTGTTTGGCCAGCTGGCGCTGATCTGGACGGTGCTCTCCGCGCTGCGTCTGACGTTGCGGCGCTACCTGCCGGAAGAGGATGTGGAGAGCTACTGGCAGCGGGCGGTAGCTCCCCTGTTCGCGGTGGTGACGCTGGCGGGGTTGGTGCATCGCCTGGATGGGCTCTCCATCCTCAGCGAGGTGCCCGTGCTCAAGATCTTCAACGAGCCGTTGTCGTTCGGCAATCTGTTGCTGCTCTTTGGCCTGCCTTATTTTTTGGTGGTGCTCTCCGATCTACCGGTGGCCCTGATCGGAGGGCTCACGGGGCGATTGGCGGGCTTGGCGGAGGGCAACCGCAAGGCCTTCGAGCTGATTCTTCGCTACATCCTCATTGGCCTGGGGGTGATCTGGCTGGCGGATCAGATTGGCCTCAACGCCAACGCCATCGCCGCCATCGCCGGGGGCCTTTCCGTGGGCCTGGGCTTCGGCATCAAGGAGGTGTTTTCCAATTTCGTGAGTGGCCTTTGGCTGCTATTCGAGGGCTCTCTGCAGCCCGGAGATGTGATCTTGCATGATGGGGATCTGTGCAAGGTGCGCAAGCTGGGGCTGAGGGCGGCCACCCTGAAGCGCAAATCCGACAACGCCGAATTGGTGGTACCGAATCAAACCTTTTTCACCGATACCACCACCACCTACACGGGAACGGAGGAGCTGCGCTGCGGTTCTCTGAAGGTGCGCGCCGATTACAAGCATGATCCCGATCAGGTGATGGCGCTGCTGGTGGAGATCGCCAAGGCCAACCCTCTGGTGCTGGCCGAGCCGGCACCATCAGCGGCAGTGGCGAATCTGGCGGACTACGCAATTGAATACGGCCTGGATTTCTGGATGGTGGATCCCATGAAAAATGGCAAGATTTCCGGGCAGTTGCGCCACGCCATCCTGCGGCGTTTCCGGGAGGAGGGGATTGTGATCCCCAAACTGCCCTGCCTGTCCTCGGTCCCGTAAGCCAGGCGTTCAGCGCACTCCCAGCCATTTGTGGCTCTGCAGGCTCAATCGCCAGGTGGGATGGGAGCGCACATGGTCGATCGCCAGTCGTTGGCCCTCGGGGTCTCCCCAGGCCGGCTGCAGCAGGAGGGCCGGAGCCGGGGGGCTTTCACCTGGCGTTTTGGCCTGGCGAAGGGCCAGGGCCCGGGAGGCCATGGCCTCGGCAAAGGGGAGGTCGTCCGGGCGCTCCACCACCACCTTCAGTTCATCGCAGGCGGCCAGTGGTCCCTCGTCCGGCGGCCGGTGGCGCTTAGGGGAGAGGGTGATCCAGTCGAAGCGGCCGGAGAGGGGGGGGACCCCGCTGGTTTCCAGGTGGAGGGGCAGACCGCTGGCGGAAAGGGCGGCGCAGAGGGGGCCGAGATTGTGCTGGAGGGGCTCGCCGCCGGTGACCACCACAAAGGCGGCTCCGTTCTTACGGGCCAGCGTGGCCTGGCGGGCCAGCTCGTCCAGGGTGAGCCGGGGATGGGTGGCCTCAGACCAGGAGTGCTTGGTGTCGCACCAGGGGCACCCCACCTCGCAGCCCGCCAGCCGAAGAAAAAAAGCCCCGCGACCAGCGTGGATGCCCTCACCCTGCAGGGAATGGAAGGTTTCCACCACGGGCAGGGTGGGGGGAGAGGAGGCGGAAGCCATGGTGCCCCAACCCTATGGCTTGATGGGCCTCGGAGGTGATGGGAGCCAGCGTTGGTACTGGGCGTTTACCAGCTGGGCCGTCCGCTCCGGCCAGGAGGAGGTGTAGCGGTAGAGCTGGTAAATCGCGGTGTTTTGATCCGCCACCAGGTTGCGGTAGTTGTCAAGGGCGCTCTGCAGCTTGGAGAGAGCCTGCACCACGGTGGTGCCGGCGTCGTCGTGGCGACCGGCCCCATAGTCGTCCAGAGCCGCTCGCAGGGAGCGGCGGGAGGCGTCCACATCAGCGCGGGCCGCGTCCACCTGGATTTTGGAGGCCACGAAGGCGGCGTAGGCATCGGTCACTTGCCTGGTGATGGTGAGCCGGGCCAATTCGCCTTGGGCGAGGGTCTGCTGGGCTCTGGCTGTTGTGGCGTTGGCTTCGGCGTTGCGGATGCCGCCGTCAAACAGCTTCCAATCAAAAGTGAGCCCCACAAAGGTGGTGTATCCGGAGGCTGATTTCAGCTTGTCTGGCTGGTCGTCTTTGAAGATTCCGCCCTGTTCGTTGAGGTTGTTGCGCTGCACCTGGCCGGAGAGGGCCAGGGTGGGCAGCACCTTCAGCCGGATGGCCTTGGCATCGCTCATCAAGGCTTCCACATCCAAGGCGTTGGTGCGCAGTTCCTCCCTCCACCGCAGGGCTTGTTGGACGGAATCGAGGCGGCTCAAGGGCCAGATCGGGATCACCTCGGGTTTTTCTGAGGGGAGCGCCAGCTTGCCGGGTTCGAGGTTGATCAAACTCGCTAGGGCATCAGCGGCTTGAATGCTCTCTTTGTGGGCCTTGATTCTGGCGATCAGGAGCGACACGGCCTGGGCCTCTAACCGGCTCGCCTCGCCCACGGGGCGCTGCTGCTTGTGAGCGTTGATATAGATGACAATCGCTTGGTTGAACAGCTCAATGAGATCCTTTTCCCGCTCCAAGGCTTCCTGAAGCCCCACGTAGGCGGCTTGGATCTGGTAAATCAATTCCCGGGTGGTGAAGGTGAGGCGATTGCGAAGGGCTTCCGTGCGAGATCCTCGGGCGGATTGGCGAACTCCGCGCGTGGGATCAAAAAAAGACCAGGACAGGTCGGCATAGGGATTCGATTTGTATCCATGGGCAAAGCTGAATGTTTTTGAGGTACCCAGTCCGTCTCCCTGGATGTCAACACTGTCAACTGTTGAGGTTGTGCTGTAGCCCATCACGCCAGGGCTAGATGTTTTGAAGCTCAGGGTGGGCACCCATTCCCGGTTGATGGCCACTCCGCTCCACTCGGACGCTTGGATTTCAGCCACCGTGCTGGCCAGCAGCGGGTTGGTGGCCACACCTCTAGAGATAGCCTCAGAGAGGCTGATGCGCTCAGCTGCTTTTTGCAGGCCATCGCGATTATCACGGTATTGCTGATAGATGAGATATAAATTGGAATCTTTGCTGATGGTGCTTAGGATATTGCTCATGTCTGTTGGTAGGGCTGGGGATTTCTCCCAGCCCTGACCCAGCGCCACATGCCAGGGGGTGAGAAATGTCAGGAGGGCCAATCCCAGGAGACGGACGCGAGGTTTGACGTTGGCTTTCGCGATTCTCTCTCGCGGCACGGACATTTCAAAATCTCGGCCTAAGTTACCTTGTCTTTGCCGCAATCTGCCCGAAATGTCGCAAAGTTCAGACAGCCACTGCCATGGGCGGTGGGAGTTGGCTTCCGTCTTGAGCACGGGAGGCCGTTTGGCGGCCGATGCGCAGCCTCCCCGAATCATCCAGTAACCGCCCTCGGGCCTGAAAGCTGAGGCAGCGGCGAACTTCGGTGTCGCGGCGCCTGAGGCGATGGCTCCGGCCTGAAGCGGCGGCATCGCCTATGGCTGGCGGTGGACCAGGCTCAGAATCGTTGGGAGAGCAGGAGTAGTTGTCATCCGCGAAGGCGAAGCCACTGATCTCTTTCTTGTAAAGGGGAGCAGGAGATCATCGGAGCCCTGGTTCGTATTGGCCGATGGCTCTCCAATATTTTTGGGGGGATTCAAATTTGCATATTGGTCATCAGCCCGGGGGTGGGCTGAGCCAGCAAAAGCAACAATGGGAGTGGGCGATGTAGGGCTGCCATTCAAAGAGAAAACTGAGCTAGATCAAAGCTGCCCAATTGGTTGGAGCTTGCGTCATGGAATTCGAGTTAATTGGGGGGATTGCTGAACTCCAACAGTCAACAAAATCCTTTCAGGTCTGCACCCTGATCGCAAGCTCCCCGCTAGGTGCAACGTTGTCTAGGGTCCCTGTTGCTCCCTTCGGGACATCGTTGGCGAGAGATGTCTTGGCGGTGGTGGAAGCACCAATCGCCAAGGTGCGGCCGGAAGATAGGGAGACCTGGGGACAGCCAGTAAATGTTTCAGTGAGGGAGTCGGGATTTCCCTGCACGGGGCACCACTGAGTTTGCCCGGCGGGGCCACAGGGTGGAGTCAGGATGAGTGACCTTTAGGTCTGGAATGGCAACCCCCCAAAGCTAAGGACCGATGGCAGAACATCTGACAATGACGAAGGGTCTCGAACGCATCTCCCAGGCAAAAAATTCGTAAGATGCCGTTCCAGGCCTCCTTTAACTTCAAGTGACACTTACGGCTCCCATGGGATTGTTTCGGGGCAAGTCCCACTGCTCTTCTGGCGGCTTGGAGCAACCCGGGCCGAGAGTCTCGCGACTCAACGAAGAGACTCACAAATGGCTACGGAGCTGAGCGGAATAACCGTCTGGCGAAGCGTCTTAAAAGAGCTGAAAAGTCGGACTTCTTTTGGTGGAGATAGGATGAAAAAGTGTTCAAATACTTTTTCGGGAAGCGAATATCGGCGGGGTGAACAGCCAGTAAATCAAAAAATACTCCGCCATCCTCTATGTGCCTGAGGGAAGCGATCTTGAATGCGTCGTTGTCGCTATTCCGTTCGCCAATATTGCGAAAAAAACGATATCCCAAGGGAGCCAAGATGTTTTCGATGTCTTTGGTGGTAGTTTCAAATCTCCGCAATGCCTTGTCATTGATTTCGATGTACAATACCGGTTTGTACTTATTAATTACTTCCTGGCAGGACTTGAGGACGGACAGTTCAGCTCCTTCCACATCAATCTTGATGAGGTTAATCTGCTTGCCTTCGGTAAGCTGTGCGTGCCATGCATCGATATTGACTGAAGTAACAGGAGATTCAGAGCTTTCAGAGCCAGTCTTGAAATAAAACATTCCGGAGTTCCCGCCATCCGGCAAAGATCCAGAAAACTCTAAATCTGCCTCCTTTGAAACCACGGCATTCGTCGCGGTAATCACATCGCCAAGGTTGTTCAAGCGTATATTTTCTGCCAACAAGCTGAAGTTGTTTGGATTTGCCTCAAAGGAATAGATGTTCCCTTCTCGATGATTAAACATAGAAAAAGGCAACGAAAATGTTCCGATGTGTGCCCCAATATCAAGGATGTTATCACCCCTCTTTATGACGGATCTAAGCATCGAAAGTTCATTTCTGGTATGGGCGGAAAATTTTTCTAATTGATAGGTGATCAGATCGTCCTCCCAAGAGTAGAATTCACCATATATGGTCTTGATTCTTTTTGTGCCTTTACGGGTGTTCATCAGTTTTCGCTGATCATGTCTATTGAATGTTAGCACTATCGAGCCTTCCAGTAGTTTCAAGAAATCACGCCGCATGAGCCAGTTGCTTGCGGGAGCTACTCCTCAAGGCTCGCCGGTTCAAGCTCAACATTCGGCCTTGGCATGCGCTTTGGACTCAAAGGGCTCATTGGCAACAGGCGTTCGCGGGTTCTGTATCCCCATGCTTTCACGGAACCAAAAGGCATGGGCAAGGCCTTGATTGATGGGAGAGGATTGGAGAGGGCTTAATTCTTTGCGTGGGAAGCCTGATTGCGGAGCGTGGCAAGTCATGCCTCACCGCGATCAGGCCTCCACTCTGGCCACCGCCAGCGGCGGCGTTTCGGACGGGTTGCCGCTGGCGGCGCCTGGGGTGGGCAGGTGCCGCTGGGCCGCCTCGATCAGTCCGCGGAAGAGGGGGTGGGGTTTGCCGGGGCGCGAGAGGAATTCCGGGTGGAATTGGCAGGCGGCGAAGAAGGGATGGTGGGGCAATTCGATCAGCTCCACCAGCCGGCCATCGGGGGACGTGCCGCCAATGGCGTAGCCCGATTCCAAGAAGAGACCCCGATAGGCGTTGTTGAATTCGTAGCGGTGGCGGTGACGCTCATACACCACCTCCTCGTTGTAGAGGCGCTGGGCCAGGGTGCCATGGGCCAGGCGGCAGGGGTAGACCCCCAGGCGCATGGTGCCGCCCAGATCCACCACGTCTTGTTGCTCGGGCAGCAGGGCGATCACCGGATGGGGAGATTCGGGATCGAGCTCGGCGCTGGTGGCGCCCTCCAGCCCGGCCTGGTTGCGGGCCCACTCGATCACGGCGCACTGCATCCCCAGGCAGAGCCCCAGAAAGGGCACCCGGTTTTCCCGAGCCCAGCGGATGGCCTCCACCTTGCCATCCACGCCCCGGTGCCCGAAGCCGCCGGGCACCACCACCGCGTCCATGCCATCCAGCAAGGCCGCGGCGCCCTGCCCCTCAATCCGCTCCGCGCAGATCCAGCGCAGATCCAAGGACGCGTCTCGCTCCAGGCAGGCATGACGCAGGGCCTCCACCACCGAGAGATAGGCGTCATTGAGTTGCACGTATTTGCCCACCAGCGCCACCTTCACCGCCGGCCCGGGGTCGCGCAGCTTGCGCACCAGCTCCTCCCAGCGGCCCATCTCGCTGGGGTGATCCGCCAGGCCGAGCACATCCAGCACCTGGCGACACAGGCCCTCTTGCTCCAGGGCCAAGGGCACGGCGTAAATGCTGTCGGCATCAAGGGCGGGAATCACCGCCCGGGTGGGCACGCCGCAGAAGCCGCCGATCTTGGCTTTGAGGTCGTCGCTGAAGGGGCGGTCGCTGCGGCAGACCAGCACATCGGGCTGGATGCCAATGGAGCGCAGCTCCTTCACCGAGTGCTGGGTGGGCTTGGTTTTCAGCTCCCCGGAGGTGCCGATGTACGGCAGCAGGGTGACATGCACGTAGGCCAGGTCGTGGCGACCCACATCGCCGCGAAACTCCCGAATGGCCTCCAAAAACGGCAGCGATTCAATGTCGCCCACGGTGCCACCGATCTCGGTGATCACCACATCAGCGCCGCTGTTGGCCGCCACCCGATGGATGCGCTCGCGGATTTCCCCGGTGATGTGGGGAATCACCTGCACCGTGCCGCCCTCGTAGTCGCCCCGCCGTTCCTTGTTGATCACCGCCTGGTAGATCGAGCCGGTGGTCACGCTGTTGAGCCGCGACAGGGCGGTGTCGGTGAAGCGCTCGTAGTGGCCCAGGTCGAGATCGGTTTCGGCGCCGTCTTGGGTGACGAACACCTCGCCATGTTGATACGGGCTCATGGTGCCCGGATCCACATTCAGATAGGGATCGAGCTTGAGGATGGACACGCTGTAGCCCCGGCTTTTGAGCAAGCGGCCCAGGCTGGCCGCCACGATCCCCTTGCCGATGCTGGAGACCACCCCGCCAGTGACGAAGACAAACTTCGCGCACGGGCTTCGGCTGGGGGGGGTCATGGCACCACGGCTGATTCCCAAATCTACCTGGCGTTCCGAGGCGCCAGGCGTGGCTCTCAATCCAAGCTCCCCAGAAAGTCGCGCAGGCGGTGGCGCTGACAGGGTTGGCGCAGCTTTACCAGGGCCTGGGCCTCGATTTGCCGCACCCGTTCCCGTGAAATGTGCAGGTGGTCGCCGATCTCGGTGAGGGTGCGGGGCTGATCATCGATCAGGCCAAAGCGCTCCCTGAGCACCTGGGCTTCCCGCTCACTCAGCTCCGCCAGCAGGTCTTCCAGGGCCTCATGGAGGTGCTCGCGCATCAGGCTCCGCTCCGGGGAGTGATGCTCATCCTCCAGCAGATCCCCGAGCTCTGTCTCCCGATCCTCGTCCAGGCGCCCATCCAGCGACACGGGCTGGGGTTGCCGCTCGAGGGTTTGCCGGAGGACCGTCTCGCTCAGGTCCACTTCCGCCGCCAGCTCGCTGAGGGTGGCCGCCCGCCCCAGGCGCTGGGCCAGCTCCCGTTGGGCCTTGCGGATGCGGCCCAGCTTCTCGGTCACGTGGGAGGGGAGCCGGATCATGCGGCTCTGGCTGGCGATCGCTCGGGTGATGCCCTGGCGAATCCACCAATAGGCAAAGGTGGAGAAGCGAAAGCCTCGGGTGGGATCAAAACGTTCCACACCCCGCTCAAGCCCGAGGGTGCCCTCCTGCACCAGATCCAGCAGGTCGAGGCCCCGGGGCTGGTATTTCTTGGCCACCGCCACCACCAGCCGCAGGTTGGCCTGGATCATGCGCTCCTTGGCCCGCCGGCCTTGATGCAGCAGTTGTCGCAGGGCTGGCTCCTCCAAGCCGTTGGCTCGGGCCACCGCCGCCAGATCCGCCTCTGGCTTTTTGATCTCGGGGTGGTGTTCAAGGATGCGTTCCCGGCGCTGCACCAGGCGGGCCAAGGTGAGCTCCTCCTCCTCCGAGAGCATGGCCACCCGGCCAATGTCTCGCAAGTACTGACGCACGACATCCGTGGAGGAGGCGCTGGACAACGGTTGGGGCGGCGACCCGCACACCATGGCAAAAACATCGCGGAAGATTTGGATTCTGGGGTTTTGTTTTGGCTTTGAGATTTGTTTTGGGTTTTGGGATTTGCTTTGGGATTGGCTGGGGTGAGCTGACGCGGACATCCCATGGGGTGGGCCATTCAGCCTTGGGCCACCCATCGCGAGCCATGGGCGAATGACGAAGAAAGAATAAAGAAGCCCATGGATCTGATCAATGCGTTTATGCTTTTAGTGAGATTAATGAAGCTTTGCTCGCTTCCCTTGCTGGCTGTCGCTCGACGCTCGGGACATCGGCGCCATCCTTGTGGCCTTTCTCGATTTTTGGACCATTTCTTGAGGTATTCATGGTTTTCTTCTCCCTCATTGGCTGTTCTCGCTTCTCGGGCGGCCCTCAAGCGGCCAGCCTGAAGCCCCGCCGGCTCGCTCCGCCCTGGTGGGCGGCGGCCATCCTCCGGAAGCCCAGCCTCCATGCTGGTTTGTTGGTGTTTGCCGCCATGATCGGCTGGTCCCTGAGCCCCCAAGCGGCTCAGGCCAAGCCAAAGGCCTATGCCGTGTGTTTTCTCTCGAATCACACAGATCCGCCCTGCCCTTCGAGTTATCATTTGGGTGGAATTATTATAATTGATACGCTGAAGCTTGACACTGTTTCCAGTTTCACGGCGAAGTATGATTATGACCCTACGCAATTGCGTTTCCGTGCCGATACTTCCAGTCTGCTGTGTGATCTGAGATCATCGTCAGCTCCGACTTACTGTCCTACCTTCGCTCCAGGGGCTGGCACAACTCCCCTTGAGGCTTTCCCGGATCAGTTCGTGGTGGATCAAACAGGGCTGACGATCACGCCGGATCCCTCTGGGCTGTCCTCGGTCACCTTGAGCTACGCGGCTCCCGCCGGAGTTTCCATCTCGGGTGAGAGAAATTTCCTGGCCCTGGCGTTTGATCTCGTGCCCCATTACGACAAGGGGGTCACCGTGACTTACAGCCCCACGCCACAGCTGGACGCGAGTCTTGCCACTGGCCCGATCCAATGTGCTGACGCCAGTGGCCTCCCCCTCGACTGTGCCCTCAACAATCCCTCCTCCTTCTTGAAGGTCGACCCTGTCCCCGCCCCCCTTGCCGTGGGTGGCCTACCGGTGATGCTCCACGCCAGCCGGCGCCTCCGGCGCCGGATTCAGCTCACCGCCAGCCGCTGACCCGCCTTCCCTTGGCCGCTGACCCGACTCCCCAGCGCCTCAGCCCTCTTCCTCCACCCAGGTGCTGGCCACATGCAGCTCCGCCAGCTGCTTGTCCGTGACGTCCGCTGGCGCCCGGGTGAGGAGACAGCGGGCCTGCTGGGTTTTGGGGAAGGCAATGGTGTCGCGGATCGATTCCTCGCCAGCCAGGAGCATCACCATGCGATCCAGGCCAAAGGCGATGCCGCCGTGGGGCGGGGCTCCCATGTCGAGGGCCTCCATCAGGAAGCCAAACTGGGCCTCCGCTTCCTCCAGGGGCAGGCCGATCGTTCGCAGCACCTGGCGCTGCAGGGCGGAATCGTGGATGCGCAGGGAGCCGCCCCCCAGCTCCAGGCCATTGAGCACCAGGTCGTAGGCCCGGGCGCGGGCCGTGGGCAGCCGGGCCGCCCAGGCGGCCGGATCGTCGCCCAGATCTTCCGGATTGGGGGCGCAGAAGGGGTGGTGCAGGGCTTCGAAGCGATTTTCGTCCTTGTTGAACTCGAACATCGGGAAGTCCACCACCCACAGGAAGTTCCAGGTGTCGTTCTCCCGGTCGGCGGGCACCAACCCCAACTCCCGCGCCAGAAACTGCCGCACCCGATCCAGGGCCTTGTTCACCGTGGCGGTCTCGCCGGCCCCGAAGAGCAGCAGGGTGCCCGGCGCCGCGCCAGTGCGCTCCAGCAGCTCGGCTTTCTTCTCTTCGCTGAGATTGTCCTTGATGGCCCCGATCGTGTCGATCTCAGCGCCCTCCCGCACCCGGATGAAGGCCAGTCCGCCAGCGCCGGCCGCCTGGGCCTCGCTGAACACATCGCCGCCGGGTTTGATGCGCACATTGCTGATCGCCTCATTGCCCCCCGGCACCGCGAGGCACTTCACGGCTCCACCGGCCGCCACGGCGCCACTGAACACCTTGAAACCCATGTCCGCCACGATGTCGCTCACGTTCACCAGCTCCAGGCCGTAGCGGGTGTCGGGCCGGTCGGTGCCGTAGCGCTCCATCGCCTCGGCCCAGGTGAGCCGGGGGAAGGGCAAGGGCGGGGCTATCCCCTTCACCGCCTTCCAGATGGCCGCGATCAGCCGTTCATTGAGCGCCAGGATCTGTTCCTGGTCCAAAAAGCTCATCTCCATGTCCAACTGGGTGAACTCCGGCTGGCGGTCGGCCCGCAGATCCTCATCGCGGAAGCAGCGGGCGATCTGGTAGTAGCGCTCCAGGCCGCCCACCATCAGCAGCTGCTTGAAGAGTTGGGGCGATTGGGGCAGGGCGAACCACTCGCCGCCGCACACCCTGCTGGGAACCAGGTAGTCGCGGGCCCCCTCGGGGGTGGAGCGGGTGAGCACGGGGGTTTCCACCTCAATGAAGCCCTCCCCCTCCAGAAAGCCTCGGATGGCCCGCACGGTGGCGTGCCGCAGACGCAGGTTGCGCGCCATCCGCTCCCGCCGCAGATCCAGGTAGCGGTGCTTGAGGCGCAGCTCCTCCCGCACCGACTCCTCGTCGTGCACCGACACCGGGAAGGGGAGCACCCCCTTGACGGTGTTGAGCACGGTGATCCGGCGGGCGAGCACCTCGATCGCGCCGGTGGCCAGCCGTTCGTTGATGGAGTCCGCCGGCCGGGCCCGCACGGTGCCCTCCACCTGGATCACCGTTTCGTTGCGCAGGTGGCTGGCGGTGGCGAAGGCCGCTTCCAAAGCGGGATCCCCGATGGCCAACTCGGGATCCACGGTGATCTGCACGGTGCCGCCGCGATCCCGCAGGTCGATGAAAATCACGCCGCCGTGGTCGCGCCGCCGGTCGACCCAGCCACACAGCGACACGGTGCTGTCAATCGCCTCGGGGCGCAGATCGCCGCAGGAGTGGCTGCGCATGGGGGGGAGACTCCACGATCGTGGATGATCCCACGTGGCCGTCCGGCCGCCCCCGCCGCCAGGCCTCCAGCAGCTCCGCCACGGTCTGGTCGCGGCCGGGATGGCGCCAGTGGGGGGCGATGGTCGCCAAGGGCACCAGCACGAAGCCCCGTTCCTCCAGCCGCGGGTGGGGCACCCGCAGGTTGGGCGTCTCGATCCTGTGGGCTCCGTAGAGCAGGAGATCCAGATCCAGGGTGCGGGGCCCCCAACGCTCCCGCCGCACCCGGCCGAAGCGGGCCTCCGTCGCCAGCAGCAGCTCCAGCAGCGCCCCGGCCGACAGGCTTGTGTCCAGGAGGGCGCAGCCGTTGAGGAAAGGGGGCTGGGGAGGGCCCACCGGGGCGGTGCGGTACCAGGGGGAGATCGCCGTCAGGCGCACCCCCTCCGCCCCGTCGAGGGCCTCCAGGGCCCCCTCCAGCAGGGCCCTGGACTCGCCCAGGTTGCTGCCCAGGCCAATGGCGGCCGTCGTCAGGGTCATGGGGCCCCGGAGGGTCGCCGGCGCCGCAGGGTGATCGCCACCTGGCCGCTGAAGCCGGGGATGGGGGGATGGAGCTTGGTGAGGGTGGTCTCCACCTCCTCCACTTGGCTCCAGCCCAGCACCCGCTCGCTGATGGCGGTGGCCAGGCGCTCAAGAGTGCGGTGGCGCGCCCCCTCCACCAGCTCCTGGACGGCTTGGGCCACCGCCCCGTAATCGAGGCTCCGCTCCAAATCGTCGTCGCGGCCGGCGGCGCTGAGGTCGAGCCAGAGGCGCAGATCCACCTCAAACCACTGCCCCAGCCGCTGTTCCTCCTCGAAGAAGCCGGTGTGCCCGTAGGCCCGGAGCCCCTGGATGCGCAGTTGGTCAGCCACGACGGTAAAAGGGGCGCTTGACCACGGTGGCGGGTTGGGCCTGGCCCCGGATCTCCACCGCCACCTCCGTGCCCGGTTTGGCGAGGGCGGCGGGCACGTAAGCCAGGGCGATCGCCTCGCCCAAGGTGGGCGACCAGGTGCCGCTGGTCACCTCCCCCACCGGGGCGCCTCCGTGGAGCACGGGATAGCCGTGGCGGGCGATGGCCCGGCCCGCCAGCTTCAAGCCCACCAGCCGTTTGCTCACGCCTTCGGCGGTTTGCCGCTCCAGGGCGGCCCGTCCGATGAACTCCTCCGGCATCTCCAGATGCACCAACCAGCCCAGGGAGGCTTCCAGGGGGGAGGTGGTGGCGTCCATGTCGTTGCCGTAGAGGTGCATGGCCGCCTCCAGGCGGAGCGTGTCGCGGGCCCCCAGGCCGCAGGGGGTGACGCCAGTGGCCAGCAGGTGGTGCCACAGCGCCACGCCGGCCTCCCGCTCCAGCAGCAGCTCGAAGCCGTCCTCTCCCGTGTAGCCGGTGCGGGCCGCGAAAACCGGCGCCGCCGCCAGGCCCTCCGCCCGCAGGACCAGATCCCGGTGGCCGAAGCTGGGCAGTTCCGCCAGGCTCTCGCCCGCCAGGGCCTCCAGCCTGGCCGGGGCTTCCGGCCCCTGCAGGGCGAGCAGCACCCCGTCGCCTTTGCGGTCGCTGATTTGGATCCCCCGGGGTTCGAGCCGCTCCCGCAGCCAGGCGGTGTCGCTGTCCGCGCAGGCCGCGTTGATCACCACCACCACCTCATCGCGGCCCCGGTCATACACGATGAGATCGTCCCGGATGCCACCGGACTCGTTGAGCAACACCGTGTAACAGGCCTCCCCTGGGCCGATGCGGTGCAGGTCGGAGGGCACCAGGTGTTGCAGGGCATCCTTGACCCCTTCCCCCCTCAGGGTGAGCACGCCCATGTGGGAGATGTCGAACATCCCGCAGTGCCGCCGCACCGCGTTGTGCTCTTGCACCAGCCCGCTGAACTGCACGGCCATCTCCCATCCAGCGAAGGGCACCATCCGGCCGCCCCCGCTTTGGGCCGCGGCATGGAGGGGGGTGTGCCGGAGGGAAGCGGGGTCGGCCATGGTGGAGCGCAAGGGGGATCTGGGCGGGATCCTATGGATGGGAACGAAGAGGCTTGGCTTTGCTTCCAAACTCCGAAGAAAGCCTGTGATTCGGCTCTCTCATCTCCTCAAACGGGCCACTGGTGCCTAAGTTGAGCGGCCACTCCCCCCGCTTCGGATGGGCAAGCGTCCCAACTGCCGCAGCTGCCGCCATTGCACCCCTCCCAAGGGTGCGGATCTGGGTTGGTGCCAGCTGAGGCAGTTGGCCATCCATCCTGATTTGGTGGGTGAGCTCTGGTGCCACCACTGGACCGCCAGTCCTCCCCGTCTGCCCGCGGTGGGGACGCCTGGCCAGGACGGACTGGCTGAGTCGGTCCCCCACGCCAGCCAGCAACTGTCCCTCAGCGGTCTGTCCAAGGAGTTGGCCACGCCCTAGCCCTGCCGCCTGTTCGCCCGTCGGCGCCTTGTGTTTGCTTGCGGGTCGTCAATCCCGTTAACCCTGCCAACGTCCTCGTCAACCCTGACAACCTCGCCAACCGCCGGGCGGGCCTGGCCCAAGGGGTGGTGGGGTGAAGGGCCGTGATGGGTGGTTTGGCCGGTTGGTTTGGAAATTATGACAACTTCCCGGGGGCGTGAGCCTTTGAAGCCTTGCTCACACACCACGACAGGCTAGAGGGAGTATGAAGCTTTGATTGCCTTTGCTTGGAGGTCCCCTGAGTTGGTAAGCCCCCGTCCTGGACTCAACCCCATTGATCTGCTGGCCTCGCATTTGGAATGCGAGCACATCACCCTTCCCACCGGCTCCCGCGTGTTTAGCCGAGGCACCGCCGCCACGGCGATTTACGCCGTGAAACGGGGCATCGTGGAGCTGGTGGGACAGAACGGGGAGAAGACGTGCTACCGCCCCGGGGAACTCTTCAGCTTTCAAGACATTGTTTGGCGGGAGAGCGCTCACCACAGCGACGCCCTGGCCCGCACGCCGGTGGAGGTGCTGCGGCTGGAGCGGCTGAGCTTCCTCAACCTCCTCCATCACCACCCCACCTTGGCCCTGCTGTTGATCGGCCAACAGCACAACCGCCTGCGGGAGCAGCGGGCCAGCGGCACCTGCGTGTACTAGCTGGGCCGGAGCAGCAGCAGCAGGCTACGCGCCACCTTGGCGGCGAGCACCGCGCTCACCCCCGAGGGATCGAGCTGGGGCGCCAGCTCCACCACATCGGCGGCCACGAGCCGGTGGTGTCGGAGTTCGTCCACCAGGGCGGCGAAGTCGCCCCAGAGGAAGCCGCCCGGCTCCGGGGTGCCCGTGCCGGGGAGCACCGCGGGATCAAACCAGTCGAGATCCACCGTGAGATAGAGGGGCCGGCCGCGGTGGGGTCGCAGGGCCTCGGCCATCCCCTGGCGGGGCACCAGCCGTCCGCTCTGGCGCAGCTCCGCGAATTCCCCCCGCGTGCCACTGCGGATGGCCATCTGCAGCAACGCGCCACTGGGCAGCACCTCCAGGCAGCGACGCATGGCGCAGGCGTGGCTGTGGTGGGTGCCCAGCCACTCCTGGCGCAGATCGGCGTGGGCATCCAGCTGCACCAGCACCAGATCCGGATGGCGCTCCGCCACGGCGGCCACCGCGCCGCTGCTGATGGAATGCTCGCCGCCGAGCATCAGGGGGGCCAGGCCCCGATCCACCACCACCCGGGTGGCTTCCCGCACGGCGGCCACCACCGGCTCCGGGGCGCCGAAGGGGATGGCCACGGCCCCCAGATCGACGAAGGCCAGATCGTCGAGATCCCGATCGAGTTGGGGGCAGTAGGTTTCCAAGCCACCGCTCACTTCCCGAATCGCCGCCGGGCCAAATCGGGTGCCCGGCCGAAAGGAGGTGGTGCCGTCGTAGGGCACGCCGAACAGGGCCACCGCGCAGCCCGCGGGATCGCGCCGGCTGCCCATGAAAATGGCTCCCTCCCGATCGAACCGATCCTCGGGGAGGGGGCTGGTGGCCGTGTCGGCGGGGGCTTGGGGGGGCATGGCGTCAGAGGGGGGGAGGGGCGGCGAGCTCCCGCTCGATGAAGGCCGGCATGGCTCCGAAAGCCCCCTCCTGCCAGCGGGGACTCCAGATCTGGCACCCTTCCGCCACGGCTGCGGCCCGCTCCGGCCTGGGCTGGCGGTAGCGGGGGGCGTCGGTGGCGGCGAAAGTCCAGCTCCACCAGCCGCTGGGATACATCGGCACCCAGCCGTAGAGCGGATCGGCATGGGGAAACACCTGGCGCAGGAGCCGCACGGTGTCGAGGTGCACCTGGCGGAAGGCTTCGGGGGATTCGCTTTGGGTGGCGAACACCCCCCCGGGCTTGAGCAGGCGCCGGCACCGCTCAAAGAAGGCCCGGTTGAAGAGTCCCTCCGCCGGCCCGGCCGGATCAGACCCATCCACGATCACCACGTCGTAGCTGGCGTCCTCCGCCTGTTGGGTCCAGGCGATGCCATCGCCCACGGTGAGCCGCAGCCGGGGATCGCTCCAGCAGCCCCCGCCGATGGAGGCCAGGTGGCGCTGGCTCCACTCCACCACCAGGCCGTCGATCTCCACCAGATCGAGGTGGCGCACCTCCGGATGGCGCAGGCACTCGCGGGCGGTGCCACCATCGCCGCCGCCGATCACCAGCACCCGCTCAATCCGTTCGGCGCCGCAGAGGGCCGGATGCACCAAGGGCTCGTGGTAGTGGCGCTCCTGGCGCTCGGCCGTCATCCAGCAGCCATCGAGGAGGAGGCCCTTGCCGTAGCGCTCGCTCTCGATGATCGTCACCCGCTGGAAGGGGCCGCGCTCCTCAAGCAGCACGCGCCCGGCGAGGCCGTAGCGCACCCCCTGGTGGATCTCGTCAATCCAGCCGGTCCGCTCCGGGGTGTCGACCGGCGGACGGGGTTCGGGACTCTCGGTGGGGGCCATCAGCTGCCGCGGTTCCGCCTCCAGAGCTAGTCGGTCGTCCCGCCCCTGTCATCCTCCCGTGCCCCAGGCTGGGGCGATGGTGGAAGATCTCCCCCTCACGCCCCGCCCCGGGATCGACCTGCTGATCCCGGCCGACGAGCTGCGCTGGCGGTTTTCGAGGAGCGGGGGTCCCGGCGGCCAGGCGGTGAACACCACCGATAGTCGGGTGGAGTTGGTGTTTGATCTGGAGAGCTCCCGGGCGTTGCCTCCAGCGCTCAAGGCGCGGGCCCGGGCCCGCTTGGCGGATCGTTTGGTGGAGGGTGCCCTGGTGGTGGTGGCCAGCGAACACCGGGGCCAGTGGCGCAACCGCCAGGCGGCTCGGCGGCGGCTGCGGGAGCTTCTGGAGGAGGCGCTGCGACCACCCCCGCCCCCCCGGCGGCCCACCCGGCCTGGAAGGGGCGCGGTGGAGCGGCGCCTGGAGGCCAAGCGGCGCCGGGCCTCGATCAAGAGCCAGCGGCGCGATCGCCCTCAGCTTTGATCTGGGCCTTGGCTTGGCGCCAATGGCCCTCCAACTCGGCGATGGAGCGGCCCCCCAGGTCGCCCCCCAGGGCGGCTTCCACCCGGGAGAAGCGATCGAGAAAGCGCCGGTTGGTGCCGGCCAAACCCTCCTCCGGATCGATGCCGCACCAGCGGGCCACGTTCACCAGGGTGAACAGCACATCTCCAAGTTCGGCTTGGGCGTGGGCCCGATCGCCGCTGGCCACGGCTTCCTTGAGCTCATCGAGCTCCTCGTGCACTTTCCCCCAGACGCCTGCCATGTCGTCCCATTCGAAGCCCGCGGCGGCGGCCCTCTTGGAGATCGTCATGGCTCCAGCCAGGGGCGGCTGGCCCCGCACCTTGCCGGCGAGCTGGTCGCTCAGGGGGCTGGGGGACTCCGCCGCCCCCGCCCGCTCCCCGGCCTTGATCGCCTCCCAGCTCCGTTTCACGGCGGCGCTGTCGCCCCCCGCCCCCTGGTTGCCGCCGGACGCCTCCTCCCCGAAGACATGGGGATGGCGCCGCACCAGCTTGGCGGCGATGCCTTGGGCCACGGCGGCGAGATCAAAGCCGCCCCGCTCGCTGGCGATGCGGGCATGGAGCAGCACCTGCAGGAGCAGATCCCCCAGCTCCTCCTCCAGGTGGCGGTCGTCGCCATGGCGAATGGCGTCGGCCACCTCATGGGCCTCCTCCAGCACAAAGGGGATCAGGGAGGCGTGGGTTTGCTCCAGGTCCCAGGGGCAGCCGCGGTCGGGATCGCGCAGGTGATCCACCACGCGGATCAGCTCCCCAAGGGCCGCCAGGCGTGGATCCGCGGTCGCCGTTGGTCCGCCGGGCGAGGTGGGGCCATCGGAGCCGGCCGCGGCGGGGATGGAGAACGACGGGGGGGCCATGTCGGCAGACGACGGGGCTGGGCCAGGCCATCCTCGGCCAGGGCCAGGGCTTCAGCCTCCTTTTGAGCCGGGAGAGCGCCGCTGGCCGCGGCCTTTGGGCCTCCGGCCCCGCCGCCGAGCCAGCCGGCGCGGCAGCCGCGGCCAGCGGGGCAGGGGATCGCCATCCTGCAGCAGGTGGAGCCAGCCGCTGGCCTCCACCCCCGCCAGGGCGCAGAGCACCAGCTGGGGGTGGGCCCGCCAGAGGGAGTGGGCCAGCGCCGGCCAGGCGGCCAGGGGGGGCAGGGCGAGGGCGGGCCAGGCCAGGGGCCAGGCGCCAGCGAGCCACCGCAGCACTGCCAGGGCGGTGAGCAGGTAGGCCAGGCGGCCGGCGGTGCCGATCAGGGGGCTGTGGGAGAGGAGGGAGCGGTGGCGCAGCAGGCGCCGGTAGGGCCACCACAACCCCCGCAGGGGCCCCCAGCGGGCCGTGACGCGAGACGGGGTGTCGAGATCGGGGGAGAGCCAGAGGCCCCCCAGCAAAAAGGCAAGGCTGGCCACGGCGATGCCCTCCAGCCCCAGCCCCGGCCCCCAGAGCAGCCCGAAGGGCAGGGCGAGGAGGCTGGTGGCGCGGTCGTGGGCGCGGCCGGAGGCCACAGGAGCTCAAACTCCGATGAGATCGGCGCTGGCGAGAGTGGTCACCCCCTGGAGCACGGCGATGAGTTCATCCTGGTTTTTGCCGCTGGTGTTGAGACCGCCATTGTTGTTGCGATCCCAGTAGAGGGACAGATTGCCGCTGGCGACCGTGTACAGGTAGGAGGTGCCGGCTCGCACCTGAAGTTTGTCGATCCCGGAGGCGAAATCTTTGATCAGGGCGTAGTCGCCGCCGCCCACGGTTTTGGCCACCCGGTCGTCGTAGAACACCCCGCGGCTGTCCCCCAGCAGGAACACATCCGCACCGCTCAGTCCGGTCAGAACGTCGATCTGTCCAGCCCCCAGATCCGCCGCGGTGGTGCCGGTGGCCCGAACTCCCGCCAGACGGTCGGGGCCGCCACCGCCGGTGATCGTGTCACTCGCCGTCGTCCCCCACAGGGTCAGCCCGCTGGCCTGGGAGGTGTCGTTGAGGAGCACGGACACTCCTGTCACCCGGGTGGTGAGCCCGGCATCGCTGAACACGTCGTAGCTGAGGGTTTCGTTTCCTTCGCTGGTGAGGTCGGCGGCCACGGTGGTCTGCCACACGGCGGAGCCGCTGGCATCCACCGCGAGGGAGCCCTGGAGGGAACTCAGTCCAACAAAATCCGTGGTGCTGATCCCATTGCCAGAGATCTTCCAGTACAGCGGTGTGCCCGCCGCCACATTGGTGGTGCTCACGGTGAGGGTGAGGCCCGACCCCTCATTCACCGAGGATGGCCCTGAGGCGGCGTAGGTGGGCGCGTTTGGATCGGGGGCGATCAGCTGGCTGAGGCGAGTGAGAGCGCCGTTCACATCGAGCCGCCCCCCGGTGACGGTTTTGCCCGCCAACGAAGGGGTCAGCACCACACTCTCCAGGAGCGCCTGTTTCAGTTGGGCCATTGTGGCCGTTGGCTGGGCGGAACGCATCAGCGCCAGGGCCCCGGTGACGTGGGGCGTGGCCATGGAGGTGCCGCTGTAGGTGCCGTACGTGTTGTCCGGCAGGGTGGAGTACACGCCTCCTCCGGGAGCGGCGAGATCCACCCAGGTGGAGCTGAAGTTGGAGAAGCTGGAGAGGCCGCCGTTGCTGTCCAGCGACGCCACGGAGATCACATTCGGCAGGTCGTAGGCGGCCGGATAGGACGTGGTGCTGGTGGAGCTGTTGCCGGCCGCGGCCACGAAAAAGATGCCGGCGGTGTTGGCCCTGGCGATCGCGTCATAGAGGCCCTGCGAATAGCCACCGCCGCCCCAGGAGTTGTTGGTGGCCACAAGATTGAGCCGATGGCGGGTCTTGAGATCGGTGAAGTAATCCACCGCCTTGATCGCGTTGGCGGTGGTGCCGCCGGTGGAGCCGAGAAACTTGCCGGAGAGAAGCGACACATTCCAGTTCACCCCCGCGACACCGATCCCGTTGCCCCCCTGGCCTCCGATGGTGCCGGCCACGTGGGTGCCATGGTCATCCCCCGTGCCGTCATAGACGCTCTTGTCGTTGGCGTTGAAATCCCAGCCATAGACATCATCCACATAGCCGTTGCCGTCATCGTCCACGCCATTTCCGGAGATTTCACCCGGATTTGTGGCCGCGTTGCCCGCCAGATCGGAGTGGGTGTATTGATAGCCCTCATCAATGATTCCCACCACCACAGAGTCGGATCCCGTGAAGCCCCGGCTCCAGGCCTCAGCGGCCTGGGAGCCATAGGCGTTGGCTGGGCTGGAGCTCTCCCCGTACATACCCCAGAGGTTGCCGTTGGTGACGCCGGGGTCGTTGCTGGTGGCCTGGGTTTGCAGCACCCAGTTTTTCTCCGCGAACGACACGCCAGGGCGATGGGCCAACTGTCGCAGCACCTCTTCGGCGCTTCGGCCCGGCGCCAGAGACAACCACTCCAGGGGGCCGGCGCCATTGGCCCGCATCGCTTCGGTGTGGATCTCCTCCCGCAGGGAGAGGCCAAAGGCGGCTCGGGCGTTCGCCCGTTCCTCCGCGTTCGCCTGGGGATTCCAGCTCACCAGCAGGCCGTCAAACGCTGGTTCGCCCGCCATGAGGCCCAGATTGGTCTCGGGCGGGATGGGGGAATCTCCGGTGGCATCCGCCACCTGGACCGCGGGGCTGGTGCTTGCCCCTGAGGAAGAGCTATTGGGTTGAACGCTGTTGGCGGTGCTGGGGAGGGCGGGGCCGCTGGCGGCGCTTCCGCTGGCCGCGGAAGTGCTGGCGCCATTGGTGGCGGGAGCGCTTTGGGGGCTGGTGCCCGCCTGGATGGGCTCAGCCTGGCCAGGGGCGGGCGAAGAGGCCGCGCCGGATCCCTGGACGCCGCTAAGCACGTCGTCGGTGTTCTTGGACGTGGGGCGAGCCCCGAGCGGATCTGGAAAAAGGGAAAGGAGGTCGACCATGGCTACCGTTATTGGGAGAATTATTCAAGTTAACGCCCTCGCCAATCCCCCCACCCGTGATCGCGGGACCCCATCCCGTCGCGCGAGGCCCCTGGGCAAGCGCCAGGGCAGAATGGACCGAACGCCCGGTTAGCTCAGTGGTAGAGCGCCTGCCTTACAAGCAGGATGTCGCTGGTTCGAAACCGGCACCGGGCATTGGAGTGGAGGCGATGGTCGCCTGTGGATTGAGGTTGGCGAGAGCTGGTTCTCAGCTCACTCTCGTCGAACTGGCTGTTCCTGAAGTGGAGGCCTGAAAACGTTTTCCATCTTTCCGCTACGACGGGTGGGCCAAGCCCTCCCCCAGTGGCTGGTGACTCCGATGTCGTTTCCGCCGCGATTTGACCAGCGTCTTGGAAGGGGCCGCGGGCGATGGCTTACACGGACCGCTCGGACGCGTTTCAGCGGCTGGTGGGGATGCCTTGCTCGAGGCGTGGGGCTGGCGCGTCAGCGTGGCACCCACCGAAGGCCGCGATGGCGCCATTGACGCCTGTGTTATGGAGGAAGGGGGAGGCTCACTGGCGCTTTCAATAAGCTGCTGGACCGAAACGGTTTAGGGGGCCATGCTCCCCAGGCGATCCACCTCGCTCTCACTTGGCTGCAATCCTTCCAGGGCAAGAAGAAGGCATCTTTCGTGATTCTGAGATCGGTGAAGCAATGGTCGTCAGAAATGAAAGCAGGAACCCTGTATATATTTGAAACAACAATGGGCAAAAGCAAGGCGTTCTTTGTCTGCGCAAGAACACGACCCGATCCAATCTCGCTCGATACGTAGGGCTTCCTGAAAAAGCGAGCCCCGGGGAAAAAGCAGCAAAACTGGATGAACCGGGTAGACGCTAAAAGATCCTTATGCTCCAGTCAGTTGATAGCTAAGGCCCTCCTCATGCGCCCTCTGGAGG
>Ga0315903_10003093_pt1 | contig 23436 bp, 18 predicted proteins | sample LakEriMetagenome_7_FD_203524 | JGI IMG/M metagenome (GOLD analysis project Ga0315903, IMG submission 203524) | Freshwater fungal communities from buoy surface, Lake Erie, Ohio, United States - Buoy 2 MA119 | ecosystem: Environmental > Aquatic > Freshwater > Lake | place: USA: Lake Erie, Ohio... | reverse complement strand
GCCTCACAGCTCGACGCGGAAATCACCAAGCGCTCCGGTTCCCGCTATGGCAACACCGCGTTTGCAGGCAAATTCGATCCGAAGCAACTGCCCTCCGACTGGCTCGCGTTCTCCGGCTACGACTGCGTGATGCTCACTGACAACGACTGGACCGGCATGCCGGCCGGTTCGCGCAATGCGATCCTGTCATGGGTGCGGCTCGGCGGCAAACTGGTGGTCCATTCCTCCACATCGGCCACGCTCGCCAATCTCGGATTGCCGGAATCCATTGGTTTCGGTTCGGTCCAGATCCAAAGCATTCCCTCGGATCTCACCCTTGTGCCGGCCAATACGGTCAATCTTGCCAGCCACATTTCCCGCGTCGGGGCGATCCGCTCGGACTATTCCGGCGGCTGGCCGCTGCAAGCCGTCTTCGGCACCAAGGCATTCAATTATGCCATCTTCGTCATCGTTCTGATCATCTTCGGCATCCTCGTCGGACCGGTGAATCTGTTCGTCTTCGCCAAGTCCGGCAAACGCCACCGCCTTTTTGTCACCACGCCCATCATCTCGCTGGTCGCCAGTTTCATCCTGGTCGTTCTCATCATCTTCCAGGATGGCTTCGGCGGACGGGGGGTGCGCCGCGTGTTGATGGAAATCGGAGCCGATGGCGGCCAGAGCGCCGCATACCTCCATCAGGAGCAATTCAGCCGCACCGGCATTCTCACCAGCGGACGCTTCTCCGTGGATCCCGCCTGCCTGTTTGTTCCGGTCCCGATCAGCAAGAGCCGCTGGTCCCGATACACGGATGACCACAACACCAAAGGCACTTTCAACCTCCAGCCCTCCGGTGGCCGAATGGAGGCGTCCGGCGACTGGTGGCAAAGCCGTTCCGAGCACGGTCACGCGCTCAGCGCCGTGGTTGCCACCCGCGGCAGGATCGAACGCACCGCCACACCCGGCGAATTCGTTTCCACCTTCGATTTCCCGATCGGCACCTTCTATTTCCTCGATGAGTCCAAGCAATGGCACCGCGCCACCGACATCGTGACCGGCAAACCGTTCACCACCACCTCGGTGGATGCCACCATGGTGGAACCCGAACTCGCCCGCGAAGCCGCCGCCTTCACCAACCGCAACAAGCAAATGTTCAACCGCGCGAAAACCCGCCCCGGTCATTTCGTCGCTCTCACCGAAGCCGCCCCGGCCATCAACACCCTGCCCGGCATCCGCTGGAAGGAAACCAAAACCGTCATCACCGGAGCGGTGGTGAAGCCCTGAATCAGAAGCACTGAATCCCAAGCATGAAATTCGAAACGGATGAGATCGTTACCGTGATCCCGCTCGCAATGTCCGCGATCATCCTCTCTTCGTTTCGAATTTAGAATTTGGAATTCAAGATTTTCCACCATCCATGTCCGCTCTCAAAGTCAACAATCTCTACCGCTACTTCGGCACGCTTCAGGCGGTCAATGGCGTGACCTTCGAAATCCCGCATGGCTCGGTCTGCGGATTCGTCGGTGCCAACGGTGCCGGGAAAACCACCACCATGCGCATTCTGGCGACGCTCGATTACCCCACGCTCGGGTCGGCGGAAGTCTGCGGCATCAATGTGGTGCACCAACCGTCCGAAGTCCGCCGCCTCATCGGCTGGATGCCCGACCACTTCGGCAACTACGAGCACATGACCGTGCTCGAATACCTCGACTTCTATGCCCGCGCCCTCGGCTACAAGGGTGCCGAGCGCAAGCAACGCATCCAGGAGGTGATGGAGTTCACCGATCTGGTGCCATTGGCCGACCGTTTCTCCAACAAGCTCTCCAAAGGCATGACCCAGCGCCTCGGTCTCGGCCGCGCGCTGCTGCACGACCCTCAGGTGCTCATCATGGATGAACCCGCCGCCGGTCTGGATCCCAAGGCGCGTGTGGAACTCAAGCACCTCATCCGCGTGCTCGCCCAGGAGGGAAAAACCATTTTCATTTCCTCCCACATCCTTTCGGAACTCGGCGAGATGTGCGATTCGCTGCTGTTCATCAACAACGGCCGCATCGTCCACCACGGTGATGCCGAAACCCTCAAGCGCGGCTCCGACGGCGTCGGCGGCGTGCTCTACGACGTGCAGATCGACGGCGATCCGCAGGCAGTCTCGGACTGGTGCGTGCTCCAACCGAACGTCGAGTTCCTGGAAGCCCGCAAACACGGCGGCCGCATCCGCATCGACACCGATGATCCGGCCAAGGCCGCCGACGTGCTCGCGCGCATGATCCGCGACCAACTGCGTGTCGTCGAATTCCACCGCGAGCAACGCAATCTCGAAGACGCCTTCATCGACATCCTCGGCCGCCTCGACGCCGGCAAGGAGGCCGTTCCGCCCCCGCTTCCGACTGGAGTCGGCGATGGTGGATCGTAGATAGTGGATAATGGATCTTTAAGCTCCGAGCCGAAATGGAAACCAACGCCTTTGGATACAAGAAACTGAGGATCTGGCAGGATGCCCGGTCGCTGGTGGCTGATATCCACCGGATGACGATAAACGATCTGCCCAGATTCGAGATGTATGAAGAAGGCTCGCAGATCCGCCGAAGCATGAAATCAGTGAAATCCAATATCGTAGAAGGATACGGACGAAGAAGGCACAAAACCGAATACCTGCGATTCCTGGACTTTGCTTATGCATCCACTCTCGAAACAGTGGACCATCTCGAAACTCTTTTTGAGACCGGATCGCTGAAAAACGACAGCTTCTTCCATACCACCCACGCTCAACTCAGCCAGCTCGCGAAATCCATCCACCAATTCACCCGCGGCGTCGAAACCCACCACAACGAGAATCTTCCCTGATCTACTATCCACGATCCCCTATCCACGATCTCCATCATGTCCGTTTCCCACCTATCCGACTTCTCGGACCGCGTTTCGCCAATGCTGGTAAAGGAACTGCGGCAGGGCATGCGCGCCAAGGCTTTCGTCGCGCTGTTCCTCAGCCTGCAGATCTTCCTCGCGGTGATGCTGCTCTCGGCCACCGCCGCCTCAACCTCGGATCAGGTGGGTTCGACCATCTCGGGGATCATCTTCACCTTCTTCGCCATCGCCGTGCTGGTGGTCCAGCCACTGCGCGGCACCGGCGCCCTGTCATCGGAAGTCAAAGGCAACACCATCGACATGATGGTTCTCACCCGCCTGTCCGCATGGCGCATCGTTTTCGGCAAGTGGGTGGCCATCGTCAGCCAGTCCGCGCTGCTGCTCTCGACGATCATCCCCTACCTGATCCTCCGCTACTTCTTTGGCGGAATGAACCTGGTGGGCGAGGTCGTCCTGCTGTTGCTCATGTTTCTCACCTCGATGGCCCTCACCGCCGTGACTGTGGGACTTTCCGGCTGCTCATCGGTGATCATCCGCTCGTTGCTGCCGATCTTCGGCATCCCGATCCTCATGTTCACGCTGCTGCAGGGAATGTTTTTCGTGCGCATGGGTGGATCGGTCGGGGTAATGGACGCGTTCAGCCTCGCCACCACCGAGTCGCGGGTCGGCGTGGCCGCCTACGTCTTTGCCATCACCTATCTGGGCGCGAGCCTGCTCTCGATCGGAGCCTCACTCATCGCCCCCGCGGCGGAAAACCACGCGCTGCTCCGCAGGATCATCGCCTTGGTTCTTCTGATGGTGGTCGGCGCGGCCGGATTCCACCCGGATGTCGAGGACTGGTTCGTGATGATGATGGCGCTGGTGATCGGCGCTCCGGCGGTGATCACCGCGCTGACCGACTCCGCGCCCTATGTCTCCACCATCACCACTTCCTTCGCACGCTTCGGCCCGGTCGGGCGCGCGCTCGGCTGGTTTCTCCATCCCACCTGGCCTTCGGGACTGCTCGCGGGCATTTTGTTAGGGGCGGCCTCGCTCGCGGTGATTTTCGTTCATGGTTTTTTGAGAAACAATAGCTATGGCGGCGTGGGCGACGAGGAGACCGTGGTGGTTCTTTCGATCTTTGGCGGTTTGATCTTCCCGGCCGTCTGGCAGGTCTTTTTCTTCAAGGGAGAAGGCCAACGCCTTGCCCACTACCTCTTACTCGCGGTGGGGTCGTTCGTTCTTTCCATGGTGCTGATGGGACTCGCCGACTCGATGAACAACGGCTGGTTCCTGTGGTTCTTCGCCTGGCACCCGCTCGCGTTCCTCGCCATGCTGGAGGAAAGCACGGTTTCAGACTCGGTGATTCTCGCCTCCGTGCTGATGGTTGATCTGGCCATGGTCGCAATCCTCCTCATCCGGGCGATGATGGACATCCGGAAGTGTGACGTCCACGCCATCGACGCCGATTCATGAAACCCGAGGAACTCCAACAGGCGCGAACCGCTGCGATTACCGCCGCCGGAAGGCTGCGACTGCCGCTTCGCACCCGCTCATGGAAGGGCCAAGCGGGCGAATTCGCGGGCAGCGGCACCGGTTCATCACTCGACTTCCAGGATCATCGCTCCTACGTGCCCGGTGACGATCCGCGCCACATCAACTGGCAGGCCTACGCCCGCACCGGGACTTACACCATGAAACTGTTCCGCGAGGAGGTGCGCCCGGTGGTCGATCTGATACTGGACGCCTCGGAGTCGATGTTCTTCGAGGAAGCGAAGGCAAGGCGCAGCGCCGAGTTGTTTCACTTCCTCTGCGAGGGTTGCAGTGCCGCCGGGGCGTCGGTCGTCATTCACGCGCTGCGCGGAGACGCGGTGAAACGCCTCGATCCCTCGGATGTCGCCACGCTGCGCTGGTTCGACGCCGTGCGCACATTGCCCGCCGCCGATCCCGCGTCCGCTCCGGATCTCACCAAGGTGCCGCCCCGCGCCAACTCGATCCGGGTTCTGCTTTCCGACCTGCTGTTTTCCGGCGACCCGGAACCGATGTTGCGCCACCTCGGACAGAAACACGGCAGCATCATTTTGTTCAGCCCGTGGATCGCGGCGGAGGCGCATCCCGATTGGTCGGGCAACCACGAGTTCATCGATCCCGAGCGCGGCACCCGCCATCCTCACCGCATCGAACCGGTCACCTTGCGCCGCTACCTCGACGCATATGCCAATCATTTCGCCCTGTGGAAACACGCCGCCCGCCGCCATCAGGCCGCCTTCGCCCGCATCCCCGCCGAAGAGGACCTCGCCACCGCGCTTTTCCGCGAAGCCGTTCCCGCAGGGGCGCTTGAGGCCGCTTGAAACTGGGGCAGAATCATGGACAGCAAAATCATTTCTTAGATTCCATGCCCGTTTTTGGAAATCCCCTTGGCCTGCTCGCACTGCTTGGCATTCCCGCGGTGCTGGCGATCCATTTCCTGCAGCGAAAGGCGAAGGAACTGCCGGTTTCCACGCTTTTCCTGCTGGAGCACACCCGCCGCGAGGCGGCCGAGGGACGGAGGTTCGAGCGGCTGATTCCGTCGATCCCGCTGTGGATGCAACTGCTCGCCGTGTTGATTCTGGCGTGGTTTCTCGCGGAGCCGCGATACCCGCGGGAGAACAGCGTGCAGCGGATCGCGGTGGTAATGGACTCGTCCGCCTCGATGTCGGTCTTCCGGGAAGAGGCGGCGAAACAGTTGCAGGATGCGATACCCGAACTGAAAGGCGCGGCGACGGGGTTCCAGCTTACCGTGCTGGAGTCGGTTCCGGAGCGTCCGCGGATGTTTTCCGGGAACACTACGGATGGCCTAACAGAATCCTTGCGCGACTGGCAGCCGCGTGACGGCCCGGTGGATCCCACACAGGCGCTGCGGCTCGCACGCTCACTGGTATCGCGCGAGGGGACGGTCATTTTTCTAACGGACACTCCCGACGAAACTCCCCTGCCCTTTGGCGCGCGGCGTCTCTCGGTGGGAGAGGCACTGAACAATGTCGGGTTCACCGGCGTGACGTTTTCCAACATCGAGGGCGCGAGGGTTTGGAAGGCGATGATCCGCAATCACGGCGCCGAACCGGCGAAGCGAAATTGGTCGGTGGCAAGCGCCGGGGGCAATTCGGAGCCGCGCCCGATCGAGATCGCGCCCGGTGCCATCATCACCATCCAGGCGGCGTTTCCGAAGGATCAGGAGAACGTGCGCGTCATTCTATCAGCCGACCGTTTTCCTCTGGACGATGTGCTGCCGCTGGTCGATCCGAAGCCGAAGCCGCTGGTGGTTTTCAACTCGTCGCCACCGGCCATCCAAAAGCTGGCCGAGCGACTCGTGAAGTCGCTGGATGCCGCCGTTTCCGGCAGCGATGCGGCATCGTCCGACCTGACAGTCACTTCCTACAACCCGCTCGATCCGGTGCTGCCCGGTGGCAACAGCGTGGTGTTCGTCGAGGACGAAACCCGCACCGGCGCATGGCTGAAGGGTGGCATCGTGGCGGAAGCACATCCGCTGATGGACGGACTCAACTGGCAATCGCTGCTCGCCCGCGAGACCATCGCCCTCGAACGGCTTCAGACTGACCGCGTGCTACTCTGGCAGGACCAGCGGCCGCTCATCCTGCTGCGCGAATCCGCAACCTCACGACAGCTGCTCTTCAACTTCGATCCCACGCTCTCGAACCTCGAACGCGAGCCCGCCTTCATCGTGCTGCTCCACCGCTTCGCGGAAACCCTGCGCAACGCCAAGGTCGCACCCGTTTCCGAAAACCTCGAAGCCGGCCAACCGATCCGCGTGACCACCCGGCCCGATGTGCCCATCACCGTCACCGCCACCGATGCGACCGGCAAACCCATCACCATTTCCAAAGACGAAGCGCTCCGCCGAGCGATCCCCACGCCCGGATTCATGAGGATCAAACAGGGCGACATGCTTTTGTTAGATGCCGCGACCCACTTCGGCGATCCACGCGAGGCGGACTTCCGCAAGTGCGGGCCGCAACCGCTGGATTCCGCCGCAGGCAGTGCCAGCATCGAACGCCACACCCGACCTGATCCGCTTTGGCGCGTCTGGCTGCTCGTCCTGATCACCGCCCTGCTCGTCGCCTGGCGCTTCACCGAACCCAAGGCCCAACCCGCATGAATCGTTCAGGTGTCACCGGCCAATACCGGCTTGTCCTTGGCGCGAGGTCTGCGGCGTGGAAACATCCGCGTCTTTTGATCGACCGGTATCCCTTCATGGATGACGGCGACCAAGTCCCGGAGTCTCAACGCCACGCGCGACTTGGGATTCCAGGAAAAGACGAGGGTCCTCCCCTGTCTCTTGCTAACGAAAACACCGGATCGCTCGAACTTTTCCAGCTGCCGCTGAACGGAATCCAACGAGACCGAAAAATCAGCAGCCACCGCCCGGCCGTAGGTTTCCCCGTGATGGAAGGCGTGAAGCAAAACGCTCTCCGCCGCCCGACTGCCAAACATTTCCGCGAGTGCCGTCGATCTCATGACCCGAATATCAGGTCATTTGACCGGCGATTCAAGTCAATATTCCGACTGCCATGAAAGCTCCCGACTGGCGGAAATGCACGGAACCAGAGATGTGGCGCTACGTGGCCCGGCACCTGGAGGGACACGGCATCCGTTCAGTGCTCGTTGGAGGTGCCGTGGTTGCCATTTACACCGAGGGTCTCTACCGCTCGGGTGATTTGGATATCATCACTGATGGTCTTGACCGGCACCGCTTGCCGGAAGTTCTGGCGGAAATCGGATTTCTGCCGGGAAAATCGCGGTATTTCAAGCATCCGGATTGCCCCCATCTATTCCTGGAGTTTCCTCATGGACCCGTTGAAATAGATGACGAGCATCCGATCACCCCGGATGAAATCCAAGTCGAAGGTCGGATACTGCGGCTACTGTCGCCCGCCGATTGCGTCAAGGATCGTCTCGCAAGCTACATCCATTGGCAATCCTTCGACTGCTTCGAACAGGCGCTCCTCGTTTGCCATCGCCAGTCCGTGAGAGTCGATCTGAAATCCGTCTCGGTTTGGTGCCAAAAGGAAGGAGCCTCGGAAGTGTTCGGTTTATTGGCCGAACGGCTGGGAGTTGACTCATCGACCTACGATTCAAAACCAAAACCACCCGCATGACCTTCACCTCGCCCGAGTCCTTCCTGCTGCTCCCCGCCCTGGCGCTGGCCGGGTGGTTTTGGCGCGGGCTCAAGCTGCACCGGCCGCTACGCGCGCTGATCCTGCTACTGGCGGTCGTCGCACTGGCCGACCCGCGCATCCAGCGGCAGAAGAACGCGCTGGATCTGCACGTTCTGTTAGACCGCTCGGAGTCCACCGAGGACCTCATCGACAAGGGCCTGCCCGAGTGGCAGCGGCTTCTGGAGAAACACAAGCCCGGCCGCGATGACACGCTGCGCTTCATCAACTACGGTGCGGAAGTGGCCGACCTCGGCGCGGACGGTTCCTCGTTCACCGGATCGCGCAAGCTCACGCGCACCGGGCTGGCACTCGCCTCGGTGGCCGCCCAAGTGGATCAGGAGAAACCGTCACGCGTGCTGGTTTTCACCGACGGCTTCTCGACCGAGCCGCTGCACGAGGCCGCCGCCCAACTCCAGGCCCGCGGCGTGCCCGTGGACTTCCGCCTGATCCGAGACGAGAAGGAAAACGACTTCCGCGTCGCGCGCGTGCATTTGCCCGAACGGGTGCAGGTGGGCGAGCCGTTTCTCATCTCGATCACCGTCCGTGGAGCGACGGACGCCACCTTCCCGCTGATCCTGCGGCGCAATGGCCAGACGCTCACCGACTCGACCGTGACCCTCGCGAACGGACTGGCCACCGTTGAATTCACCGACCGCATCACCCGCCCCGGCGGTTATGAATACCAGGCGGAGATCCGCCCGGACAACGACGCCCACCCGGGCAACAACACCGGCGCGAAGTGGATCGAGATCACCGGCGGGCCACGCATGATCCTCGTCACCCGCTATCAGGACGATCCGCTGGCGAAGGCGATGGAGGCGATGGATTTCCCGGTGGAAATCGTGATGGATCCCTCGAAACTCCGGCGCGGCATGCTGAGTGGCGCGCGGGCCGTGGTCATCAACAACGTGCCCGCCCACGAGATTCCCAACGACTTCCTCAAGGCCATCGATTTCTTCGTCCGCGAACAGGGCGGCGGTTTCCTGATGGCCGGAGGCAAGCACTCGTTCGGCTCCGGCGGCTACTTCCAATCGTCCATCGACGCGCTGCTGCCGGTTTCCATGGAACTGAAATCCGAGCACCGCAAGCTCGCCGTGGCGCTCGCCATCATCATGGACCGTTCCGGATCGATGGCCGTTGGCGTGGCCGGCGGCAAGACCAAGATGGACCTCGCCAACTCCGGCGCGGCCGATGCGATCAATCTGTTAGGCCCGATGGACCAAGTGACCGTCTTCGCCGTGGACAGCGAACCGGTGACCGTCGTTCCCCTCACCCGCATCGAGGGTCGCAAGGCGGAACTCGGCAATCGCGTGCGCAAGGTTCAGTCCGCCGGCGGCGGTATCTTCGTTTACACCGGACTCAAGGCCGGATGGGAGGAACTCCGCAAATCTCCCGCAGGCACGCGACACGTCATCCTGTTTTCCGACGCGGCGGACAGCGAGGAACCCGGTGATTACAAGAAGCTCATCCAAACGATGACCGACGAGGGCTGCACCATCTCGGTGATCGGCCTCGGCACCAAGGCGGATCCGGACTCCGCGTTCCTCGAAGACATCGCCAAGCTCGGCAAAGGCCGCATCTTCTTCTCGGACCAACCGATGGACGTGCCGAAGATCTTCGCGCAGGAAACCGTGACCATCGCACGCTCCGCGTTCATCACCGATCCCGTCAACGTGCAGGCCACCGGCCGCTGGGCGGAAATCTCGCCGAAACCCATCGACTGGATGCCGCAGGCGGACGGCTACAACCTTTCCTACGCAAGGGAGGACGCCACCGTCTCGCTGATCTCCGCGGACGAATACCTTGCGCCACTTGTCGCCCACGCCAGGCGCGGACTCGGCCGCAGCGCGGCGGTGTCCTTTCCGCTTGGCGGCGAGCATTCGGAATCGGTTAGAAACTGGGCGGGCTATGGCGATTTCCTGCAAACCATCGGCCGCTTCCTGATGGGGGGCGAGACCCCTCCGGGCATTGCGTTGCGCCACCGGTTGGACGGCACGCGACTCTCGCTCGATTTGCTCTATGATACCGAGACCTGGTCATCACGCCTTGAAGCCGTGCCACCCGAGGTGCGGCTGATGGACGACACGGCGGGAGGTGTGACCGATGTGCCTTGGCGGCGCATCGCTCCGGGCCGCTTCTCGCTCACGCGGGATCTCGAAGAAGGCAGCATCGTCCGCGGCGCGGTGCGAGTGGGCGGCAACGCCCTCGCCTTCGGTCCCCTCGGCGTGGGTTCGTCCGTCGAGTGGGAGTTCGAACCCGAACGCCTCGCCGAACTCCGCACCGTCTCCGCCCAAACCGGTGGACGCGAGTTGTTAGACCTGTCGAAGGCCTGGCTGCGCCCGCCCTTCATCGCCGAGACCACGCTTCACCTGCCCCTCGGCATCGCGCTCGTCCTGCTGGTCATCGCCGAAGCCCTGGTCACCCGCACCGGCTGGAAGCTTCCCGAACTCGCACTGCCCAAGGTGCCCGCGACCAAACTCAAACCGGTGAAAGCCCCCAAAGCCAAACCGGAACCACCGGTGGAAACATCCCCGATCGTTCAGGCCGAGGACATTCCAACACCCCGGCCGCCAACGCTGGAGGAAACCGAACGCCGCAGCCGCTTCCAACGCGCGAAGGACCGGAAGTGAGGGCATGCGCATGAGGCAAAAGAAGAGGCTCTTACCTGAATGGCACGGGATTCGGACACCTTCCAATCGATGGAAAAATCGGTGGGGCGAACCGGCCCGGTGAGCCCACTTGTCCGCCGGAGGCGGCAGCCACGGCTCGGCGAGGCCGCCTCGCCCTACCTTTTTCCGGGTTTTGCGGGATCAAGTCCATGACATGAAACCGGTCTTAATCCCGTGCCATTCGGCACTGACCCAATGAAGTCCCGCAGGCGGCAAATCCCACTCAAGGTGTCAGAAAATCGAAACCAACCTGCTGATCAGATACATTCCGACCAAGCACAAGATCATCACCCAGATACCAATTCTTTCGATTCCCCGTATCAAGTCCCCTTCAACGATCTTGAGAACCTTTTTCCTAAAGAACAGCACACCACCAAACAACCAAAGCAAAAGGAAGACGATCAACAGACCGTAAAACATAGCTTTCATGTCTCAAATTTCCCATTTCTGAGGATTTGATGCAATCACGCCGATGTTAGCCATGAAGTGTCTTTCTCACGCGGCAGGATCTTCACCGGAGCAAAGGCCAGCCGTCGGCGTCCCAGCAGAGGGTTTTGGAGGCGAGGGACGGAGCGCCGGCGCGGTCGCGGTCGTAGTAGTGATGGAACATCAGGGTTTCGCCGCCGGTGGCGAGGAACGAGGCGTGGCCCGGGCCGATGCGCGGGCCTTCGGTGCCTAACAGGAGCGTGCCGCCGCCGGTGGCGAGGTCGCGCCCTTGTTTGTCGAGATAGGGGCCGGTGATGTCGCGACTGCGTCCCACGCGGATCTCGTAGGTGCTGTTCACGCCGCGGCAGCAGATGCCCCAGTTGACGAAGAGATGATAGAAACCGCCGTGGCGGATGATGGCGGGGGCCTCGATCGTTTCGTTCCAGGCGAGGCAGGTGATCGCGCGGCGCTCCGGGTGGCGCAGGCCGGTGGCGGGATCGAGTTCGATCAACTGGATGCCACCCCAAAACGAGCCGAAGCTCATCCAATGGCGCCCTTCGTGGTCGACGATGAGATGCGGATCGATGGCGTTGAAGTTGTCGTTCCTGTTAGAGCGAACGACGATGCCGTGGTCCGTCCATCGGGTTTTCGGGTTTGCCGGATCGATTGTCGGACTGGTGGCCAATCCGATGGCGGAGGTGTTTTTCCCGAAGTCGGAAACCGAGTAGTAAAGCCGCCACTGGTCGCCATGGCGGATGATGTCGGGTGCCCAGAGATGGCCTTTTTGGTTGGGCACCACCTCCTTGTGCCACGCCGGCAGCGGGCGGATGGCACTGCCCGCATCGGTCCAGCGTTTCAGGTCGGCGGAGCGCCGGAGGACCACGTGGTTACCGGTGGCGAAGATCCACCAGGCGTCCGCCTCGCGCACGGGAGTGGACGGATCATGGAAACGCGGCGGGAAGTGGGCCCGCCCGCGAGGTTGGGCGTGGACGGCGGACGCGCCGAGAATCGTTGCCAGCAGAACCCGTAAAACGGCGGGCATTGTCAGGCGGTGGCACCCACGGCACCGGGAATCGGGCCATCATCTTCGGGACGATCCTCGCCGGAGGCCTTGGGCACGGGTTTCTTCTTGAACTCGTCGGGCACCGGCGGCGGCTTGGGAGCGGAAGGCGGATCCTTCATCACGCCGTGCTCGATGAGGTCGCGCAGGTGGCTGGCGTCGAGCGTTTCGTATTCGAGCAGGGCGTTGGCGATCAGTTCCACCTTGTCCTTGTTCTCGGAGAGGATGCGTTCGGCAGTCTGATAGGCCTCGTCGATGAAGCGCTTGATCTCGGAGTCGATGATGCGGGCGGTTTCCTCCGAGTAGTTTCGGGATTTGGCCATATCCCGGGCAAGGAAGACGGGGGCGTCGCCCTCGCCGTATTCGACCATGCCGAGTTTGTCGCTCATGCCCCACTCGCAGACCATGTGGCGGGCGAGCGAGGTGGCCTGGCGGATATCGCCCGAAGCGCCGTTGGAAACGTCGTCGCTGTGGAAGGATTCGGCGATGCGGCCGCCCATGGTGACCACGAGATTGGCGAGGGCTTCCTTTTTCTGGGTGGAATACTTGTCGCCCTCGGGCAGATACATGGTGGCGCCGAGGTAGGGTCCGCGCGGGATGATGGTCACCTTGTGCAGGGAGTTGGTGTGCGGCAGCACCATGTTGAGGTAGGCATGGCCTGCCTCGTGCCAGGCGGTGCCGACCTTTTCCTTGTCGGACATGGCGAGACTGCGGCGTTCGCGGCCCCAGCGGACCTTGTCGCGCGCCTCTTCCATTTCATCGAGCGTCACCGCACTGAGTCCGCGGCGTGCGGCGAGCAGGGCGGATTCATTGACGAGATTGGCCAGTTCCGCGCCGGAGAAACCGGGCGTGCCCTTGGCGATCTTCGAAAGGTCCACGTTCGCGGCGAGTTTGATCTTCTTCACGTGGACGCGGAGGATTTCCTCGCGGCCATTGACGTCAGGCAGGTTGATGGTGACCTGACGGTCGAAACGACCCGGGCGCAGCAGCGCGGGATCGAGCACGTCCGGACGGTTGGTGGCGGCGATGATGATGACGCCTTCCTGGGTATCGAATCCGTCCATCTCGACGAGCAGTTGGTTGAGCGTCTGCTCGCGCTCGTCGTGACCACCGCCCATGCCATGACCGCGGTGGCGGCCGACGGCGTCGATCTCATCGATGAAAATCAGGCAGGGCGCGTGTTTCTTGCCCTGCTCGAACATGTCGCGCACGCGGGATGCGCCGACGCCGACGAACATTTCGACGAAGTCGGAACCGGAGATCGAGAAGAACGGGACATCCGCCTCACCGGCGATGGCGCGGGCGAGCAGGGTCTTGCCGGTGCCGGGAGAACCGACCATGAGCACGCCCTTGGGAATCGAGCCGCCGAGTTTCTGGAACTTGCGCGGATCGCGGAGGAAATCGACGATTTCAAACAATTCCTCTTTCGCTTCCTGGATGCCGGCGACGTCCTTGAAGGTCACCTTGTTGCGATCCATGGTGAGCAGGCGGGCCTTCGATTTGCCGAAGGACATCGCGCCGCGGCCGGCGGATTTCATCTGCTGGCGGAAGAGGAAAATCAGGATGCCGATGACGAGCAGGAAGGGCAGGAAGGTGATCAGCGCGTTCTTGAGATAGTTGTCGGTGCGCTCGTAAGTGGCTTTTTCCTGAACCAGCTTGCGGAGTTCCTCGCCTTGGATCGCGGTGGAAACCTCAACGCGGAATGGCTCGGATTCGACCGCCTTGCCAGTCGGATCCTTGGCGGGCTGCAGGTTGGTGATCACCTCGCGGGTGCCAACGATCACGGCGTCCCGCGAATCGGCGCTGGTGAGGATCCGAAGCGGACTGACGGAGTCATCGCGCTTGATTTCATCAAAAGCCAAGGACCTGCGGAGATCCGCGAGGGTGAGGGTTTCGACGTTGCCATCGGTCGGAAATGCCGGCACCTGCTGGATGGGGGTTTTTTCGCCGAGCAGGTCTTTGATTTCCTCGCCCTGAAGTTCCATGTTCACCCGCACACGGAATTCGGTCGTCTTGCGTTCGGGGTTTTTGGGAACGACCAGTTCGGGCTTCACATGGCCAACGATCACGGCGTCGAAGGCCGTATCGCTGGTAATGACCTTGAGCGGCTTCTTGCTGTCATTGAAAACGATGCGGTCCTGGTCCCAGGCCTTGCGGAAATCCGAGTAGGTGAGGGTTTTGGGCGTCTTGCCCATCGGCGTTCCGAACAGCGCGAGGCCGAGAATCACCGAGGCGACGCCAAGGAGCACAAGCAGGCGCCAGTTGAAGCCGTTGTTCTCGCCAGAGGGGCGGTTCGACGGATGATTCGGAGGCTGGGAATTCGGTGGTTCGGACATGGCTGCGTGAAAAACCCGGGCGGCGGAGGTTCAAAACGGCGCGTCGGCCGCAGGTCCCAAGACGCCCGGGAGCAAGAAAGGATAACCGATGGAGGTCAAAAGCAAACCCCTTTTTCGCGCGGGGTGGCAGCAATCGGAAGCCGGACAACCGCCGACGGCACATCAAACGGTCGGGAAAAAGCCACGCGGACGTTTCACTTCTGCAGGACGGGCTCCAGCCAGAGCGCCCAATCCTGACGGTTGCCATCTCCGCCGTCCTCGGTGCGGAGGGTGAGTTTCTTGACACCGTCCAGCTTCACATCGAATGGCAGGAGCGCGGTGCCCTTGACCAGCGGGGACTTCCAAAGCTCCCTGCCATCGCCCTCGATCAGGAAGCGGACGCTGCCACCAAACCCATCGGCGATGCCCACCTTGCCACGGAGGGTTTTCCAGGAACCATCGAGATTCCATTCGTGGACAGCCGGGGTGTGGGCGTAGAAACCGTGGGCGAACAACTCGCCACCCGCCGCCAGGAAGTCTCCGGGCGCGGGAAGGCGATCCCTGACGGGAGGACCGTAGCCGGTTTTCTCGCTCGTAGCCCCTAGGTCGGAGAGCGCGACACTCTCGGCCGCGGCGGGAACCTCCCTGGACTTCGGCGGGGCCATCGTGGCGGCGAAACGCTTTCCGATCTCGACGGCGCGCGGATCAGCGGCGATGCCTGCGGTTTCCAACAGGGACTTGGCGCGAACCTCGTCCCGTGAGTTCACCGCATCGACGAGCGGTTGAAGGGCAAGGCGCATCGCGGCCGCACGGATGTCCGCACGGCCCTCCTTGTCCACGCGGTAGGCATAGCGATACGGTGTGTTGCTCAGAAATCCGGAGGCCACGCCGTTCGCTTGAAGGAAGACGACGCGGAGTTGCGCCGGTTTATCCGGAGCGAGTGCCTGGCAATCGAGTTCGAAGCGCCCTTCCTTGTCCGGCACGGCGGTGGCGGTGGTGGCGTTGTAGTCTCCGCCGCCGTCGGGGTCCATGTAGGCGACCACCCCGTAAACCGGCGGATCGGCGGTGACGCGACCGGAGAAAACGAAGCCCTTGTCCCTTTGGGTGATCTTCAATTCCGAAGTCACGGCGTTCGCCTTGATATGGATGCCTTTCACCGATCCGCAGAAAATCGGATGCGACGCGAGGCGCAAGGCATGGGCCAGCGTGAGAAAAGATCCCTTGCCCTCGCCGCGGCGCTCCTCGCCGTAGGTTCGGTTTCCCGATCCCATGAGCGCGGTGCCGAATGCCTCACGCTCATCGTCGCGCTCGAGGTTGTGGGGCAGGCCCAGGGCGTGACCCAACTCGTGGCAGACACCGCCGATGAAAATCGAGTTATATCTTCCGATGGAGATATGTCCGTATTGTCCGTCGCGGACCTTGGGCTCGTGTTTGTCGAGGTTCTCCAGATCGAGAATCGGCGAATCCACCTGCCATGCCGTGCCGTTGCGATGGGTACCGCCGGCGTAGTAGGGGCTGTTCTGCGAGATCGTCCGTTTTTCCGGATCCCAGTTGGACATGTTGCAGAAGATCACCAGCGTTTCGTTCTCCGGGTCGATGCCGGCGGCCCGCAACGGTCGGAGGCATTCGTTGCGGATTTCACCGCCGCTTTCGGTTCGGTAGTGGGCGTAGGGTTTCGTCCCCTTGACCACATGGATGCGGACGAGACCATCCTTGTCGTGATCGAATTTCAGCGTGCGCGGGCCGAATCCGATGCGGTTCATCTCCCTTGCGTAAAAATCGCGGATGTCGTGAAGAATCGCGCTCAACCGCTCTCGATAACGCGGTGCGGGTTCCCGGTCGGACGGAGTCCACAACACCACGTGCAACCTGCGTTCGGCCTTTTCCGGGCGATCCGCCTGCCATGCGTCAAGGATCGCCCGCGCGGCGGGGACCTTGGCTGGGATTTCCTCCCGAGGATCGGCGGACAGGCATGCGGACGACAACAAACAAACGGAGACAAACCTAAATAACATCGGCGGATAAACGTCCCCGGCGCGGCGGATTTTGCAACAAACTCATCGGGCGCTTGCGGTTCGGCGGGGGGCCGTGACAGCCTCCGCGCCATGGGATGGCGCGCGCTCGGCGATTCGGCATGGCTCTTCGAACCCGGCGGCACGGATTCGGCCGACCGCCTCGGCCGCGTGCTCGATTTGCATGAGCGGTTGCGCGACCACCGGATCCCCGAGGTGAACGACATTGTTTCATCGTTTGAATCCGTGGCCGTGCACTTTGATCCCACCGATGGCGAGGCTGTGCTCGACTGCTTGCTCGAACTGCCGCCCGTGGAGTCGCGAGCCACGCCAAGCACCCTGCGGCGATTTGAAATGCCGGTGCAATACGGTGGTGAACACACGGATCTCGACGACATCGCGCGACAACTCGGCCTCGATCCGGGCGCGGTCGTCGCCATGCACTGCGGCGCGGAGTATCGGGTGGCGGCGATCGGTTTCTCGCCGGGGTTTCCCTATCTGTTAGGACTCGACGAACGGCTCGCGCTGCCGCGAAAACCCAGTCCGTTGACAGTGCCTCCCGGAGCGGTGGCGATGGCGAATGGCCAGGCCGGGGTTTATCCATGCGCCTCGCACGGCGGCTGGCATGTGCTGGGCCGGACCGACACGCGTTTGTTCGACCTCTCACAACCGGAACCCGCGCTGCTGCGACCGGGTGACCGTGTGCGATTCGTTCCGGTCGGCGGCATTCCGCTGCGGAAGGAAGCCCGAACGACTCCCGCGATCGGGACCGGCATTGAAGTGCTCGACCCCGGCTGGTTTGCCACCGTGCAGGATCTCGGCAGGCCCGGGCATCGGGCATCGGGCGTGACAGCGGGTGGCGCGGCCGATCCGGTGGCCGCTCGGGTGGCGAATCGCTTGGTCGGCAATCCGGACGGCGCCGCGCTGTTAGAATGCGCCGGCAGCGGCCCGCTGTTGCGGTTCGATGCGGAAACCGCCGCCGCCTGGATCGGATGGGCCGAGGACTCGGGCAGGCCCGATGTGATCCCCGCAGGTGGCATCCTCGATCTGCGATCACGCATGAATCACGCGCGCGGCTACCTCGCCGTGGCGGGTGGCATCGACGCTCCCCTCGTGCTGGGCAGCCGCTCCACCGATGTGCGCGCGGGTTTCGGCGGATGGCATGGCCGGGCGCTTTGCAAACATGACCGACTGGCCGTCGGAAACCCTGCGAAACCGCCTATCAAGCGCGGTGACTGGCGGGTCGGCTGGCCACGGGCGGAGCGGACACTGCAAGTGCGTTTCGTCAGCGGCATGCAGGCGGCATGGTTTGATGAGGCATCGCGTGCTAGCTTCCGCCGCTCGATCTATCAGACGAGCGCCTCCGGCGACCGCACCGGCATGCGGCTGAAGGGGCCGTGCCTCGCCCTAACAGAACCGCGCGGGCTGGTCTCGCAACCGGTCGTCGCCGGTTCCATCCAGGTGCCGCCGGATGGCGTGCCCATCGTTCTGATGCCGGAGTGCCAGACGATCGGCGGCTACCCGCAGATCGGCCACGTGATTTCGGCGGATCTTCCGGCGCTCGCCCGTGCCCTGCCCGGCACACCGGTGACCTTCCGCGAGGTGAGCCTCGACGAAGCGCGCGCCGCGTGGCTTGAGACGCGGCGCGAGTTGGCATTTCTAACAGCAGGACTGTTGTTGTTGCCATGAGCGCCACCATCGATCTGAACGCCGACCTCGGTGAAGGCGGGATGCACGATGCCGCGATGATTCCGCTGGTTTCATCGGTCAACATCGCCTGCGGCGGCCATGCGGGTGACCTCGTCACCATGCGCCGCACCATCGACCTGGCGCTGGCCGCCGGAGTCGCGGTGGGAGCGCATCCGGGATACGAGGATCGGGCGAACTTCGGACGTTTGCCGCTCGCGATGGACCGCAGTGACCTGGTGGAAATGCTCGTGCGGCAGTTGTTACTATTCCGCCAAGTCGCCGAAGAGGCTGGAGCCACGGTCCACCATGTGAAACCCCACGGCGCGCTCTACAACCAGGCCGACCGTGACACCGGCATCGCAAGCGCGTTTGCGGAAGCCGTCGCCAAGGTGATTCCCGGCACGAAGATCTACTGCCCGCCATCGGGAAAACTCGAATCCGCCTGCCAAACCGCCGGACTTGAAACCGTGCCCGAGGGTTTCGCCGACCGGCGCTACGCGGAAAACGGAACGCTGGTTCCCCGCTCCGAAACGGATGCGGTGCTCGCTCACCCCGATGACGCGGTGGCGCAGGCGATCCGCATGGTTTCCACCCAATCCGTCATCACCCGCTCGGGCCGGACCATTCCCCTGCCCATCCGCACGCTCTGCGTCCACGGCGACGGACCGGCAGCGCTCGTCTTGCTCCGGGCCGTGCGCGAGGCCCTCGAACGGTCCGGCATCACCATCGCCGCCCCTTGATCCGCCGCACCGGAATTTCTTCTGTTCAAATTCCCACCTACGGGTTGATTCCGCGCGTGGTCCGTGCATCATGCGCGGCACCCGACGCATGCTCACCCTGCTCAAAATCCGCAACCTCGCCCTGGTGGACGAACTCGTCTGGGAACTCGGCCCCGGCCTGATCGGCGTGACCGGTGAAACCGGTGCCGGCAAATCGGTCATCGTCGGCGCGCTCAAACTCGTGCTCGGCGAGCGTGCCGACAAGTCGCTCATCCGCACCGGCGAGGACCAGTGCGCCGTCGAGGCGGTGTTCGAACTCAAGGACGCCCGCGACATCAACACTATCCTCGCCGACGGCGGCCTCGATCCTTGCGAGGACACCCAGCTCATCGTGCGGCGCGTCATCGGGCAAACGGCGAACCGCCAGTTTGTCAACGACTCGCCCGTCACCCTCGCCCTCCTCAAGCGCCTCGGCGAACACCTCGTCGATCTCCACGGCCCGCACGATCACCAGTCGCTGCTTTCCACCGAGCGCCAGCTTTCGATGCTCGACGCCTACGCCGGAGCCGAGGCCGCCCACGCGTCCTACCGCGAGGTTTACCGCTCGTGGAAATCCCTCGCCGCCGAACTCGACGAACTCCGCCACGCCGAAAACGCCAGCGAGCAGGAACTCGAACTGCTTCGCCACCAGATCGCCGAAATCGACGCCGCCAACCTCAAACCCGGCGATGAACAGGACCTCGACGACCGCTGGCGTCGCGCGTCGAACTCCAGCCGCCTCGTCGAATCCGCCGCCGCCGCCGCATCCGCGCTCGGTGGCGAGGATGGCGTGCTCCAACGCCTCGCCGACGTGCAACGCCTCGTCCGCGAGTTGGAAAAACTCGACCCCTCGATCCGCGAGCAAACCGCGTCGCTCGAAACCGCCGTGCTCGAACTCCAGGACCTCGAAGGCAACCTCGCCCAATACGCCGAGGACCTCGACATCAACCCCGCCGAGGCCGCCGCGCTGGAGGAACGCGTCAATCTCATCGAATCGCTCAAACGCAAATACGGCCCCACCCTGGCCGACATCGCCGCCCGCCGCGAGTCCGCCGCCGCGCGACTCGACACCATTGAAAACCGCGAAAGCAAAATCGAGGCGCTTGAACAAAACCTCGCCATCGAGCGCGCCGAATTGGACGCAGCGGGCAAGACTCTCGGCAAACTCCGCCAGAAAGCCGCGCCCAAACTCGCCAAGGAAATCGCCGCCCAACTCAAGGACCTCGGATTCAAGCAATCGTCCTTCGACGCCCCGCTCGCCGCTCTAACAGAACCCGGTCCGCAAGGCTGCGAGTCCGTCGAGTTCCAGTTCGGCCCCAATCCCGGCGAACCCTCGCTGCCACTCCGCCAGATCGCCTCGTCCGGTGAAATCAGCCGCGTGATGCTCGCCGTGAAATCCGCCCTCGCCGATCAGGACGACACGCCGCTCATGGTCTTCGACGAGATCGACGCCAACGTCGGCGGCGAGGTCGCCCGCGCGGTCGGACGCAAGATGGCCGCGCTCGGCACCCGCCACCAAGTCGTCGCCATCACCCACTTCCCACAGGTGGCCGCCACCGCCTCGCTGCATTTCGTGGTCGAAAAGGAAGTCAGCGGCGGCCGCACCCGCTCGCGCTTGTTCCCGGTCCAGGGCGAAACGCGCATCCAGGAACTCGTCCGCATGCTCGGCGGCGGCGGCGAGCAGGCCCGCGCCATGGCCGCAGCCTTGTTGCAGGCGTGAGCCCAATGCATTCAGGGATTCGCGATTTTACCATCTTCGCCCCGGCAGGGGCATCGGAAATTAGCCGGTGGCGCAAGCCACCGGAATCCCGTATGAAATGCAACCGTGCCCCGGCAGGGGCACCTGAAATCGCCGATCATGCCCTCGACGCACCTTTCACTCCACTTCCACATCGTTTTCTCAACGAAACAACGTGAGGCCCGCATCTCAACTGAATGGCGGGACCGCCTTCACGCCTACCTCGGTGGCGTGGCACGAAACTCCGGAGCCGTCCCGGAAATGGTCGGCGGCGTGGCCGATCACGTTCATCTTCTCCTCGGCCTGACCGCCACCGCTCGCCTCGCCGATGTGGTTCGCGATATCAAGGCCGTTTCATCCAAGTGGGTGCATGATGAACCTGGGGACCGCGCCTCTGCATGGCAGGAGGGCTACGGCGCGTTTACCGTCAGTCCATCCCACCGCGAGCAGGTCCGGAGTTACATCGCGAGGCAGGAGGAGCATCATCGGACACGGACTTTCCAAGAGGAGTATCTGGAACTCCTGCATCGGTGCGGCGTCGAATTCGACGAACGCTACCTGTGGTGACACCCGCCATTCTGCCGCCCCTCCCGGGGCGGGATGATTCTCTCCGTCGTTTCCGGTGGCTTGCGCCACCGGCTAATTTCCCCTATCCCTGCCGGGATTAAGAGGCGCAGGCCCCATCCACCCGCCCCCCCATCCGAATCCGACATTCCCCGCCCCCCTGAAACAAAATCCACGTGCCTTGGCGCTTTCATGGACGAAAATCCTCCCATGCCAACCCTCACCGCAGTGCCTTCCGCCAATCCAGCGCCATCCGAATGGCGGGAGTGGCTCGAATCCCACGGCCCCAAACTCCTGCTCTTCGCCCGCCAGCAAACCCGGTCCCACGAGGACGCCGAGGACATCCTCCAGGACGCCATCGTGAAACTCGTGGAAAAGATCCGCGCGGACGAATTCGTCGGCGGCCCGGAAGCGTGGCAGCCGTATCTCTACACCACCATCCGCAGGCTCGCCATCGACCTCAGCCGCCGTGACGACCGGCGCCGACGCCGCGAGGACCTCGTCGGCACCGACGAAGAGGAGGCCGCCGCGGAAAACCTCGACCCATGGTTCGAAAGCGAATCGTCCGACGATGAGACGCGCGTCCAACTCGAAACAAAACTCCGCGAACTCCCGGAGAAATTCGCCGAAGTCATCGTCATGAAAATCTGGGGCGAGCGCACCTTCGCCGAGATCGGTGAAATCCTCGGCATTTCCCAAAACACGGCCGCCTCCCGCTATCGCTATGGACTTGAGGCCCTCAGGAAGTCCCTCGGCGGTGCCCGCAGGCGCGGAGACCTTTCCATCTGAAACGATCAACTCTTATCATGTCATCCGATATCACAACTCTTGAGTCACAACTCGGCAAACTGCGTCCTTCCGCACCCAGCGCCGCGCTGCTCGACCGTCTCGAAGCGTGCGCGGCCGGCGTCTGGCAGGAGACCAACCGGATCGAACAGTCCAACGCCGAATCGCTTGCCACCCACCGGCCCGCCGCCTTGCCTCCGGCACTCGCGGAGTCCCTGCACGCCACACTCTCAAACGTGGAGTTCCCGCAGGAGAGCAAGATCGTCCCCTTCCCCGCCAAGGACACTTCGAGAACCCGCACCAGGCCCGCATGGCTTTCCGCCGTGGCCCTCGTCGCGCTCTGTGGTGTGCTCGCCGCGCTGCTCGTGCCGGTTTCGGAGAAATCCAATACGGTTGCCACCACGCCAAAACTTCCCGCCGCAGCGGAAGGCACCGCCACCACCGAACTCGTGCCCGCCGGATTCCGCCGCGGCCTCAGCGAAGCATCCGACGAAGGCGTGGTCTGGCAGGCGCCCGACCGCGCCCACCGCGTGCTCCGCGTCGTTTACAAGGACACGGTCACCATGCGTGACGAACAAACCGGCCGCGTCTATCAGATCGAGGAGCCCCGCGTGGAATACATCCTGGTGCCCGCCAAGATCGACTGAAACATCATCCAGACAAATTCCCGATTCAAACCCGCTTCCGGATTGTGAACATGAAAACAAACCACTCACTGATCGCGCTGCCGGCCATCGCCGCCGCACTCGCGCTTCCCGCGGCAGCCATCGAGGCGCCGGTGGACGACGCGCCGCCGCCCGCCGCTCAAGCGCAGGAGGAAAATGCCGAAGAGGCACCGAAGGCGAAGGATGAGCCCAAGGCCGAAGCGAAAGACGAGGCCAAGGTCGAGACCGCCTACCTCGGTGTGGTCACCTCCGAGGTGCCCGAAATGCTCAACGACCATCTCGGACTGAAGGCCGGAGAAGGCATCATCGTCCGCTCCGTCATGCCGGACGGCCCGGCCGACAAGGCGGGTATCAAGGTGCATGATGTCATCACCCGCGTGGACGACAAGGCGGTCGCCTCCGCCATGGATCTCACCGCGCAGGTCACCGCCCACAAGCCGGGCGACAAGGTTCGGATTGATATCATTCAGAAAGGCAAACCCGCCAATCTCGATGTGACACTCGGCGTCCGTCCGGACCAGATCGGCGGCATCAACCTGCAACCGCTCGACAACCTCCAGCTCGACGGCATGCCCGAAGACATGGCCGGCCGCATCCGCCGGATGATCGAAGGCAACGTCGGTGGACTCGACCTCCAGCTGGAGGAAAACGGCGACATCGAAGCGCCGCCGCAAATCGAGGACGCCATGCGCGAGATGAAACAACGCATGGAAAGGGC